>Ga0247836_1006605_pt1 | contig 12780 bp, 12 predicted proteins | sample LaCruzMarch2015__4_FD_187116 | JGI IMG/M metagenome (GOLD analysis project Ga0247836, IMG submission 187116) | Freshwater microbial communities from meromictic Lake La Cruz, Castile-La Mancha, Spain - LaCruzMarch2015_14m | ecosystem: Environmental > Aquatic > Freshwater > Lake | place: Spain...
TCGATAAGAAAGTAACTCATTTAACAGACTTTCCCTCTCAAATTCACTTAGTTCCTTTATGGATGATAGAATTTCGTTGGTTGTTTTCATGGATGCTAATATAATATTTATTTATAGAACACAACCATAAATTGTAATGAAAGTTAAATAAACTAACTGATAAAATACGCCGCAAATACGCCAATCACTATTGTCAATAACTTCATCAAGTTAAAACGATGCGTTTGGTCTGATTCAAATAAAATGGTAGTGCTAATGTGCAAGAAAATACCAATTACGATAGCTAAGGCATAAAACCCAAAAGCTGTGTCTGTGGCATTTTGAGGAAAAAACCAATACGCAGCAAATGCGCCAAGTGGTGTCATCGCTGCAAAGAAAATGAGTGGAAGAATTACCGATTTCTTTGAATGTGTAACTAAGAAAATCATGGTAACTAACGCAATCGAAATAGGAAGGTTATGTAACAGAATTCCTGCAAATAAATTATCACCTGCTTTTCCAAACATCAATGGAAAACCTTCAATAAAACCATGAACACATAAGCCTGCAAACATTACTGTTGGGAATTTATGTGAATGATTTCCATGCTGGTGATGCTCAGTATGAATATGCCCGTGTTCAATTCCACCAGAGAAAAAATCGAGAATAATTTGAAGTAAAAATCCTCCGGCTATTAGCCATCCTGCAATATGTGTATTTGGAATGTTAAAATATACATCAGGAATGAGATGAAATAAGCATAGCGCCAAAATATAAGCCCCACTGAAAGATAAAAGCAGCTTTAAAGCTTTTTGAGGAATGGTTTTAAAAACTAAAACTAATCCACCTGCAGCAATTACAGTGACAAACAACAACGTTATTTTTAATATGTCATTCATCTTTTTACAACACAATAAATTAATCTGGGAGAATGGTAAACATTAAAAGGAGAAAGGCTGTAATCACCAAAAATTGCTTCTATCTCTAATCCTGCTTTTTTAAAGAAATGCTCAAAATCTTCTGTAGTCAATAAGCTTAGCTTTTCTTCAAAATGAAAATCAGTCTGAGCATCAGTAAAATCAATACTCTTTATAATAAATTTCCCATTAACAGCTTTGTTTATCCTAAATGCAATACCATCAATATTTTTAATATCTTCTTTATGATCTCCACGATAAATTGATGCCACATTCAAAAAATCGAGAATCAATTTTCCTCCTGGAACTAGCGTCTTTGAAATATTTAAAATAACTTTTTCATTTTCCCATTTTCTCTCGAAATATCCAAAACTGGTAAATAAATTAAACACATATTGAAAGCTATTGGTGCATAATAAATTGCGCATATCGTGTACTTCAAAAATTAACTTTTCATTTTCAAAAGTACTTGCATATTCAATGCTTTCAAGCGATAAATCAACACCAACAACATCAAAACCTTTTTTATTCAAATTAATTGAATGCCGACCTCTTCCACAAGCTAAGTCTAGAATTCGGTCTTCTTTTTTTGGTTGTAAATAATCGATTAAATGATTCAAAAAAAATACAGCATCGTGCTCATCTCTGTGATTATATAAAATGTGGTAATAACGGGAGTTAAACCATGTTTCAAACCACTTGCTGCTTTTCTTCATTTTCATTGGGCGGCAAAAGTAATCATTTATAAAACAAAAAAATCCGATTAGCTATCAGCCAATCGGATTTTTAATAGAACTTTAAAATATTATTGAATACTCAACTTTCTTGTTGTGCGGCCGTTACTAGTAATTACTTCTACTAAATACAAACCACGGCTCAAGTCAGAAGTATTTAAAGCAATTCTTTGATTACCAACAACTCCTCCTAATTCACTTTTCGATAAAACTTTACCACTTAAATCGCTCAAACGGATAGTTGTTTTTTCGTTTTTAGCCAAGTTAAACTCAACAAATACTTCAGAAGAAGCTGGATTTGGATATACATTTAAACCTTCCACTGAAGTGTTTTCCTCAATTCCAGTAATTTTAGATAATTGAGTCAATGGGCCACCAGTTGGACTAGCTACCCATAAACCGAAACTGGCACCGTTAGAATTCGCAGCTGGATTTAAGAATCCAGAAGCTAAAACTGTTAATGCAGCGCCTGAGAACAGAGAAAGTGGTGCAGTATAAGTCTCTACTATTGGACTTCCAGCTGCGAGCGTTACATCTATATTTACATTCGCAGCAGGTACAGAAACATAACCATCAAATTCACCATAAGAAATGTCATCTACTAATAAAGCAGAAGAACCATTCACCCTTACATCTACTGTTGGAGCATCTGTGCAACCATGATAAACTAATAAATCAACATTTGTTGAAACTTCCGCCGCTAATCTAGCACCTGAAAATGAGTGAACTGTTAATGCAGGAGCAGGAGAATATCCAGTTGGGCTTGCAATTCCATTTGCAATTGCTACATAATTTCCTTTTGGTAAGTTTAAAGGAACTCTTAATAAAGCGCCAGTTGTATCTGTGCTTTCAGGACCAGCAATATGTACTACATTTTTTGGGTTTACAGGTAATGTTAAAAATGGCGTTGCTGTCCTGTATGCAAAGTTATTAGCTGCAATTCCACCATTGTAATAAACATCTACAGAAGCTGCTGCAGCATCACCTGAATTGTGAATAATTTGCACTTTCAATGAATCTGCAGGCAAGTTAATCAAAGCTCCACCTGTAGATAATGCTGCCCACAATCCGAATTTTGCTCCGTCGCTATTTGCAGCCGGATTCAAGAAACCAGAAGCCAATACTGTAATTGCTTGTCCACCTAATGTTGTTGTATTTACTGTATATCTAGCAACAAAATTATCGCCAGCATCAGTTTGTAAATCTAAACTATATTCAGCTCCAGGTAATGGAGGCAATTGTGCAAAATTACTGTAAGCAGCGCCATTAACCAATGGAGAAGGACCAGCAGGATTTGTTTCTAAATCTACAGCAGGAGCATCAGTTGCACCATGGTAAACTAATATTGAAGTTTGGTTATTTGCAACATTGTCAACAGCTCCTCTATGAACGTGTAATGCAATTGGAGGATTCGGACTGTAACCAGATGGGCTTGCAATTCCATTGGCAATAACTACATATCTGTCTGTAACTAAATTCACTTCAAATTCTGCAACTGGATTTGCTGAGTTTGGAGCATCTGGGCCTGTAATTGAAATTTTTGACGTTTGGCCTAACCCAGCAACTGGAAAGTCAACAAATCCAGTTGCTGTTCTAAAGTCAACATTGTTAAAAGCAATTTCATCATTCAAGTATATGTCTACCACCGCAGCAGCTGCATCGGCGCTGTTGTGAATAATTTGAACCTTTGCTGGTGTAAAAGCAGCACTTGGTAAAGGGAGCACTGTTCCTGTAGGCAAAGCTGCAAATAAACCAAAGGCTGCTCCGTCAGAATTTGCCGCAGGATTTAAAAAGCCTGATGCAAAAACCACAACACCTAATCCTCCTGCGTTTAAAGTTGCAAGTGGTGCAGCGTATTCTGCAACTGCCGTGTTATTGTCTGCAGTACGAACTTGTAAGTTCAAATCAGCTTCTGGAACAGTTACATAACCAGTAAAGTTTCCATAAGACAAATCGTTTACTACCTGTGCTGTAGGAAATGGAACTTTCTCTACGTCAACTGCTGGTGCATCCGTAGCTCCATGAAATACGTTAACACGCACTTCTGAAGTATTAGATGTTGACTCTTCACCCAATGCATAAATATTTAATCCAAATGGTTGTGGATTGGAATATCCTGAACCACTCACAATACCATTCGCAATTACAACATACTTCTCGTTTGCTGTTAATGTTATTGGCGCTGGAGTTTCCCAAATAACAGGATCCGCGGCCACGCTGTTTGGTCCTTTAACTTGTAAAGTTAATGCTACGCCTGCAGGTAAATCTGTAAATCCTACCGCAGAACGAAATTGGAAATTGTCGATCAATGGAGTTGCGTCACCAGCTACCCAAATATCTACCGTTGCTGCAGCAGCATCAGCGCAGTTGTGTATTACTTGTACACGCGCAGTTTGGGCCATTAAATATTGGCTTCCCGAAACCAATAGACCTAAAAATAAAAGTTTAAATTGTTTTTTCATAGAAATGTGAGTTTTGATAAGTGTGTGAGGTTTTAAAAATGTTAACAATGGAAAAGAAACAACAATCTTTTTGTTTTGTTTAACGTTTGCTTAAAAAAGTTGCACAAAAATTATTTTAGAAAGTATAAGTCTTTGTCGTTGAAAGAGATAAATTTGCAGCATGAAAAACAAAGAAACACAGTTCCCAATTTTATTGCGCACCTATGCAGGATTAGAGGAAATACTAGCAGATGAAGTACGTAATATTGGAGGAGCAGAGGTTGAATCTTATACCAGAACCGTTGTTTGTAAAGGAGATTTAGGCTTCATTTATAAAGCTAATTTAGCATTACGCACAGCATTAAAGATTTTAAAACCTATACATTCTTTTACATTTAATACCAACGACGATTATTACAAACAATGTTTCGAAGTGCCATGGTACGAACTTTTTTCTGTCGATAAGACCATAACTATTGACAGTTTGCTGTTTTCAGAGAAGTTTAACAATAGTATGTTTGTTTCTCAGCTCACCAAAGACGCAATAGTAGACCGTTTTAGAAAAGAAATTGGTAAACGTCCTTTTGTAGATTCTAAAGACACTAGCATATATATAAGTGTTTATATAAAAGACAATCAAGTTACGCTTTACTTAGATAGCAGCGGAGAATCTTTGCACAAGCGTGGGTATCGTGCCGAACAAGTTAAAGCTCCTTTGAGCGAAGTAATGGCTGCTGGCATTTTAAAATTGAGTGGTTGGTCGCATCATTTTCCTTTGTATGACCCAATGTGTGGCTCAGGAACTTTCTCAATTGAAGCCTGTTTAATGGCCAACAACATTCCTCCTGGAATTTTTCGTCCAGGTTTTGCATTCGAGCATTGGGCCGATTATGATAAAGCTCTGTTTGACCAAATATTAGAAAACCTCACCAGTAAAATTGAACAAAATCCTTTGCAGATATTTGCTTCCGATAGGAGCAGAGTGGCCCTTCAAATTGCAGAAAACAATGCAAAAGAGGCTGGTGTAGAAAGCGATATTCAGTTTAGCCCGACTATTTTTCAAAAAGTAGCTTCACCAACACGCAAATCTTGGCTGTTTATAAATCCACCTTATGGTGAACGCTTGCAACCAGTAGAGATTGAAGAATTGTACAAAACCATTGGCGCAACCCTAAAACACAACTTTTCAGGATGTGAGGCCTGGTTATTTACTTCCAATTCTGAAGCCTTAAATCATATTGGCTTGCACACTTCAAGAAAAATAAAGCTCTATAATGGTCCACTAGAATGTAGATTAGTGCGGTATGAAATGTATGCAGGCACAAAAAAAGGCGGCGCTCATTTGTTATAGTTGGTTGTTTAAATTATTCTTCTACTTTTGGACATTATTCAGCACATACATGAAAACAGGTACCATTAAATTTTTTAACTCAACAAAAGGCTTTGGCTTTGTAGTAGAAGACAATTCAACACAAGAAATTTTTATTCACATCAGTGGACTAATTGATCAAGTAAAAGACAACGACCGCGTAAGTTTCGATACCATTGATGGCAAAAAGGGCCTCAACGCAATCAACGTAAAACTAGTTTAAAACTCATTTTATTTTGGGGGCTGTCCCCGCATCTGCACACCATGCTCCGCTCTGCGGGGCCGGGCTGTTGCGGGGGTCCGTATTTTATGCGTTGCTTCGCCGCAATAAAATACCAAGCCCTTCACATCCCTCAGCCGGGCATTCAGTTAAGTTTTTGACATTTTAGAGCAACTAGATTTTTATTATTTTAAACACTTTCCGCATACCAGCGCCTTCTGCAATTAGCAAGTAAGTTCCAGCAGCTAAAGAACTTAAATCTAATTGTTGTTCATAGCTGTTAGATTCTATTCGCACACTTTGTGAATACAATAAGCAGCCAGTTTGAGAAAAAAGTTTCATTGAAACATTTCCATTAATTCCTGTCATCATTAGTTTTACTTCACCCAATGTTGGGTTAGGCGCTACTTTAAAGGAAATTTCCGTAATAAAATTTCCCCTTACATTTTTACTTTTATCAATCGTATCCAGTTTTTCAATTTGTATTTCTTCTATAACTTCTTCTTGAGGCTCATTCAACATTACAAAAGTGGTTACTTCTTCTTTAGTGCGAAACTTTTTACTTATTAATGGAGCTTGAATCATTTCTATAGAGCAAGCTTCTGCCAACAATGGTTCTGTTTGTTGCGGTTTTCTTTCAGGAAGAGACATTCCCACAATTATAGGATTTCTGCCACCTCCAACTTGTTTTACTTTTTTCTTTTTTCCACTTACATCTATCATAACATCATTCCAAACCTCAAAACACATTGCCAAATTTTTATCCGATACACCAATTCTCCAGCCCATAGACCAACCCATATCGGAATTAATTGGTTTCCAAAAATCTTGCACTTCGCCTGCTTCATTCCAAATACCAGCAAAACTGCTATGTTCAGAAGGCCAGCCCCCAACTTTTAAAATAGTTCCGTCTTTCTTAGAAACTTCAACAGTGTCAAAATAGTTTCCCGTGCACAAAAAATCTCCATTCGGCAGTGCCCTAATATTGTTAGGTTGTGGAGCAGATGTTATTCTTTTTGAATGGTAATCTTCCATATGCAACAAGTTGCCATCTTTGTCTAATATGAACATAACCATACCGGAGCCATTTTGCAATTTGTAATCCTTGCTTTTGGAAGTTACCCCCGCATCCGAAATGTTAAATTCCTGGTAAAATTGCCCAATTCCATAAATATGATTGTTTGCATTTATATCAAAATCGCCTAGCCATTGGGTAGAAAGTCCTCCGAATTGTTTTTTCCACTTCAGTTTTCCTTCGGTATCAAATGCAACAAAATATATTTCTCTTGCATCTTCTTTTTTCTTTACTGAAAAGCTATCGTTTTCGGTGAATTTAATACTCATTAAAAATTCGCTTGCAACGACAGGTTCCTGGTTTTGAAGAATCTTTACTTTTGGCTTCAAAGTAAAATTGTAATCTAAATCTGGGTGTTTAAAAAGTCTCTCCCAAACCAACTCCCCAGACGAATTGTATTTATGCAAGTATTCATTGTACCCATTTTTTTGTTTTGGATATGTTTTCGTTTGTGAACTAAAATTAATCTTATAAAAACCGGTAGCATAAAAATTTCCCAAAGTATCAGCGCTCAACGAGCTAAATGATGCATGCAAACTGCTATAGTTTTTTACCCATTTTAAATCACCTTCAGCGCTGTAACAAGCTAAAAACGTTCCGCTAGTATTTATTTCCTTTTCCTTTCCTTTTTTTAAAGAAGGTAATTTAAAGTTTTCATGGTTTCTTCCCGAGATAACAACATCTCCATTTTTTAGAATACAGGCTGCATCCATCAAAACATAATTCTTACTTTCAAAGTTGAGCGCCCAGACTGTTTTGCCAGTTGTAGAGATTTTTATTAAAAAACCATTGTGTTGGCCCTGAGTTGGAAATTGTTTGCTATCAGGGAAATTTAAATGTCCGTAGTAATTCCCAGTGGCGTAGGTGCTTCCTTCTTTGTCTACTTCTAGGGCATTTACATCGGTATTAGAAAGCCCATTTAGTGGATACACCCATTTTATAGGAAGTTGTGCAAATGTATTTGATGTAAATAATATAAGTATTAAAAGCTTGAATTTCAGTCTCATAATTAGTATAAATTTTAAAATCATATAATTGATTAATAACATTATTTTCATTGACTAATGTCATATAAATTCGAAAAGGGAGCATTTAATTTTACTTCAACAAAATGCCAGTTCAATTTTCAGACCTTGTATTAAACAATTATTAAATTAAAGTTCATTTTACCAAATTTATTTTGAAATGCAAAAAATACTAGTCACAACAGATTTTTCAAATAATTCCAAAGCAGGAATTCGTTTTGCCATGCAATTGGCAGTGCAAGGTAATTATGAATTGATATTTTACAATGTTGTAGAAATCTTAAAACCCATAACTTGGTTAGACGCCATGTTCAAAGAATTTGCTGACAATGAAGTTGAACGATTTACTGCTGCTTTACAAAAGTTTGTGCATGAAATTCGTGTAAAAAGCAACCTTCCAGAAGTTAAGTTTTCTTGTGTTAGTGAGGCTGGGCTCGATGTAGATAAACATATTGTAGCTTTTGCAAAAAAATGGAAGGTAGATTATATCTGCATGAGTACCCGCGGTGCAGGTAAAGTTGCCAAACTTTTTGGTACCAATGCGTCTGAACTAATCACGACTTCTCCTGTACCGGTAATTGTAGTTCCTCAGAGTTATCGATTAAAAGCAATAAAAACTATAGTATATGCTTCTGATATGGAAAACTTAGACAAAGAAATGAAACACATCTTTTCATTCAATCAGTCTATTGATGATGTGAAGTTAGATGTGTTTCATTATGAGTTTTTACCAAGTTTAGAAGCCAATAAAAAACACTTAAACAAGCTTGCTGCTAAATACGAAAACGAAAATACGAAATTCCATTTTAAGAAATTAGAAGTAGATAATTCTTTGTCTGCTCAAATGCACAGAGATATTCCAGCTACCAAGACTTCCTTACTCATTTTGTTTACCAAGCAAAATAGAAACTGGTTCGAGCGTTTATTCTTATCTAGTAATTCAGCTGATATTAGTTTCAATACAAAAATACCTATGTTGGTTTTTAGGAAATAATCAACTTATTGTTTGATTATTTTTTCAATATGTTTTTCAGATTTCAAGAAATAAACTCCTTTGCTTAATTCTTTAATCGGTAGTTGACTTTTATTTCCAGTGGCAAAACTTTGATAAACAAGATTTCCAGTAACATCAAACAAATTTATAGTTCCCAAATTTGATTCAGATTCAACATTTACAAAATCTGAACTTGGATTTGGGAATACTTTAATCTTTGGAGAATTTAATTCATGTTTTATAATTCCTGTGATAATGTCTATGCTTGCAATGTGATTCAAAGGCTCGTTTTGAGGGCCAGCAAAATCACCTCCAAAACATAAAGTATTATTGTAAAGGAATGTCATACAATTTATACTGCTATCTGTTAACAAAAGTGGAGTGAGCATAGTATCCAAAGCTGATTCTTTATAGGATATTAAGTTATTCCCGAAAAGCATAAATGCTTCGCAAAAAAAATCTCCTGCAACGAGCATTTCATTTCCATTGGTAAGCAATTTTTTAATGTCGCCGTTTAAATAAGCTCCAGAACTCACCAAATAGCCCCTTCCAATAATTGTTTTCCATTCAAATTCATCCCAAACGGCCAATGCACATGTATCGTTTGTAGCGGATATATAGTCGCAGGCTGCATATAGTTTTCCATTGTACAATTCAAAATCATTTACAGGTGTTAAAGTTCCCATTCCAGACAATCCAATATAAGCCCCATCATAAATAGCCACATTCTTTCTAATTGCGCCGGTTGCCAATTCAAAATCACCACCAATGTATAATGTTCCGCCATTTGCTTCTAATGTTCTAACTTCAGTTCCGTACAAGAATCCACCACCTACATCTATCCAACTACTCCCGTTCCATTTTGATAAAAATCCTGTAAAACTTCCACCAGCATATAATTCATTATTATAAATTGCCAATGTTTTTACAGTTCCATCTAAACTTCCAACATTTTCCCATTGCCCACCTTGCAAATTATAAGCTGCAATATGATTTGCAGTAACACCACCAGCAGTAGTAAACTCACCACCAACATACAATTTGTTGTTATGAATTAACAGTGTATGCACTTTACCATTCACACCTTGACCAAGCGGAGCCCATAACCAGCCTGCAAATCCACTTAAATAAACTGCCACATGATTACATTCTCCTCCTTCAGTGGCATTGGTGAAATTACCTCCAACATATAATGTTCCTGACGGATCAATAACCATTGCATTTACTGCACCATCCAATCCTCCAGCTAAATCAGACAAAACAAAATTAGGAGGATAACCAGGTTGTATCCATGCCAATTCATCTATTGTAAAACCATTTGTATTTGCCCATTCTGTTACTCCTTTTGTTTTGATTTCTTTTACATAAGCGAATTTTTCATTGGCATCTATTTCTCGCGCAAGTTCCTCGTTTCCGCTTTGTTGCATCAAATATCCAACAGCGCAATGCGTTCCAATTCGGTCAATAAAAACCGGATTTTTATAAGTTAAATAATCATTTATTGGAAAGATTTCTGCCTTCCAATATGCATTTAACTTTTGAAGTAGTTGGGTACGATTGTTTCTTTGAGCAGTTGTAAGATGCGAAACATCTCTATTTTCTAAAGTAGATTCTACTAACATTAAATGAGCAGCAATCCAATCATTAAATGTAGTTAGATTTCTGTCATTCAGCTGGTTAAAAATGTGTGAAGAAAACTGCTGTGTTTTCCATTCAGCATTTACCTGAATTAGTTTTTCTAGGTTTCCATTTTCTGCATTTCCTGAAAGGCAGGCAATGGCAATTGTAAAAAGTAAAGTGATTTTTTTCATGATGGTTTTATTTTAATGCGAATTTAATAAAAAACGACTTTACAAAACCGAATTGATCAGAACTTTATTTATCAACTATTGATACTCTTTTCTATTTGTTTTGACTTTATAAACGGCTTTCCTTTTAAAGCCTGCATTAAAGTTAAAAGTGAAAGCAAAAAATATATGAATGCAACAAGAAAAACGGCTTTAGTATTTTTTATTATGTAAAAAGAAAGTAAAGGCAAAACCTGCAAGGCATGCATTCCAATAAAATGCGCTACCCGCGGGTCTCCAAATTTTGTGCTCCAATGTAACAAAGGAATTCCAGGTCCACCATCAGGACCACCTATGGTGTGTGTCATTTTAGAACCCATTACAAAACCTTCAAAAGAGAAAATCACAAATATGAAGATACCTAAACGTATGCTCCAAACATAATATTCAGTTAAATTGGGGAAGCTATTAGTGAAAAACAATATTCCAACATAAGCTGTGTAAATCGTTACCAACGTAGCTGCCAAGGCCATCATAGAATATAAAGCCGAATACAATGGTGTACTTAAATTGAAATGAGACAACTGCCCTCTGCTTGCCTGAAAAGCAATGTAAACAATCTCAAAACCCAACAAAATAATGGTAGACCAATTAAATAGTTGAATATTAAAATTGGGTAAATACGCACAATACCAAGCCATTGCCCAACAATACAAAAATGTAGAAAACGAAAACTTAAATGGTTTTATCCATGCACTTACCCCGAAAACTTGTGTCGCAGATAACTTTGAAAGCAAAAGACATAATATGGCAAATGCAAAGCAAATCAAGCCAAAGTAGAAAAGGGTTTCGTTTTTTTGTTTGAGAGATTCAATAAATTGGAGCATGAACTTAACTTAATATTTTTGAACGATAAAATTATTAATTAACACCTTGCGTTTATAAGAATCTTGAACATTTATCCAATTAACTATGTTGCACTAATAAAATTTCCGAAATGAATAAAATAGCTTTTATATTGAGTTTCTTATTAATTCCAATTGGCACTAATATAAGCAGAAATATTAAAAAAACATCAGTCCCTGTTTCAATTACTGTAACCATCAAAGACATCAAAACTCCCAAAGGTCAAATTTTGATGGGCATTTATAAAGATGATGCATCTTTCGACAAAGAAATTCCTTACAAAAAAGTGCAGGCGTTTAAAACTAAAATTTCAAATGGAACACTGCAAGTAGAAGTGAAGCTTGAGCCCGGTAAATATGGTATTTCCTTAATGGACGATGAGAATTTTAATGGCAAAATGGATTACAATTTTATAGGAATTCCAAAGGAAGGCTTTGGTTTTTCTAATTATTACCACACTGGACTTACAAAACCTAAATTGAATTCATTTTCTTTTGAAGTAGTAGAGAACAAAAACATAAAAGTTGAAGTTCCAATGAAGTACATGTAAAATAAAAAAAGCCCTGAAGATAAATCAGAGCTTTTTGTTTTAGATTTTTACAGTTAATCTTAAAAAAGATTAATTACTAATCTTTTGACCAAGTACAAGTTTCACTTGAGAAAGTAAATGAAGTGCAAGTTGATTCCGCTAGACTTGCTTGTGTATTTGATAATCCTGGGTAAGATGTTGTTGTAGTTTCAGCTGTTCCTGTTGAAGTATCAACACAAGTACAAGTGTAATCTTTTTTGCAAGAAGCTAATAAAGCTACAACTGCAACTGCTAGTAAAATTTTTTTCATGTTTTTTTTAGAATAATTTTTGCAAAAATATGTAAAAGTTCTTTAAGTTAGACATGAATAATAATTACTTCGGTTTTTTTTCTTTATAAATTTAAAAGAAAATATTTTGGGTATTAATTTTCTGACCAAGTACAAATGTAGGTACCGTAGCTTACACTTGTACACGTAAACTGTTGAGCATCAGCTTCTGAATTTGATAAATTTTCATAATCTCTGACATATTCTGGTATATATTCCAATTCTGAATCTTTACATTTGCATGTATAATCTCTTCTGCAAGAAGCTAAGAAAGCAACTACTGCAACTGCCAGTAAAATTTTTTTCATGTCTTTTTTTTTAGATTTTACGTAAAAATATGTAAAAGTTCTACTCGTTGTGCGGTTAAAATGCAAGTGCATGTTTAGTATGATTTAAAGGTCTTTCGCTTATTGTATTAAAGTATTGTAGACAAGTAAAACTACCAATTTTACTTGTAATTCTAGCAAAAAAGCCTG
>Ga0247836_1006609_pt1 | contig 12775 bp, 4 predicted proteins | sample LaCruzMarch2015__4_FD_187116 | JGI IMG/M metagenome (GOLD analysis project Ga0247836, IMG submission 187116) | Freshwater microbial communities from meromictic Lake La Cruz, Castile-La Mancha, Spain - LaCruzMarch2015_14m | ecosystem: Environmental > Aquatic > Freshwater > Lake | place: Spain...
CCTTTAGGCAAGTAATCGATAAAGAAGTGCGATGCGGTATCCCGAGTGCTCTCGTAATAAGCCAACCCATCTTGATACTTGTACTGACTAAGGACATTGACAGGCTCCGTCCCGCTTCCTCGATAATCTTTCAGGTGGACGTATTCCATGTCTCTGTCCGTTCGTAACACAATTCGACAAACGACTTCATCGCCGACCGCTAACGGACTCTGCTCGATCGATTCTAGGACTGGACCGGATTTCGTGAGCGTTCGCTTCATGAGCGACTTTTCCAACTGAAGCGGGGTGCCGTCATGAGGGGTGATCTTGCTGATGTCTTCCAGGTACTGCCAATGCAGACTGCCCCAGGCGACTCCGGCATCTACTTTTCTCAACGTGACGGCCCCCATTTCGGAACGGACTTCGTTACCAGAAAATCGCTGGGAATAAAATCCTGTCCCGGCTTCGATTCCCTCCGGAACTATTTTTTCCCCCGCCAAGGACACTTCCACCAGTGCGTCGGAGCTCAGCAAGTTGGATCCCCGAAGGAGAATGGCATAAACCGCGTCGGCAGTCCCCTTCGTGGTCTTCCAGTTCTGCGTTTGCTTTTGCTTGAGCAACCAGACTTTGCATTCTTCGACGGCCGCCGAGTCATCGGCAACTTCATCTAATGCCTCAATCATCAATGCTTGGGATTCAATCGGAGCATGGTACCACCACCAAGAATTCTCGGTGTCACGCCAAAACATCCCCATCTCCTCATTGGATACCGATCGCTCTTTCAAACTCGCAACGATCGATAGGGCGGTCGTCAGATCCCCCATTCGCTTGAGACCTAACGCGATGTGTGCTTGAGACTGACGATTGCCAATCGCAAGCCAATACTTAGCCGCCTGCCGCTTCCAGTATTCGATTGCAGGCCGGTTTTCATCGGCAATGGGTTTTGTTTCGATAAAGAAGCTTCGTCCGTAAAGATACAGAGCGATCGTGGTGGAGAGGTGGTTCGCTTCTGGATCTTTTGCATCGCGTTGAATCCGGTCATGCATCTCGCGCATCCAACCATCCAAACGCTCCATGGCTCGCAGGGCAGGTGTTTCATCGATCGCGACCTTCAAGTTCTTCAGCCTGCCAAACCCCGTCACAATGTACAACGAAAGGTATTCGTTATCGGGACCACCGGGAAACCAAGGCCACATGCCGTTCTCACGTTGCATTTCCGTCAGCTGTTTCATGGCCTTGGTAAGCTCAAGTGCCAACCGGTTTTCTTCAAAGAGAAGTCCCACATTGCGTCGGGCTTCCGATTCCTTTTGAGCATCGTTCAGCCACGGTGTCTCTTCGATCATGACCGTCTTGAGGTCTTGGTTTTTCGAAAGTGGCGATTCCAACGCCTGCGGTTGAACCTGACGCCAAGTGTCGAAGACCCGTCGCACCTTGGGATCGTTGAGCGCGATATGCTTGGCCAAGGCGTTGGCATACAATCGATTGAAGGTCTGCTCGCTGCATTGATACGGATACTCCATCAAGTAAGGTAACGCTAGCACGGCATACCAAGCGGGCTGAGAAGTCATTTGAAGCGAAAGGGACTGGTGCTTCAGAGTTGTTGAGGCTTTGGAATCAAGTAACTTCTTGAACTCGAATTCACGCGTTGTCTTGCCGCGAATTGGCAATGGAATCGATTCGGTGACCAGCATCCGTTTCGACAACACCGGCAGAATCCCCTGTTCGCCATCGGATATCTTGTCCGTCCCCCCCACGGCTTTGTAGATGATGGGGTAAGCCCCTTCGGGAACTTGCAAAAGCCATGTAAAACTTTTGGATTGCTTGGCCGGTATCTCAAACGCCCTATCAGAATCTTGGTTCTGGAAAGCCGTATCGACGGATTCTTCTGTTCTTGCATCCGAAAGGTGTAGGGCAACTTTGCCGGATTGCACTTTGTCCGATTGATTGCTTACTTTGACCGAAAATTCAATAGCATCTCCTTCGCGAAGGAACCGAGGTGGATTCGGTTGGACCATCAGATCTTTGGCGGTGACGAGCGAGCCTTCTAAAAAGCCGCTGCGCAGCTGAGCGTCATGAGCAAAGCCAAGAAAACGCCACTTGGTTAACGCTTCCGGCATTTTAAACTGCAACTTCACAACGCCGTCTTGATCCGACACCAATTGCGGATAGAAGAAAGCGGTTTCATTCAAGTTGGTTCGGACCGGAATGTCGCTGAGGTTTGGCCCCATCGGTTTTTTGGGAGCTCCGAAATCTTCGACAGACATAGACGCGTCGCTGAACATTGCGTTGGCGCTAGACCGTGTTTCGGAGCTTTCGCTTTCCGCAACCATGCCTTTTTCATTTTGGGCTTCCATTTGAGGAGCGGCCATAGCGCGAGGACTCGATCTTAACGCTCTGCCTCCCAACCCCCCCGCTCCAAACGCCATTCCGTCTGCCATCATAGGCATTAAACCGTATGCTTGTCGCAGCTCTTCGGGGAATTTCCGAAACGACTCTTCGGACGCCAGATACTTCTGCTGCCATGAGCCACGGTACTGATACAGTCCGACCGCCGAATTATTAAAAAGGCTCGACACTCGCGACGCTTCCCTTCGAAACACATCGAATCGTTTCATCCACTGGTGCGGCAGGTAAGCGTCCAGCGATGCATCGTACAAGCCAGCAACCATTTCGGCTGTAGCCTTCGTCGCGTTCGGACCGGAAATCGTCAGCGTAAAAGTTTCGCCTGCAGCGGGTTCCAGTTTCGATACAAAGCGATCCCACTTGAGCGAAAGTTCTTTATTGGTCCAAGGTACATCCACCGTTCGCGATTCCAAGTAGGCCCGATTCTCGCGCACGCATGTTGTGCGTACGGTAAAGCCACCTCGCATCGATTCGTCTACGAGCTGTTCGATGGCAACTTGAGTCAATTCAGGCTTTGTCCAGTAGCTCTTGAGCACTTTACCATCGCGTTCAATTTCGACGAAAGCTCTCGCTCGATCGTATCCTGTACCCCAAATCGCTTGAAGCTTCTCGCCCGGCTCAAGCTGCCACTTCGGTGCAGCCAAGAGATTCGGAATTTTAAGCCCCAACGATTTTGATGCCGGGTCCACGACCCGCAGATTCCACTCGGCTCGTACGGGCTTACCGAACGCATCTTGAGATTCCACCATGGCTCGGTAGAAGCCTCGGGCAAGCCCGAAAGAAACGGTCGCCTTCCCTTCGGCATCGCTTTCAAATGTTTTGCTTTCGATCGCATCGCCATGAGCCCAGGTGCTGGGGTTGGTTCCGTCGAATTCAAAATCGGAAGCACTGTTTGTCGCTTTCGGTGCAGGCTTTGCTAATTGCCCCGGCCGAGCTCCCATCGGGCGTCTTGGAAGCATGGGATAAGGTGTGCGGAGCATACTGGATCTTGTGACGCTGGTCGGTTCGATCAAACGATAAAGGGTAATTTTTCCTTTGGCAATTAAGGCTTTGCCATCCAGCGTCGTCGTTGAAAGCTCCATGACAACCGGCTCGCTCGTGGTTTGCCAATCCTTAGCGGACGCATCCAATTCCAAGGCAGTGTATCCAACCGATATGGATTTAGAGGCAGTTCTTGTTTCGCCGGTTCCATCCGTCACATCGGCTGTGATGCTATATTGGAAGGTTGGTTGGTCTGATTCCGGGACTGAACGGTCTGGTCGAGGAACAAACGCAACTCGAAAGGTTCCATCGGCTTCGGTGGTTGCAAAACCATGTGCAATCTCTTGCGATTGTCCTTGTCCGGGTGGCATTCGCCAAGGAAAGCAAGTCATGTACCAACGTGGCCAACGCACCGATCGCGTCACTCGGTAACGTACCTTTGCACCGTTGATGGCAGCCCCGGTGTAGGAGGTTGCTTTCCCTACCAAAGAAGTCTCCACATCCAGCTTGCTCGCTTCCTTGGGGGGCTCGATGGTCACTTCGAACTTGGGACGCTTATATTCTTCGACTTGGATCGACTGGTTGATTCCGAAGCCATCACTGATCTGCAGGGTCATCGCGCCGGTTCCGCGATCTCGTGGGATGCTGAAGCTGCCTTGAAAGGATCCAAAGTCGTTCGACTTGAGAGACAGCGATGCGATTTCGTTGTAGTTGATATCACGCATGGAGATTGTGACATCCTTGCGGATCACAGCGGCATATTTACCAGTCGTTGAGTCGGCCAGCAATGCGATTCCTTTGAAGAAAACTGTTTGCCCCGGACGGTAGATAGCTCGGTCTGTGAAAAGGACATAACGAGTATCTGACTTGGGTTGTGGTTGCTCGTCATAGATCGAATGTTCCGACATCGTAGACAATTGATTGCCAGCATGGCTTGCCAGAAGTAGCATGTTCCGAGCCGCTCCAGAGAAAGCAAACATTCCATTCAGATCCGTTGAGGCCGTTTCGGTCGCATCCCACTTGCCATTACGGTTATTGCGCACAAACGAACTTACCTTTGCATTGGCGATCGGTTCGCCGGACTTCGCATTGAGCACGAAGCCTTCGATGCGATTTTCGCCCCAAGCTTGACGGATCACCACAGCCAAGTTGGAGACCCAAACGTCGCTCACCGAGATGGCATTATCGGTATCCGCAAAATCTGGACGCACACTTGCAACTACCAAGTAATAGCCCGGCTTGAGTCCCTTGGGTGCTTCCGTGGAGATAGCATTCTCCAAATAATCCTCTGTTGCAGGCAACTCGACTTTCCAGCTTAATGCAGCGTGCTTTTGCAGTAGTTTTTCACGGTCGATTTCGTTGATCTGGTTAGGCATCCAGCGACCTGGATCCAGCCGCTCGGTCCAGTTGACTTCGATGGCACGGAAGTGGACTTGTCGAATGTTTTTGTATTGGATTCGAATCGATGGCATCGGATCGGTCCAAACTCGCTCCGTAGTTATCGAGACACTTTTGGCTTCAATCGATTCAATCAGGTTGTGGCAATTCTTCCCGCCAGGACTATCCGGAAACGCATTTCTGCCCTGCATGGCGACTTCGCGAGCGGCCACCATTTCCTTTGCATCCACCAGCAGTTGAGCCCATGAATGCCTAGCCGTCGCGGACAATGGGTGCTTCGAATAAGATTCAGCAAATGATTTTAATAGTGCGAGGGTTCGAGCGACTTTCTCTTCACCCATCGCGTTCGCATGACAGAAACGGATGCGCAATAGTTCCGTTTGCAGCAAGGCGCTTTTGTCTGCATCTTCTTGATGAAACCGAAGAAGCTGCTGGTAGAGCTGAATTGCTTTCAGCTTGGGTGCATAGGATTCCGTCGCTGCAGGAGCCCATCCAAGGAAATCGCTCATGGATCCCAGAGCCGCACTGGAAGCATCGATTTCAAAGCTGTCTTCGGCTTTCGCGCCAGCTTGTTCGCCTAGAGAATAAAATTCGATCGCTTCAAATGCGACAAAATCAAAAAGTGTTGGTCGGTAGGAGTCAGGCAATGTCCCCTTCGGTAACAAATCATCATAGTCAGTAATCGGAACTTTCTGCAGGGACTTTGCATCTTGCATGGCAAGGTCGTAGTTCTTATCGATTTCGAGAAACAAACGTTGCAGATCCCAAGTTTGGAAATCGTCGCTAACGACTGCGGCCGTGTTGGTTCGATTGCCAAATCGCCACCTGTTCTGCTCGAAGTAGCTCCAATACCAGTTCCCCAAAAGGACCCGAAGCATCGGAGCCATTTCTTGGGGCATGTTTGGCAATTCGGCCTGCAACATCAAAATACGTTGTTCGGGACGGCCCCCTTCGATCTCGCTATTGAGCGTGATTTTTTTTGCAACCGCCTTGATCGCAGCAGCGTAGGCTTTGTCCTGCAAAGCCGATTCAATGATCGGTGCCAAACGTTCGAGTGCAGTTTTTGGGAGCCCTTGCTCAATCGCTTCGTTCACTTGCTTCCACATGGTGTCTCGTTGGGTTGGTGAGGTTTGTTGTGCGAAAGAAGCACGCGGGCTCAGCAGAAGCACGGCCAGGATGGTAAACATCCCAATGCGGCTCGGTAAACGCGATAAAAGAACAGACGTCTGTGTCTTGGATTTTGCCATTCAATCAACTCCTTGAAATCGTCTAGTGAATCAGTTCCATTCAGGATTAGATGGGCGATCCGCAATTTTATCGTCCACCGATAAGACATTGAATCCAATTCGTCGAATCAGCGACTCCCAAAGATCTTCTTCAAAACTGAGCGCTTCGTCGGCATCGATGTCCGTTACCAGCCAACTTCCCGTTTCGAGCTCATCTTCCAGTTGTCCAGGCCCCCAAGCACTCAAGCCATCGAAAAGCTTGAGTCGGGCTCCTTTGGTTCGAAACAATTTGATGAGTTCGCTTTGCTCGGTGCAAATTTTCAAACTATCAAAGCAGACAGAGCCCCCGATTTGATCTTGGTCGTGCAAAGCCAACAAAGGCCCATCGACCGGCCCGCCACAGTACAACAATCCTTCATGAACGCATTTTTCCTCGCAGATCATCGATACCACTTTGTGGAGACTGAAATGGGTTGGGCGATTCAAGATCAAACCCATCGAGTGATCATCGGCGTGCTGCACCGTCAACACGGCCGACCGAAAAAAATGAGGGTCATCCATGAAGGGTGATGCTAACAGGCAGTTGCCTTGGAGTGTTCTTGCCATCGATTTTGTCTATCAAAGCAGCGCTAGGAATCAAGCCATTGGGGGGCGATCGGACTTTCTGTCTGCAATCTTACCATTTCTTGGTACAAGCCGGGTTGGTCCAACAGTTGTGCATGGGTTCCACTTTGGATAATTCGCCCAGAATCGAGAACAATGATTTGGTCCGCATGAATGATGGTGCTTAAACGGTGAGCGATCACAAACGCCGTGCGTTGCTCCAACAAGATCGATAAACTCTTTTGGATAAGACGTTCGCTTTCGCTGTCCAGATTGCTGGTAGCTTCATCTAGGATCAATATTCTTGGGTCGGCTAAAAGAGCTCGAGCAATCGCAAGCCTTTGCCTTTGACCACCACTAAGCTTGAATCCGCGTTCCCCGATCAAGGTTTCGTAGCCTTTGGGCGACTTTGCGATAAATTCATCTGCGGCTGCAGCTTTCGCCGCTTCGATGACTTCGTCCATGGAAGCGCCGCGTCGACCGTACGCAATATTCTCCGCAATGCTGCCATCAAACAAAAAGACATCCTGTTCCACAACCCCCAAAAGCTGCCTGTAGCTGTGCAGCTGCACATCGCGCAAATCGATTCCATCGATCAATATTCGACCTTGTTCAGGATCAAAGAAACGAGCTACTAAATTGCAGAGCGTTGTTTTGCCCGCACCACTGCGACCGACAATTGCAATTGTCTGCCCAGCCAACGCATGCAAATTCAGATCTTTGAGAATCCATTGCTCATTTTCTGGATAACGAAATCCAACCGATTCAAAACGAACTTCACCCCGGACTTCCGATCGATTCAACCGCAGTGCGCCCGTTCTGTCCTGTAGTTCTTTTGGGGACGCAAGTAAATCCAGAATGCGGTCAAGTCCTGCAAGGTTATTCTGAAACTGCACTGCACTACCAGTCAACGTGGCGATGGGGCCCAAAAGCATGGTCAGGTAGACCAAAAACATCATCAGATCACCAAGGGTCAGCTGCGATTGCAGGATCTGCCACCCACCATAAACCAACAACAAAGTCGATGCGAGCGGAATCAATACTTCCCACACGATCTCGATCAGACGCGTTCGCCACCAAACCAAAAGCTGCTGCCGAACCAAAACATGACTTCCCTTCAGGTAACGTTGGCTTTCATTGCGTTGACGAGCAAACGTTCTGACCACTCGAATCCCCCCGAAGGTTTCCGTTGTATTGGAGTCGATACGTTGTCGACGTTGCTTGACATCGCGATACAGCGGCCGAATGGAGTAGATCCAAGTCCGATGACTGAAGTACACCGCGGGCAGCAACAGCAAGCCGGCAGCCAGCAGACGCCAATCCACCAAAACAAGAATGATAAGACTCCCTGTCAATTGCACGATCGCCTGCCAAGGGTTGTACAACATGCTAAATACCAGTTCCGCGATCCCACCAGCGTCCTCTCGCAAAAGGCTCGTTGCTCCACCCGACTTGAGCTGTTGAATTTTGTGCAGCGGCATATGAAGCATATGATCGAACACGCGGCTACGTATTGACATTTGAACTTGATTGAGTGCCTGAGTGCATGACCAACGCCCCCACAGGTGCACACAAGTCCTTAACAGTGTCACCGTTGATACCATAACCGCGATCCAAATCAAGATGGCTCCCGGTGACGGTTCCCCCACTTGAGCTGCGATCCAATCCGGCAAAGGCTTCACGGGGACAGTTAGGGCGCAATCGATTGCAATTTTGGTCCCGAGCGGCGGAATCAGCGACAGGACCGTCGACAGAGTCAGGGTCGCTAAGCCAAACAGGATTCGCCCTCGGAACCCTCTCAATTGCCCCCAAAACGCGGCAAACAAGGTCCAAAAGCTCCGGTGCGAACGGGAGACCAGCGAATCTTTGTCCTTGCCGCTCATGGTGGCATGGTAGGAATCGACTTCGGTCTTTTTCGACTTGTCCTTGCGCCTTGCCGCAAGCTCCTGGAGATATTCTCGATACTCAAATCGACTGGTGGGCATGAATTGCTTTGCTTGTTGAAGTGCTTTTGAACGAAAGTGTTCATTTTTGCTCTGCCCAAAATCGCAGACCTGAACTACTTTAGCAACATTGCAGTGTTGGGCTAGCTGATCATTCCATTCCCAACTTCCGCGAACCGTAATTTCCTCTGGCATTTCCACAGGAAATGTGGCTCGTTTGCCGCAGAGGTTTCCATCGTATGCGATTTTGAAACCAACGCCACCATTTCTCATTGAGATTCGTGGTCGTGCCGCAATTAGGGAAGGGGTCAGCCAAGTCTGCCGCGTCGTGAGACGCTGCCAATCGATCTTCAAGCGATTGCAACTTTGCCCATTCCGTCTTTTCATCCGGATATCCATCCATGACCAATGCCAAGCGTCCTCGTGCTGAATCTTCGTCCGTACTTGCTGGTGAACAGCGAATCAACAAACTTCTTGCCGCTGCCGGCTTGGGATCGCGTCGCCAAGTCGACGAACTGATCACAGACGGTCGAGTTGAAATCGACGGTAAAACGGTGACTCAGGTCGGGGTGAAAGTCGACATCGATAAAGCCAAAATCTCGGTAGATGGTGAACCGCTTCGACGTCATCGACCGATGTATTTTGCTGTCAACAAACCCTCAGGTGTGCTTTGCACGAATCGCGATCCGGAAGGTCGCCCTCGTGTTATCGATCTCATTCCAGGCAACAACCGCTTATTTCCCGTAGGCCGTTTGGATGCGTCCAGCACGGGGCTGATTTTGCTGACCAATGACGGCGAACTTGCTCAGCGTCTTGCGCACCCCAAACATAGCGTTCCCAAGCAGTACTTTGTCGTTGTGGCTGGCCAAGTGGAGCCGGACGCAATGCGACGATTGCAACGCGGTATTTATCTTGCGGAAGGTCTCGCACGAGTCGATGGCGCCAAGATTCGCAAGGTCCGAAAAGGTTGTACAGAAATTGAGATCACACTGAGCGAAGGCAAGAATCGAGAAATTCGGCGCGTGCTCGCAAGGCTCGGACATCGCGTCGTCACCCTCCGCCGTACCGCAATCGGACCACTGAAACTGGCCATGCTTCAAGAAGGAGGCTATCGACCTCTTTCGCCGGACGAGGTTGCGGCCCTGTACCGCTCCGTCGAGGAAATCAAACGAGTGAAAAAAGCAGACCGCAAGGAACGCGACCAACGCCGAGCCACCGAAATGGAAGGGCTCGAATCGGATGCGGACACCGAATTGAAGGTGTCCCCCAAGAAAAAAGCAGCCCCGAAAACTCGTGAACAACTGTTTAACGATTCAGAAACCGAAAAGCGAGTAGCAAAACCGAAGAAGAACAAAGCAGTCACAAAAACCAAAAAATGGGACGAAGAGGAAGACGGTGATTTCGATTCCTTGCCATCGCTAGCTGAGAACCCCTACCGATTGCCAGACGATGATGACAACGTCATCGACCCTGGTTACGAGGACGCCATCCTTGTTCGTGATTCCGGACCAGCTTTCACCGAAGGAACTCGCAAGGGCAAAGTCTTGGGATACTCCATGGACGACGACTTTGGAAACGACAACGATTCCGAAGACGACGACATGGACTCGACCGGCATGGGCATGATGAGCTTCGACGACGAAGACTCGGACGATGACGAAGATGATTCGATGGGCTCCTTCGCCGATCCATTTAAAGACGACGAAGAGTCCGATGAAGACTTTATCGATGGCGTGATCGCGTCCGAAAACGAAGGGTTCGCACCGAACCAAGGTCCTTGGTCGGGCTCCCAGAAAAAGGGAGCGAAAAGTGGCCCCAACAAAGCCTCTGATCAGCGCGACAAGAATTCCAAAGGTGCACCGCGAAACAAAAAGTCTGGCGATGGACCAGTTCCGCGAGGTCGCCCCAGTGGCAATCGAACGTCCGGTAAAAAACCAGAAGGGGAGCGATCGTTCCCACCGCGACGTGGACGAGGACGACCGACGACGACCGAACGTGAACAACCGGCTGCACCGGTGGCAAGACGCTCGGAGTTCGGTGGTTCGGACCTTTCGGATCGACCGATAGCCGAACAACGTCGCTCCACCGGTGGCCGATCCTACGGATTACCTAAATCAAGCCGCGGCGGTCGAAGTGGCGGTCCAGGCCGGCCATCAGGCGGCCGAGCTAATGGTGCTAGCCGTCAAGCGGGGCCAACTTACTCCGGTGGTTCTTCCGGCACCGGCGAATCTACCGGCTTCGGCAATCGAACCGGTGGAACATCGCCAGGAAGGTCGGGAAGCAACTCCATTGGCAATCGAACGCCAAGCGGTCGCGCAGCTAGCGGACGCTCTGCCGGTAAGCCAAGCGGTCCTGGCGCACGAGCCTCGGGCCCTGGTGGAAAACGAGGCGGTAAGCCATCAGGTGCGCCAAAAGGCAAACGAGGCGGCAAAGGACGACGGTAAGAGACTTGGCTAGCTCGACCGGTAATCGTAAAAGCTGCAGGCAAAAAAGTAGGCCGTAACAAGCGATAGCGCAGTTACGGCAGCCCCGCTCGAATCGAATTACCACTATCCGTTGAAGAACCGATTATGGAACCACGGAAAACACGGAACCGATAGCGGAGTGGTTTATCAAAGAGCTTCGGCATGAAGTCAAAAGAAGCGATTTGCCATGCAATCCATGAGGTAGCGGTTGCCGCTCATGCGGTCGGGCCAGCGACGTTCGGGCTTGCCCCGAATGTCGCAATAGGTTTGGTGTGCTAATCGCCTGATCGACCATACTAAGACTACGTTCGTGGGCCGGAGGCCCACGAACGTAGTCTTGAAGGGGAACCGCATGTTAGCGCACCAAACCTGTTGCGAAGGAGGGCACGAGGCTTAGGAATGAGTGCATACACTGACATTTTATTGGAAGGCTGAACAGAATCTTGCCCGAAGTCTGGCGACTCCGGCTACCGGTTCTCTGTCAACAACCTGAAGCATGAACTAAGTCGACTCGGGTGGGTTGACTGTTTCGGGCGACTGGTCGATCGCTGCCTTGCTCGAACTTGACGTTTCCTTTTCGATCGATTCTTTGCTAGGCAAATCGGGCAAGGCCTTGGGCTCGCTAGCAACATTCATGTCGATGGAATCAAATTCGGTGTGATCGACATCTCTTCGAAGAATCAAATAGGTAGCCGAAGATGCAGTCCAGAAGTAGCTGAAACAGAAAGCTGAAATCAACAGCGGGATAATCCCACGAACCAGTTCAGCCCAAAAGGTATCCAAAGTTGTGAGACTCGAAATGGATCCAATATCGAATGCTGTCCCTATCACTTTGTAACCAGTGCCGAACACCATGGTTATGATTTGCCCAACAACCGAACCAAACAATTGTGCGACAACCACGCATAGGACCAAGGTAACTGGTCGTTGAAAGGTATAAGCTGCAGATCTTGATACTCCATCGTATGCGTCAGCCTGCTTTTCGCTAACGATCGCACATACCGACAACGGGAATCCAAAAATCGTGATCGCGGCGCACCAACCGATCGCGATCGATAAAAAAACCGTAGGAATCAAAAGAAGTCCTGCAATCCAAGGCCCGACGGCTGGAATATTGGAAATCCAACCAATCACCAATGGCATCAGCATCAACATACAAATCACACCACTGGGCATGGTCATGGACCAAGCAATCGATTGCCATCGGCTTTTCACCAGCATCAACACATCGGTCCAAGTGGTCGTCATGTTGGTACCAAGCTCAACCACGGAACGGCGTGCAATGCATCCACCCGCATACGACCAAATCGCAATGATTCCAATCATGGAAGCGACCGCATGCGCTGTTCCATTCAAAGTGGGTGAAGCCAACCAAGAATACACAGGACCCAAGTACATCCCGTACGTTGATTCGAGAACATTGATCGGATTCTCCGAAAAAAAAGAAGGACCTAACATGGTGTTCGCCCCGGAAGGCCGGCCCCATGCTGACTCCGTTCCCAATTCTTCGATACCGAAAATGTAAGCAGAAAGATTTACGATAGCGGAGGTCGCCAAAATTGCGGCTGCACACAACAGTACATGTGACGATCGCCATGAGATAACAACGCTTTGGGACGCAAGCCGCCACCAAGGTGTTGTTCGGTACCAGTCGATGGAAACCTTGGGGACAACAGGACTGTTCGCAGATGAATCGGTCATGAGGCTAAATTGGATCTAGGGCGGAGGAAGTCGAGTTGCAAAAATAGGCTCAGTCGAAATTCCATTCACGCGGTGA
>Ga0247836_1006612_pt1 | contig 12773 bp, 10 predicted proteins | sample LaCruzMarch2015__4_FD_187116 | JGI IMG/M metagenome (GOLD analysis project Ga0247836, IMG submission 187116) | Freshwater microbial communities from meromictic Lake La Cruz, Castile-La Mancha, Spain - LaCruzMarch2015_14m | ecosystem: Environmental > Aquatic > Freshwater > Lake | place: Spain...
GATGGACGGATTCGACACCCAGGATGGCGTCATTATCATTGCTGCGACCAACCGGCCGGATGTTCTCGATCCGGCGCTGCTCCGTCCGGGCCGCTTCGACCGTCAAGTCACGGTCAGCCTGCCCGATGTCAACGGCCGGGAGGAAATCCTCAAAGTCCACTCGAAAAAAGTCAAAGTCGGAGCCGATGTGGATTGGGCGGTCATTGCCCGCGGCACACCGGGGTTCTCCGGAGCCGAGCTCGCAAATGTGATCAACGAGGCCGCGCTTATCTCCGCAAGACAGGGACTCAAGGCGATCGGGCTGCCGCAGCTCGAGGAGGCCCGCGACAAGGTTCGCTGGGGCCGTGAGCGTCGAAGCCTTGCGATGAGCGAACGTGAAAAAGTTTCCACGGCGTGGCATGAGGCCGGCCACGCATTGGTGAACGTGTTGCTTGAGCACACGCACCCTCTTCACAAAGTGACCATCATTCCGCGGGCAAACTTCCTCGGAGCAACCATGTACCTGCCCGAGGGAGACAAGTATTCCACGCAGCGCAAGGAGGCCCTGGATCTCCTTGCGGTGACGGCCGCAGGTCGTGTGGCAGAGGAATTGTTCACCCAGGATGTTTCCAATGGAGCAGCAGGTGACATTAAGCAGATGACCCGTCTTTCGCGCAAAATGGTCTGCGAATGGGGCATGAGTGACAAACTCGGCATGGTGGAATACGGAGAGCATGAGGATCATGTTTTCCTGGCAAGGGACATGTCCCGCACCCGCGACTACAGCGAGGCCACGGCTCAGGAGATCGATCGCGAGGTACGCGGCCTGGTTGATGACGCCTGCGCCCGGGCAAAAACAATCATCCTCGAACACCGCACGGCGATTGAGGCCATTGCCAACGCGCTTCTTGAGTTCGAAACGCTCGATGCCGCGCAGGTCAACGAGATACTCAAGCACGGAAGGTTGCTGAACCCGCCGACCAAGGAAAAGGCTCCGCCTCCCATCCCGCCTCCTCCTTCGGATGGGGTTGCGGTCATCTCCGAGCCGGGCCGCAACGAGGACTTGCCGCCCGGGGGGCTCGCAGCTCCCGTTCCGGCTTGAGCGCAGGCATGCCAACGGAAGTTTCCTGATTGCTTGACGGCCTGCGCTGCACGTCCCTAGATTCCTTGAATTCCCGAATATGATGCATTTGAGTCAAGTTTTACATTCCCTCTGCATAGCCTCTTTCTCCCCCAAGGAATCTAAAGGACTTTTCGCAGCGAAAAGTCTTCAGCGAGGCACCGGGGGTTGAAGATGCAAACAATGAACGGTGGAAATTTTCAAACATGTCATGCTTGGTCTGAGGCGGTGCCTCGCTAGTGTTTACGCCTTCGATGCTCGTCCGGCTTTCACTTCATTTGACTCTCTGCGGTATTCTGCTTGCAGGTTCCCTTCATGCGCAACTCGGTGAGGAGGTTGTCCGCGAGGACGCCGCCGACCGCGCCCAATCGGGCGGCGACGAACGGGCGGACTTTGAGCTGGCCACGGGCTACTACGATGAGGGGCGATCCAACGAGGCTCTTGCGGCATACCGCCAGTTTTTGAAGCTTTACCCGGCCTCGCCCAACGCGGCGAAGGCGCAGTTCCGCGTGGCGGAAATTCTCGAAGCCCAAGGGAACCTGACCCGGGCGTTCGATGCCTATCAGACTCTTCTCACGAAGTATCCCGACACTTCGGAGTTCGATGCCGCGGTCGCCCAGCAGGTTCTGATCGCAAACAAATACCTGACTGGCCGCCAGATGAAGGTGCTTGGAATTTCCTTGATGCCGGGAGCCGAACGGGCCCAGACAATGTATCAGTCGATTCTAAAGAGTGCCCCCTATAGCAAGCACGCGGCGGTGAGTCAGTTCAACCTCGGGCTTTCGTTTGAAAAGCAGGGCAGCATCGCGGAGGCCAGGCAGGCCTATCAGACCGTTCTGGACAAATATCCCAACAGCGCTGTCGCCGACGACGCCCTTTATCAGATTGCCTACGTTTATATGAAGACCGGCCTCACCGGCGGCACGGAGGACCTCTCTGCGCTCGTCATGGCCAAGGAGACGTTCGAGGATTTCCTGTTCCAGTTCCCCAACAGCGAAAAGATCGCCCAGGCCAAGGATAATCTCAAAACGATCGGGGACCGTGAGTCGGACGACATCATGGCCATTGCAAGGTATTACGACTGGTCGAAAAACTTCCGCGCTGCAGTCATTTATTATAACGACGTCATCCGGCGTCAGCCGAACTCGTCCGCTGCGGAAACCGCCCGGGAGCGGGTCCAGGTTCTTCGCAGTGACCTGGGCGAGGATGCCCTTCGTGTTGGCTCGGAGCGGGCAGAGTCCGGGGAAAAAGCCGCTCTGCGCCGCAAGCTGCAGGCCCAGGTGGAATCCTCCGCTCTTTCCGATTACTCGGGCCCCCCCCGCCGCGAACTTGTGCCGGACGAACTGCCCATCGCCCGCCCGCCGAAACTCCGCACACGCGCACGGGAACTTCAGCCTCTGCCGGCCGTCGAGCCTGCCCTGCCCATCGAATGAGATCGCTCACGATTATTTCCGCCCTGGTTGTCTCCCTTTTTCTAGGCGGCTGTGGGTACAAACTCGGCGAGATCCGCCCGACGCCCATGCGCTCGGTTCGCACCCTTTCCGTTCCGACATTCAAGAATTCAACCTACGAGCCGCAGGTTGAAGTTCTGCTCGCAGATACACTGATCAAGCAACTCGAGCAGGACGGAACCTATACCGTCGTGAGCAGGGAACGCGCCGACGCCGCGCTGGAGTGCACGTTGCGCAAGATCGAGCGCCGCTCGGTGCGTTCGGTTCAAAATAATGTTCTGGCAACGGCTGAGTTTGAGCTTCAGCTCGAGATTGCGTATGCAGTGACCGACCGCATCAGCGGAGCGATCCTCATGCAGGGCCGGGTCGTTGGCCGCACATCCTTCTTCTCCGGGAGCGACCTCCAGACGGTTGAGCGCCAGGCCATCCCGGTTGCCGCAATGGACGCTGCCGTCCAGCTCGCCACGGAGATTTCCGAAGGTTGGTAAGGTTGTGCTGACGGTTGTCCCCACGCCCATCGGCAATCTCGGGGACATCACGTTGCGCGCTCTGGAGGCCCTGAAGAGCTGCGACCTGGTTGCTGCCGAGGATACGCGGCACAGCGGGCTGCTGTTGAAACATCATGGCATCTCCAAGCCGTTTGTGAGCCTTCACGAACACAACGAAGCCTCCCGCTCGGCAGAGCTGATCGGGCGCATGCTGACGGGGTTGTCTGTTGCGCTCGTGACGGATGCAGGCACACCGGGCATCTCCGATCCAGGCACCCGCTTCGTCCGCGAGTCCCGGCGGGCCGGGGTACCGGTGACCGTGCTTCCCGGGGCCTGCGCAGCGATCACGGCCCTTGTGGCCTCAGGATTTGACAGCTCGGAATTTTACTTCGGGGGCTTCCTTCCAAACAAATCCGGAGGGAGGGAGCGCGAGTTGCGTGCTGCGCTGGTGAGGCCGCACACAAGCATCTTTTATGAATCCCCGCACCGGATTGTGAAAACACTGGCCGCGTTGGCGGAACTCGACGCCACCCGGGCGGTTTGCGTTGCCAGGGAACTGACCAAACATTTCGAGGAGGTTCCTGTCGGCACTGCTCCGGAACTGCTCGCCCGCTTCACAGCGAAAGCCCCCAAGGGCGAAATTTGCCTACTGGTCTCGGGTGCGGAGTCACGCAAGGGGCATCCGCAGGCGGACACCTGAGCCCGCAAGAGATTCCTCAACGTCCTTATCTCACTTCTGGATTTCCGCGGTGCGGCAGCTACGATGAGCGCCAATGAAATACATTTTTGTCACCGGCGGCGTCGTGAGTTCACTTGGCAAGGGCCTGGCAGCAGCCTCCCTTGGCACCCTGCTTGAACGCCGCGGACTCAAGGTGGTTCTCCAGAAGCTGGACCCCTACTTGAATGTGGACCCCGGCACGATGAGTCCGTTCCAGCACGGCGAGGTGTATGTGCTCGCCGACGGAGCGGAGACCGATCTGGATCTCGGACACTACGAGCGATTCACAAACTGCGTCCTCACCCGGGAGAATAATTTCACAAGCGGACAGGTTTACGAAACCGTTTTGGCAAAGGAACGCCGGGGCGATTATCTGGGGCGCACGGTTCAGGTCATTCCTCATGTCACCGACGAGATCAAGGCGCGTATCCGCAATCTGGGCGAGAACTCGGGTGCCGATGTTCTGATTGCCGAGGTTGGAGGCACGACCGGCGACATTGAAGGCCTTCCTTTTCTTGAGGCCATCCGTCAGTTTCAACTCGAGGTCAGTTGGGGGAATTCCATCATCATGCATGTCACGCTGGTCCCATTTATCAAGGCCGCCGGAGAACTGAAGACGAAGCCCACCCAGCAGAGTGTGGCCAAACTCCGGGAGATCGGATTGCAGCCACACGTTCTTATCTGCCGCACCGAGATGCCGCTCGACCTGGAAGTGCGTCAGAAACTCTCCCTTTATTGTAATGTCCCGGTGGAAGCGGTGATCGAGGCCGGCGATGTGGAGCACACGATCTACGAGGCCCCGATCAACCTGCACTCCGAGGGCCTTGATGATTACGTCTGTCGCGTGCTGGGCCTTGAAACCCCCGAGCCCGATCTCGCCGATTGGTCGAAGTTTGTATCCCGCGTTGTGAGCCCCAAGAAGCGGGTCCGGATCGCGGTGGTTGGAAAATATATCGAGCTGCAGGATGCGTACAAAAGCATCTACGAATCCCTCACCCATGCCGGGGCTTCGCATGATTGCGCTGTGGATCTCGTCCTGGTGGACGCAGAGGATCTTGGTACCGAGGGGGCAGGGAAGCACCTGGGCGGCGTGGCCGGGGTCCTGGTCCCGGGGGGATTCGGCGACCGCGGAATCGAAGGAAAAATCGAGGCGGCCCGCTACGCGAGGGAGTCGAAGACTCCCTTCCTCGGGCTCTGCCTCGGAATGCAGATTGCCACCATTGAATTTGCACGCAATGTCTGCGGACTCGAACGCGCCAACAGTACCGAGTTTGATCCGGAGACCCCGCATCCAGTCATCTGGATTCTGGAGGAGCAGAAGGAAGTCACGCAGAAGGGAGCCTCGATGCGCCTTGGAATGTGGCCAACCGTCCTCGCACCTGAATCGCTGGCGCACCACGTTTACGGGAAACCGGAGGTTTCCGAACGCCACCGGCACCGCTACGAGTTCAATGCCGCTTATCGCGATGCCATGCAGGAGAAGGGGTTTATCATCTCAGGCACATCACCCGATGGCCGCCTCGTCGAGCTCATCGAAGTCAAGGATCATCCCTGGTTCATGGCGTGCCAGTTCCACCCCGAATTCCAATCGAAGCCCAACCGTCCGCACCCGCTCTTCCGTTCCTTCATCGCGGCCTGTCTGGCCCATCAGGACTGATTCCCATGAGCAGCAACTTTGCGTTTGTCCTGGCAGGCGGAACCGGCGAAAGGTTCTGGCCGCTCAGTCGTGCGGCCCTGCCGAAGCACCTGCTCCGCCTCTTCGGCGGACGGACGCTCCTGGAAAATACGGTCCGCCGCCTTGAGGGGGTCGTGCCATCGGAAAATATTTTTGTGCTCACAAACGTCGCTCAGAGGGAAGCCGCTGTTCGGGAACTCCCGTTTCTCGACCCCCGGCAGGTGATCGCCGAGCCAGCGAAGCGGGATACAGCCCCCGCCTGCGCACTGGCCACCGCAATCGCCCGCTCACGCGATAAGGATGCCACCTGCGCGATTCTGCCCGCAGACGCCATGATTCACGATGGAGAAACCTTCCGGCGTCAACTTCGGCAGGCCTTCGAGGCCGCCTCCCGGGGGAAGGATATCCTCACCTTTGCAATCCCTCCCGCTTTCCCGTCCACCGGATTCGGATATCTGGAACTCGGGGAGGCGGACGCAGACGGAATTTTTCCCGTCTCGCGCTTCGTTGAAAAGCCGGATCGCGAAGTGGCCGAATCCTATGTCGCGGGTGGACGCCACGCCTGGAATGCCGGCATTTTCCTTTGGTCGGCAGAGTTGTTTTTTGAGGAGTCGCAGCGTCATATCCCCGAACTGGCGAAGTTTATCGAAGATTTTCCCGGGGAAGGGTTGGGCGACTTTCTCCACTCCCGATTTCCCAATCTGCCGAAGATTTCTGTCGATTACGCCATTTTGGAGAAAGCCCGCTCCGTGCGTGCACTGCGCGCCGGGTTTGACTGGGATGACGTCGGCTCCTGGTCATCCCTTCCCGCGCATCTTGGCACCGACTCCTCTGGCAACTGCCTGCAAGGTCCCACTGCGGTTCATGAATCGACCGGAAATATTGTCCTTTCCACCGGCCGCTTGATCGCGCTCTGCGGAGTCAGGGATCTCATCATTGTGGAAACTCCCGATGCAATCCTCGTGGCCCACAAGGATTCCGCCCAGCATATCAAAGCCCTTCAGAAACTCCTGCCCGAACCGCTGAAATAAACGGGTCAACTTTGCAAGGAGGGCTACCTGCTGAAATCATCGGAGAAAAGTCGGATGAGGGCATAAATCTCGAAGATGACTGCACCGATAAACGCGCCACCAAAGAACCCCCAGAGCAGCTTGCGGCGTGCGCGCCAAAAAATCGCGAGCCCGGCGGGGACGCCGGCAATTCCGCCAAGGGCCGATGTGGCGATGCAGAATGTGAGAAGGACGAGCAGCGATTTCCTAGGAGGTCTGTTTGAGTGGTGAGATAATGCGATTCGAAGGTCGGCCCTGACGATGTCGGGGACACCTACGAATTGGATTTGGTCGGGAGCTTGGGAATGAGCCACCCGAGAAATGCTGACTCCGAGCGGCTTTGCATCAGGACACGGCCGGGGCAGTCCATGTGTTTTGGAAGAAGCTTTCCCCGGCAACCATGCGCTTCAAGCCCCCAAAGAGTCCGCCGTCGGCTTTTGTCTCGGTCGTGAGTCCGCTACTATGGCTCACCATCGCGCCGGGCTCGACTTTGATCGTTTCGTTGGACTCCATGGCAACAACGGCCAGAGCGTAGGAGGGTTGGTGTTTGATTGTGACTTGCATGATTTTGAATCTCCGGTGGTGAGTCTGGCAGATTCCAACAGTCTCCAATTGCTCCGCAATAACAATCACGCCTACCGCGTTCCACAACCTCTCGACTCCAATTTTGTATTTTGCAGGTCCGTTTTGGTCAGATAGTTCGGAACATCAGCCTTTGCATTATTTGGAACAATGCCGTTCAGAAATTTGGTCGAGCGAAAAATTGTCCACCCCACCCTGCACTGCCCAATATTCAGTTTCTTGCCGAGCCCACAGACTTGGAAGCCGCCCTCGGACCGCAAAGCAGCAAGATCTCGTGCGCTTTGACCCATTTAACTATCCCACTGCTTCAAACAGATGTGCCTCCTGTTCTTGCTGGAACTGGTGTGTGTAAAGCGCGTGATAGTGGCCCTTTCTGGCTAGCAACTCCTGGTGTGTTCCGCTTTCGATGATCCGGCCTTTTTCGATGACGAGAATCCGATCTGCCGTCCGGATGGTGGAAAGCCGGTGCGCGATCACGAAGCTGATCCGGCCATGGAAGATCGCTTTGAGACCTTGTTGGATCAATTGCTCGGTTTCGGTGTCGATTGAGGAAGTCGCTTCGTCCATGATAAAAATCCGCGGGTTCGCGAGCAACGCGCGGGCGAAGGAAACAAGCTGCTTTTGGCCGGTGGATAGGCGGTTCCCGCCCTCGCCGACATCGGTATCATAGCCGTCTTCCAAGGCACGGATGAAACCATCCGCATTCACGCTGCGGGCCGCGGCTTCAATTTCCTCATCCGTGGCATCGAGCCTGCCATAGCGGATGTTTTCTCTCACAGATCCACTGAACAGGTGCGGGCCTTGCAGGACGATGCCGAGGTTCGACTGATACCAGGCCAGTCCGCGGTCGCGCAGGTCATGGCCGTTGACGAGGATTTTTCCGCCGGTGGGTTCGTAGAAACGCGCGGCCAGATTGACAATCGTGCTCTTGCCGCCTCCGCTGGCTCCCACGAGGGCGATGGTTTGGCCAGCTTGCACGGTGAGATTGAAGTCCTTGAGTACGGGGTCACCATTCGAATAGGAAAAATCGACGTGGCTGAATTCGAGATTCTCGATGCCTGCGGGATGGCCGTCCGGCGCCAGGTCTGCGGGTCGATTTGGCTTGTCCCATTTTTTCAATTTTGCGCCCACTTCCTCGCTGTCGCTGATGCCGGGCACGGTGGCGAGAAGGCTGAGTACGCGCTCACCGGCCGCCTGGGCCCCCTGCATTTGCACGAGGACTTGGGCGATCTGATTGATAGGATTGAAGAACTGGCCTGCGTAGAAGATGAACGCAACCAGCGTTCCGAGGGTCAGGCTGCCTTCGATCACTCCCGCGCCACCGCGCCACAGGGCTATGCTTGCGGCTAGACTGCCGAGTGTGAGGACGATGGGAATGTACACGGCGGATTGCAGGGCGTTCTGGATCGAAACGCCATACATCTGCGAGGAAAGTCCTTGGAATTCGCACAGGTTGTCCTGTTCGCGAACCAGCGTCTTGGTTGTGCGGAGTCCTTGCAGCGCTTCAGCGAAGGATGCGGTGATCATCGAGTTGAGCTTGCGGGTGTCGCGCGAGCTGAGCAGCAGCTTTTTCTGGAAAATCGCGCTGACGAATATAAGCGGTGGCACCACGGATAGAACCAGCAGCCCGAGCACCGGATGCAGCACGACGAGAATGATGGCGATCATGACAACCAGGCACACTGCCCACACCAGATCGAGACTGCCCCACGCGATGATGCGCGCGAGTTTGTCGCAATCCGACGTCAGCCGCGAAATCAGCCAACCGGTCGGGCGGTGATCGAAATAGGCGAATTCCAGCTCCTGAATGCGCTTGAAACACTCCTTGCGGATGTCATGGCTCATGTGGTTGGAAAGCCCGCCCGCTGAGTTGATGAAAAACCACACGCCGCTGGCCAGCGAGATCGTCAGGAAACCGTAAACCGCGATTTGTGGCCACAGGTTCAGCACGTTTCCGGCTTTCACCACATCGTCCACCACCCAGCGGGTGACGAGCGCGAAGCTGGCGTCCACCATGGCGATGGCCACGGCGGAAATTGCGAGCGGCACCAGCAGCCGCTTGTAGGGCTGGGCGTGACGAAAGAGGCGGGCCCACAAACTCAGGTCGAGCTTGTCGCTGAATACATCTTCCTGGGGTTCGTCTTTCATGGGGCCGCCTCCGCCAACATTTCATTCTCAAGCGCGTTCTGGATCGTCCACAGACGGCGGTAGAGGCCATCCTGTTCGGCAAGTTCGGCGTGGGTGCCGCGTTGGATGATGCGGCCGTTTTCGAGCACGATCACCTTGTCGGCATGTGCCAGCGTGGACAGGCGGTGGGCGATAACCAGCGTGGTGCGCCGACCATGGCGGCTGCGCAAGGCATCGAGGATCGTCGTTTCGGTTTCTGCATCGACCGCGCTTAACGCATCGTCAAGCAGCAGGACCGGCGTGTCCTGCAGCAAGGCCCTCGCAAGAGCCACGCGCTGCCGCTGGCCACCTGAGAGAGTGATACCCCGCTCGCCAACAAGCGTTGAGTATCCGGATGGGAAGCCGTTGATGGTGTCATGAATGTCGGCGAGGCGCGCGGCTTCGCGGATTTCCTCGTTCTCTGCGGCACCGCGCCCAAGGCGGATGTTGTCGCCGATGGTTTTCGAAAAAAGGAACGGCTCTTGCATCACGACGCTGAACTGAGAGCGCACCCATTGCCGGTCCAGATCGCCCAGATCGTGGCCATCGAACTTGATCGAGCCGGACGAGTAGTCGTAAAACCTCAGCAACAAGTGCATCACCGTGGACTTCCCGGCGCCGGACGGCCCGAGGATCGCGAGTGTCTCGCCCGGTTCGACTGTGAAGGAAATGCCGTTGATCGCGGCGTTCTCCTTCGTGTGACCGAAAACAAGATCGGCTACCTCGATTTTTCCATGGGCTGGAGACGGAGGTTTGGCAGGGTTTTGCGGCGCACTTTCTTCTGGCTCTGACAGAATTTCTCCCATGCGCTTAAGGGCGACCACGGATTTTCCGAGATCGGTGAGCGTGCGGCCCATCTGCCTGACCGGCCATAGCAGCATGTTCAGGAACATGATGAAGGCGAACAGGGTGCCAACCGTGAGCGTGCCTTGGGAAATGAAATACGCGCCGGTGAAAAGCACGATGCCCTGCTGGATGAGCACGATAAGATCCGAGGTGGACCAATACCAGGCCATTTGGCGCAGCAGCGTCAGACTGCGGTCGCGGTAGAGTTTGTTGGGTTCGGCAAATTTCGCGATTTCAAAATCCTGCCTCGCAAATGCACGCACCACGCGCAGGCCGGTCAGATTTTCCTGCACCACCCGCGTGACCTGGCCCTCCGACTCCGCCACTTCGGTAAAAAGATGCTTTACCTTGCCGATATAAACGTAACCAAAGGCTATGATCGGCACGACAAGGACGAACGAAGCGAGCGTCATCCGACCGTCCAGCAGAATCATGATCGGTAGCGCGGTGAGAAGAAGCAAGACGGCATTGCTCACTTCCACCACCTGCGAGGCGAGTGCCATGCGCAGTGTTTCCACATCGGATGTGCAGCGTTGGATGAGGTCACCGGTTTCCGCCCGGTCGTGGTAGCGGGCGGGTAGGCGTTGCAAATGATCGTAGAGCCGGTCCTTGAGCTGGCGAGCGATTCCATCCGATGCCTCGGCTGCAAACCGGCCCTTCAAATAGCTGAATCCACCGGCGACGACCGTGAGCAATACCATCAACAGCGCGGGAAACCACAAACGCTCCTTCACGAAATCCGCCCCGCCCATCAGGCCGATGATCCATGTGGTAATCCTCGTTTCATCCTGCTTCTGCGATAGCGCGAAATCAATCGTTGCGCTCGCGATGAGGGGCGTCACATAGTTGATCGCGGTGAAAACAAACAGCGCGGCGATGGCCCACGCATACGTGCCGCGGAAGCCCCGCGTCTGCTGCCAAAGCAGGGCAAGGGGTGCCATTTTTATTTCGGTGGTTTGGCGTGTGGCCATGGAATGGATTCGATTGAGTATAAAAAAAACCCGCTGCGGTGGCGGGCGGCGATTTCTACTCGTTTCGAATCAGCAGCCCGCGCATGGTTTCAGGGCAGGCTGAGTATGTTTCAAACCATCAGCCAACGCCCGTTCCTGAAATCCAAGAAACTCGGCAGAAGTTGAGTGGCATTACTCTCATGAACTTTGAATGGGCGGTTTGTAAAATAGGGGTTACCTTTCCAATTTGAATGAGGCAAGAAATTTTCAGCATCCGCAGGATTTTTGTAAAAATCGACTCCCCGTTTTTCCGATGAAACACTTGCTATCGGTCCTGATCCTCGGATTTCTTGCAACCCCGCCCGCCCTCGCTGATCCTCTGCCCTCGTGGAATGCCACCGCACCCAAACAGGCTATCATCGCGTTTGTTGAGAAAGTCACGACAGAAGGCTCGCCCGATTTTGTGCCCGTTCCCGAACGCATCGCCGTCTTTGACAACGACGGAACGCTCTGGGCCGAGCAGCCGGTGTATTTCCAGGCACTCTACGTCTTCGACCGCATCAAGGCCCTTGCGCCGCAGCATCCCGAGTGGAGCGAGAAGGAGCCTTTCGCCTCCGTGCTCAAGGGGGACACCAAAGCGGCGCTCGCGGGCGGAGCAAAGTCTCTCCTCGAAATGGCGATGGCCACACAGGCCGGCATGACGACGGAAGAGGTGAAGAAAGCCGTCACCGACTGGATCACGACCGCCAGACACCCCGGTACCGGGAAGCTCTACACCGACATGGTCTATCAGCCGATGCTCGAATTGCTCGACTACCTCCGCGCGAATGGTTTCAAGACCTTCATCGTCTCCGGCGGTGGCATCGAGTTCATGCGGACGTGGACAGAACACGTCTATGGCATCCCGCCCGAGCAGGTTGTCGGCAGCAGCATGAAGACAAAGTATGAAGTGCGTGATGGGGTGCCTGTCATCGTCTGGTTGCCCGAACTGAACTTCATCGATGACAACGCCGGCAAGCCGGTCGGCATCCAGCAGCACATTGGCCGCCGCCCCATCGCCGCTTTCGGTAATTCCGATGGCGACTTCGAGATGCTCGAATGGACCACAAGCGGAAAGGGGGCCCGCTTCGGCCTGATCGTGCATCATGACGACGCCGAACGCGAGTGGGCCTACGACCGGAATTCGCAGATCGGCAGACTCGCCCGCGGACTCGATGATGGCCCACGACTTGGCTGGACCATCGTCAGCATGAAAGACGACTGGAGAACGATATTCCCACCCGGGAAGAACTAATCTGCCATCTCATAAGTGACTGGTGGTTTGCGATGCAGTCAAAAGCTGTCTTGCATCAAAGGCAGTGCTTTCCATGGGTAGGAGACTGCCATGTTACCGCTGTCGGCGATCAAACTATTTGTTGTGGCGTCTCGCTGCCTGCTCGAATTCCGGGGAAACCATCGGATTGGTTCGCAAGCGTCCGTCGCCGAATGAGCCAAAGAGGGTCGCGTTATAAACGGGATTGAGAATCTAGGGTGTTGCGGATCCGTCGAGGTTATTCGAATCCGATGGGTAGCGGGAGAGTTGCTCCAGTCCGTAGGTGACTGCCACCACCCGGTTTTGTGGCAGGGCGAAGGTTTCAATCATTCTGGAGAACCAACGTTTGGGATACCACGGCCTTGAATTGAAGAAGCTCATGAATTTTCCAGGTCCAATGGGTTTTCCCGCAGCGGTTTCCTTGATGATCTCGTTGA
>Ga0247836_1006616_pt1 | contig 12766 bp, 9 predicted proteins | sample LaCruzMarch2015__4_FD_187116 | JGI IMG/M metagenome (GOLD analysis project Ga0247836, IMG submission 187116) | Freshwater microbial communities from meromictic Lake La Cruz, Castile-La Mancha, Spain - LaCruzMarch2015_14m | ecosystem: Environmental > Aquatic > Freshwater > Lake | place: Spain...
CAGTGGATATGGCTTGAATTTCCATGGATATGCCAAACTGTAAAAAATAATTATTCTCAAATGATCAAGCAATGCATTCCTGGATCAATTCACTTTATGTCACCTAACCAAGAGTTCAAATTCGTAAAATAAGCATTAAAAATTGCAAGAAATGCAAAGTAAAGCAAAATAAATATTTTTGCCTAAAAAAAAATTGAAATGCTTCCATTAAGATATTCCGCCTAAAGGGTTTAGGAACTAAATGCCTTGAAAAAAACAAATAATATTGATAAAGAAAAGTACTACATTTCTAGAACTAAAGTATCAAAGGATGCATCGTCAGTTAATAAATCAAAGATCAATTTAACAACATTAGACGAGATGATTTATAAATAGAAACAAAATGAGCAACTTTTGAAATAAAAATTGAAGGAGCAATCAAGAACCCTTAAAGGACAGTCTAGTCTTCCAAATTTGAATATGTTTGTGACATAAACAAGTGATAAATCAGTCAATTTATTCCCAACCCTCAATAAATCAAAATTCGCCCTTTAGAGGATTACAAATCGTAGATAGAAATAAAACTGCGATTAATCAAGAGATTTTACATTAATAATTAAGAAATACAATTAGATAAAGCATGAAAATGATACTTTAGTTCAAAAGATTTAAGAAATGAAAAAATTATCATTAATACAAATGGATAAAACGAAATAGGAACAATAAATTATCCAAAATCAGATCGACCATTTAGTTGAAAAGAAAGATGCTCTTTAAAAAAATACTTCAAATCAGTCTCTTCTTCAGAAAAAATTGTAAGTCATCATAAAGATATGTGATTTAAATAAAATGTATGGTTCGGAAAGCTAGTATCTTAGTACCTACCTTTCCAGCCTAAAGTAAATGCTCTCCATTTAAAATGAAAGAATAATCTAGACAAAAATTAAAATAGCATAGATAACTTAAAAAGGAAAAAATGACATGAAATAACTCAGAATTATAAGAAAAACCCTAAAGTCTATGAAATAGTAACATGATAAGCTTTACCTAAATTTAGCTTCAGATTCTACAAATGCAAACTATAAAGCTTTACCCCTCGAGTAGATAGAGGAATAGTTGAAATAAATGTAGCAATAAATCAAGTTAAAGAGTAAAAAGTAAAAGTCTAGAATATAACGGCTGATAAATACTTAAACTTACGATATTTTGCGATAAGAATTGGGATTAACTTATGGGGATGATAATAGTTAAAATATTATACAAGAGTTTGCAGATAAGATTTAAAAGAAAAAGTAGCTCTCTTTGAAAAACAATGATCTTACTTTAGAACTTAGAAAGATAAAGTAATAAAATAAGGCCAAAAAATAGCATTTGAAGGTAATTTTGAGTATATTTAGAGTATTCAAGAAGGAAGCGTAAACGCTAAAAAATTAGCAGTTTCAAATTCTTTGATTTAGAATAAAAAAATTCATGTTCAAATTCGACAAAGAAGTCTCCTAATTTAATAAGCCCTTAAAAGTCTAGCACAAAATTGATCTCATATTTTTTTTATATAAATTGTAAAGCTTTTATAATAAAAAAATGAAAATTAATATCACCTTTCTAGCTTTCTTATTAATATTTCAATGTTTTTCACTCCATTTTGGTCTGGTAACTCACTTCAAGGACTTGTAAGAAATATGGAAGAAGATGATGTATTTATAAGGTCAGGTAATAATTCCAGCACAGCTGTCAGTACCTAAATAAGATTGGGTTTCACGATATAAAATATTCTTCGATGTTCCTGAATGGCTAGCCCTTGAAAAATTCGATTTTTGTGATGAAAATCATGATCAAAACATTGCACAGTATGAACTAGTTTGCTTCTGAACATTAATAATTGAGGGACTGATGAATTCAATAAATGATAGTATATTATTCTTACTTGATGATAGTTAAAATGGCAATTAAATAGTAAAGCAAAATTATATCGTTAGATTGAATTTATAATCGAGCATATCATAAATGATGTACAGGAGGGATCATGCCAGGCAAGGTTCTTTCATCTAGAAGAAGAAAATCAAGCATTTCTCATACAGTGAATCTGATAGGATCGGCAAGGGTTATTCTTCAATAGTATACAAGGGCCTAAATGAACTCACAAGTATTTATCCATTAAAATAGATGAAACTATTGCAGTTAAAGCAATCGATATGAAAGGAGTGAAAGATGATGTCAGCAGATAGATGCTTGATTGTTAAATTCAAGCATTAACCAAGCTCAAACATCAAAATATTCTTAAGTGCTTTGATGTTGTGAGGGAAACATCTCATTGCTTTATCATTACTTAGTATTGCAATGAGGGAGATTTGAGTGGATTGCTCAAGAAAAAGAGAAGACTTCCTTAAAGAGAGGTGCTTAAACTTATGAAAGATATTGTTTCAGGATTTATATAAATGGCTGAAAACAATTTTTTACATAGAGATTTAAAGCTAGCCAACATTTTTATAAGTGATGGAAGAGCAGTCATAGCTGATTTTGGATTCGCTAAAAAAAATTCGTACTTTTCTGTTGACTTTTAGAAACAGGGTCGAGAAAGAGAAGTACAATGTTGGTAGTCCTCTTTATATGTCACCTGAAGCTTTGAAGAAGAATATATATTCAATAAAAAATGACATCTGGTCTATAGGTGTGATGATTTATGAACTACTTCATGGTTAAACACCTTGGGAATGTCAAACCTAAAAGTAGCTCATGGATAAGATGGTTAGAATTCCTGTCAAATTTAGAGATTCTTTAGGTATTTCTGAAGATATTAAAACATTCATAAGAAAATGTTTGGAGGTAGACGAGGAAAAAAGAATGTCTCTAACTTAAATGAAAAATTGGAACAGTTCTAATAGTATTGGGAACGAAGTCCCTTTCAAAAAGAATATGGAATTCATTTAAGAACCATAATTGTCAAGAAAACCTTTTTCTTCGAAATAAAATGATAATGCTTTATCTGAAGTCACTAATAAGCTTGGCTCAAGAAGTCAATCGAACCTTCCTTTTAACTCTCTGGTGTCAAAGCAATCAGCTCATCAAAACCTAAACAGATCAGATAAATAGAGTAAACTATTAACAAATAAAAATTACATTGAAAGTAACAATAATATCCTTGTGACTGAAATCAATACCTTTAGACTTTTGTTTAAGATTCATGAAAAGCTAAAGCAAATACATTCAGGGGAACGAGAACTTATCAATACAATCGGAAATGAAGTGGTAAAAAGGGTGAACAATGTATTAAGTACTATATGCCCTGATAAATAGAATTCGAATATGAATAGATCATAAACTCTAGGTCTTCAAGATTTGTAAAAATACTTGAATGAGCAAATCAACCCAAGTGTCAAGAAATATAAATCTGTTGTCAAGTAATATCATAAGAAGTATACACAGTAAATTAGCCTTCATGCCCTAGGAAGACAGATTTCTTTAAAAAGTATCATGAAAGAGACCTTAAAGAAGGGAGAAATCATGAAAGATATGGGAAATAGTGAAGAAATCAAAATGGTATTTTGGATGCTAGAGTTTGTGAACCTGACTGAAAACCCCAAAAAAGAATATCTTGATCAAGTTATTGAATGCAAAACTGAAAGCTTTGCTAAGCCTTAAATACTCGCAAAGATAAAATCCCTTTGATTTAATTAGACTGATAATATTCCATTTATCAAGCATTCAGGATATCCCATCATATATAAACGATATATCTCTTCAATTAGACTATTTATTTATGAAAACAAAGCGTGAAATTAAAATAATAAATCAAGGCTCCTTTATAAAATTACAATATGATGCTTTTATTAATTTTTTATAATTTTATTTGGAGGAATTTGAATGGCGAATTAAATTTCAGAAGAGTAGTTATATGAAGACTTAACAGTTATTCTTTCTCTAATAAAAAAAACATTCAAATCACTTCTATCTAAAGTATCAATCGATATCCAGACAAAAGATCTATAAAGATAGGAAGTTATTATTACCCATAAATGCTCTACATTATTGAATAAATATAAAAATATTCTGATAAAAAATGTCCAGTCTTATAGGTAAATAATCTTTTATGAAGTATTGTTGATCGATTTAAGATAAGGGTCAAATAAATTTTACAGCAGATATCGTCATGTATCCCAAAAGATAAATTACAATTAATCATTATCTCCAAGAAAATAGAGCTTATTATTTCAAAGCCATCGAAATAAGATAGTTCATCAGAAGCAATCTTATCGATTCTGTAATTACTGAATAATTGCCATACAAAAACCTTTCATTGCCTAAAAATCAGACCAGAGCAAAAACATAATAAGTAGAGTAGAATTATCAAATCGATTTTGATTTAAGACAAGATATAAAGTATTGAAGATTAGGTAAAATAATAAAAAAGACCGAGACAAACAGATCTTGACCTCTTTATGAAGAATATTAACATTTACTCTGTTCTTTCTCTCGATCAATAATACTACAGAGGGCAGTACTTCGACTCCAAAGATAATAATGGATAATTAGTCTTTTCTGAAATAATTTCAAGAAATAGAATGACGAAGTCTTCAATCGGAGATTATCAAAAATCATACAACAAATTTTCTGTTAGAAACAGTGTCTCAAGTCCTCGAAAAAAAGAAAGTAGACCCATATGTTGGTAAATAATTCCCCCCAATGACAACAGTAATCTTCTCTACAGCTAAAGAAAAAAAACTCAATCTCGAAATTCCAAATTAGAGAGAACAGCATCCAGTAAAACCAATTAAACGATAAGCTATAATTCCATATAAAGCTTTGCATCAGCAGGAATCGATTCTTTCCGAAATCAATTTTAGTCGAAAATACTGAAAAACAAAGCCAAGTAAACAATAAAGCTGAAAGAAACTATAATAGGTCTTCCTTAGGCTATAAATAACAAAGTTCAGAAGGACATCAATATAAAAAGATTGAACTTTTTTAAGAAAAGTCAAGACCATTTAAAGTTCCGATATAAGTTCTCTCAAAATAAAAGCTTTTATACAATAAACTTAGACAAACATCGCACGATCAATCATTAGACTCTCAACTATCTTCTATCTAATTGATTTCAATATTTTTCATCATTAATAGTGAATATATATTTACTTCTTAACAACAACAGCAATAAATTTATCAAGGGATTTTCTCCTTCAACTTGAACTATAAAGGGACTATTGAGAATTTTTACTGATGTTAAACTCTCTGAATTAATAAGTGGTAAAAACATCATTTATTCTCTTTTAGGTAGTTGACCTAATAATCAGTATTTTAACTTATCAGTTTATAGAAAAATAGAGGACTTTGCTTATTTCTAACTTTAGAAAAAAAATATCCCTTTTAATGGAAGAAAAAACAATGTTTTTTTTGGGTTTGATTTTCCATTTAAAAATAACTTAAAGTACTTTCATACATGACTCATCGATTTAAAATTACCAAGCTAATCAGCTAAGGGTTAACAGCAAATTTGATTGATCAAAGCCTCATTGTATTTTTAGAATATAATAAACATATAATCGTATATTAAAAACTTCTTAAAAAATCATTGTGAGAAGCTAAACATAGCATTGTTAAGTTTAATTTTTATGTTATTCTTTAAAGAGAAAATACTATTATTTTTACCATAAAATCAGTATTTGTGCCCTTGATATTTTCTTTCTATAAATAATATGAATAAGGCTCTTCTCCTCTTGAGAGTCTTATGGGATGTTTATTGTATTAAATATGGTAGCATACTTAATTTTGCAACATTTTTGACCCGAAAACTTATAGATTAACTGATATCAACTTTCTCAACTTATATAATTTACTAGTAGAGCACTGGAGAAACTTCAAAATGTGCGAATTTAGCAATTAAAGATTTAATTAACTCATTGGAGAGATTTCTGAAGTCTCACTATACAAGAAAATGGTCGTTTGGGCTCAAAAAAACTATCTAATCAAACACCTTGCTTTATAGACACTAACACCTCTACAAGTTTCTTTACTAGTCAAAAGAAACTTTAATAAATCAAACAATCCCAAAAATATTGCTGTTGAAGGGTCAAACAGCAATTTTTAAAAAATATGGGTTCTAAATTAGTTTAAGCTATTTGTCTGGGTTTCTCTCGCCCTTGTCTACTCAAAGAATAAAATCCTTTAGAATTTGGTACTCCATTATTTATACTTAGAATCATGAAGACTATGTGTTTCTCCGAGAGATTTTCCCACGAAAATCAATAGATTTCATGGAATATCATATTATTAGTATTTTGAAGGAGAGCAAGCAAATCAGGGAGAAATGGACATAGGACGAATAGCAATTACTTACTGAGGTTATCACTCACTACTAGTTTTAAGAGAAATAGGGAGTATAGAATATAAGATGGAGCTAGGTCTCATTTACCCTATTTATAAATAGCAATAAAAATTTATTCAAGAGTCCTCAGAAATGTCGATAAAAATGGACTAACCATTTGAATCCGAGTGTGAATCGCAAGAAATGGACTTTAGAAGAAGATCAGCAATTGTTCACATAAGTTAATACACACGGGCTGAAATGGGCTTTGATTTCAAAAAATTTTGATGGTAGTCGAACATAGCATATGATAAAAAATAGATTCAACTCACTCATAAAGAAGTATCAGAGTAAATCTAACCGTGGCTCATTGAAAAAAGTAATATAGAAAATCCACATCGATCTATTTAAATCATAAATTCCACAAGATTCTAGATAACACTCACAAAATATATAAGAGGAGTTCAACACTTCGATTGAATAAAATTACAAAATTCATTCATAGTCCTGCCTATCAAAGGAAATCGGTACAGCAGAAAAACTTATGGATAATATGGAAGAGTAATCTTAATCAAATAAAAAATATGGGTTGAATAGACTAGATCTTGATAGCTTGCTCTTTAGTGATACCAATATCGAAATACTTATGCCCAAGTCTACTCAAAACGAGATAGAACTTATATAGTTCGAAGACCATAACAATGGCTTTACTATCCACGATTTTATGGCTGATTTTTTTTCATGATTATATACTCTCTTATCTACTTCTTAATTTTCAGAATATTAAAAGATTTAAAAACTCTGCAGGTTTTAATGATATGATTGTTGCAACAATATATTAACTCTTATCATTATTATAATTCAGTTGTTTAAATTCAAATGGACATGAGAAAACTCATAGATTAGACCGATTTCGATAATCTAAATTAGCTCTCAAAGAGATGGAAAAAATAGCCTACACCACAAAACTCACTATCTGATTCGCAATATTCGCATACCATAGAAAAGCCGAGTGTACTTGATAAAACATCGAACAATGAAAAAATATCATTTAAAGAAAATATATCACAGCAATCAAACACAGAAAAAATGGTAAGCTAAACGATTCATTATGAAAATAAAAAGAAGAGATAAATTATGCCTCAGATAATCGATGAGGATACATAGCATTTTAGGAATAGGCTTGAACATCTATTAAATACATTCAAAACTGATGCTGTAAGTGAATTTATGTCCATGAAGAAATCTATGATTGAGTATCAAAAAGATACAATCAAGAGCGATACTCAAAAATATTTGACTATGTATGAGGAGAAGCATCAATAGCTTCTTCAGGCCAAGGATAAACTAATAAGTCTTTCAAGCGATGTAGAAAGAAAGACTATGCAAATTTAGCTAATGGTTAATCATATTGCCAAACTTAACGATAGGGTAAAAATTGTGAAGCATTTATCAAGGCCTTTCGCTCTTCTCTACGAAAACAAGCTCAATGAGCAGATGCTAAAATTTAAGATGAAACAAGCAGCTATTTTTGATAATAGAAGATTGAAACTAAAATCTGTTAATGGTTGGAGAAATATTTTTAGATAGGCTAGACGTGAAAGATAGCAATAGATAAATCAAAATAAAGTATAACTATAAGTTAACTAAATAGTAGCAAGATATCAAAAGTAAATGTAAACGCTTCGAGAAAAGCTTTCTGAGGCTACAAGAAAAAATGAAGAGCATGAAGAGAATAAGCATATCATACAATAAAATTTGAAGAGGGCTTTTCTTAGAGGAATTAGTAGTATGAATATGGAGGCAATTACAATATTTGGGAATGAAAATTAAGAAAAGAAATAACACTAAGTCCCTAATCCTAACATGAGCTATGCAGAACCAAATAACTTGGCATTTAGTAGGAACGCCACGAACCTTAATCAAACAACAGCTAATATTATCCAATCTAATAACAGCTTTATGGTCTCAAAACAGAAAATAGAATCAAAAGACCACAAATGGAAGGAAGCACCTATCTTAGGCATGGAATAAAGACACGAAGTATAGTAACCTCGTTTACAAATTATCAAGCCTACAATTGAAGGAGGAAAAGTAATTAAAGTGGTTGATGGAAGATCAAATGTGGAAGCTCTCAGTACAAATAAGAAAGCTGGGGTTGGCATGGGTTCTGTAAGCTCAAAAATAGAAGGAGGTAGTCGTAAAAAAATATGATATAGTTCATAATTATTTGTTTTTCAAAGATTATTTCTTTTATTTATAAGCAACCAATGAACGAAGACTTTCAGGTGATCGGATTTTATCTAACGAGTAATGCTGATGTTGAGTTACATGAGCAATAATAACTATAAATGCTAGCAAAGAAAAAAGTATTGAACAGAAATGTTCTTGAATATAATCAACATGTATCTTTTTATTCATCTAGTTGTCTGAGTTTCTCAAATAATACAAAAGAGAGAATCGAGACTAGGAGGCAGTCAAAGGAAAGCATAAAAAATTAGTGAAGGAACTTTCTAAAATGGATCAGCTCAATGAGATAGATCGCATTGCAATACAAAATAATAGATTCAATAGCTAAGCATAGTTAATCTTGAAGGTACAAAACTGCTAGAATTTAAGTGCAAAGTAAAGGAAAATCATCCTGTAGCTTCATTGAAATATCAAATTATTATATACCTAATTTATTCAATGATTTATAATTTGTCGAGAATATTAACTATTTATTGATTTAACTATCATATAAAGTAGTCAACTTCTTTGCAACTGATTGTGGTTACATCTTTTATATTATTTGAAAGTTATTAATGAAGCAAACTGTAGGAGGAAAAAATAATGTAACTAAACAATCGGCTAAAAGCGGTACCTTGAGCAAATCCCCTCCACAAAAATCAGTTTCTTCAAAGAAAGAAGCACCAAGTAAAAGCTTGACAAAAGGAGCCAAGTACAAAATCGACGCAATAACAAAAGATAACTTCTAAATATCGCAACAAAAATTAAATATAACTTAGATAGGAGAACTTCCTCTCAAATATGTACTTAGGTGTATCGATGGCTTATATAAAAATCGCTATATTTTCATTACCACTCATCCATAAGGATAGATATTTGGATCTGGAGATGTAAAACTCTATGGACTTACTCTACAAATATAAGGAGTGGGACTTTCACCAAAACATGCACAACTCAAATATGATGGTTTTAAAAGTTTTAATGTCATCGATTTTGCTAGTGAAAATGGTACTTGGATGAATATTCCTCAAGAAGGAGTCGAAATCAAAGATGGATAACACTACTCTATTGGTCCTTATATGGTAAGCTTTAATTTTGCTTAAGAAATTAATGAAATCGAATAAATTTGCATGGTTTACCATATAACTTATCTCAGTGATGTGCTTGAATATAATGGAATACATACCCTTTCACAGCTTTATGCAGCAAACTATAATAATTTTGAGGGATATCCTTTTGAGAAAAAGGAGATTGAGAAGTTAAAAAGAATATGTTAATAGACTAAAAATTGGTATGAATAAGGTAAAAAGTATAAACGTCTTCATATCAACTATCTGAATGAGCCATTAAAAGATCTTTCAATTTAGATTGGGTGGGAAACTTTTAGCGTCAATAGTGATCCTTAATTTCTATTTCATGGGAAGAATTTTGTGGCTGAAATCACAAAAGGGAAAATCGTTCCAATTGAAAAAGTTTTTAGTCGAATAAAATAGGGCAAATTTATGCCGTTGTCTTTGCATAGTCAAGTAAAATTTGGAAATTTATCATTTTAAATGACTCGATTTAATGTTGGTATCGGATAAGATATAGGATTTAGACCCTTGATGGAGGATGGACTTGTTATTGAAGAAGATGTTGGCGGTAGTTAATGGAAATTAATCAGCTTATTCGCTGTATTTGATGGACACGGAGGTCCAGAATGTATGAAATATATGAAGTAAAATTTTTTATCTAAGATACGCTAATGGACAAATTTACTGGACTAAGCAGGTGATCTGAATGAGATGGTAAAGGTTCTTATGAATAAAACATTTTTTGAACTCGATTACGAATTCTATAAAAAATATCCTTAACTATCTATGACTTGTGGATGCACAGCTTTGGTAATGTTGGTGATTGAGAGTAAAGTCTATACTTTCCATGTTGGAGATTGCAAAAGTTATCTCTTTAGAAACGAAGTTTTATATAAAATGAATATTGATCATCTTCCTGTACTTATAGTGTTACAAAGAGTAGAGGAGATTAAAGAAATAGGATATAGAATGCTGGTGGTTTTGTGCAATATGATCGATTAATGGGAAAATGCACTCTTTCAAGATGTTTCGGGCAATTTTAATATAAGGTAACATATTTGTAACTTAGAATATCGAAGATTATTAAAATCAGCTGAAGGGGAAACTAAAATCTTTTCTTAGCTGCATACCTGATATGATTTGCTATGATCTAAAGGTGGGTCATGATGATTTTATCATTCTCAGTTCTGATGGCATCTATGAATCAATGGACATCTTTCAAGTGGTAACGCATTCATAACTAAGACCGATTTTATCAAATAAAGATACTAAAAGCTATAATTAGAAGAGAACCCCAATAAAATAATCAGTGGAATAATATAAAATTGTAAAATTGTATCTCCCCAATCAGACAACATGGCTGTTATCCTTATCATAATCAAGAAAGGATAGCTAAAAGCCTGAAATATGTTCATATTTACATGTTTTCAATAATAATTGTTTATTAGTAGTATATACTTACAATATGATGTCTATTAAAACATTAAATCAATTAGCTCATAATTCTTTGATTACACCTCCATCCCCAACTTATACACTTGGATATTCCTCACTTAATACAGGTCTATCGTTTTCAAATCCGGCATCAGGTGATCTTTCCATCCAAATGAGATCTTTTTTGTGAATATTGTCTCTATTCTTGAAGATGATATCTCTATAGCATCCCGATCTCTTTAATTACTTTATATTATCATTATTACCTTGACTAATTTATATAAATTTTAAATAGACCAATATCCACTAACCAAATCTTCAAACATTGGCACACAATTTATCCTAAAAGCTTCCCTCATAATATTAATCTGTTTTGCTCTTGATGGGCTTGCACTAACTCCTCTCACCTTACTTCCCAAAGAATATATAGCGATAAAGTCCCATTTCTCGATCGAGCCAATCAAAAGTACACTATCGAAAAATTCTTTAGTTCCAACATACAGAAGCTTTTTGTCAAAGAAATTATGAACTTGGAAAGGAACATAAGAAAAGGGTATTCTCTAAATAAAGACTAATCTACAAGTGCTTGCATATTAAGGGCCACATTATATCCCTGCTCCAAGGAAACAGTGGAATTATTTGAAACAAGCCTTCTATTCAATAAGAAATATTAATTTGCAGATCCAGTACCGGCTGCAAAGACTCTAATATTATCTGTTCGACCAAATGTGTCTCCACTGAGTCTATCTTCATTCACAAAATCAAAATCAGTATATTTGCCGTTTTTTACCCATGCCTATTTAGTATCAAATTTACTGTATTTCCAGCATGCTTATTTGGAAAAATTACAACTCCATCTGCTTTTAATCTCAAATCATCAGCAATCCTGACTTGGACAGAGTCTTTGTAATTAGTTGGAATATATTTAATCAATTTTTTCGTATTTTAATTAGCGAATTTTTTCTTTTTTCTGTTATTATAACTCTATCTATTTGAAAAAATCAGATCCTCTTCTATCTTTATGTAAAATTCTACACCTCTTTGTGTATATTCTTTCGCAATAGCCTTCTAGAGCTCAGGGCCAAAATGCTATCCGACAGGTGAGTCTTTTTAGGTATCGATAACTTGTACTTTTATATTAGGGAATTATTTATTTAATGCTTCTACAAACTACAAGCTCTCCAAATTGTATCCAAGAACAAGTAGCTTTTCTACCTTATTTTTATTCAAAAAAGTCAACATTTTTTAATGTTGTTCCTTTGAACGTAAAGGACAAAATACATTATCGGCTAAATTTAAATGAAAATCCTTCTATGAGTTAACAGTAATGGAATCATAGGTTGGAATCTTTTGTACAACTCCTGTTGCAATCAATAAAGCATCAAATTCAAGCTTTGTTCCATCACCAAAAGTTATATAGGGATAATATTGCTTAATAATTTCATAGATACTTTATTGATGATACGATAAGATTAATCGTTAAAAATGAAATTAACTCCATAGTAATCATACCATTATTTTCGATAGTATTGCAATTTTTTATAAATTCTCTCTTACAATTGATTAGAAATGTATTTATCTACATAACTTACTTCATCAATGGAATATAATTTTGGTTTATTGGCATTTTTCTATTTTTACTAACGAGCTAATTTCTCTTTCACTTCTGGATCGTCAAGATGAAGATTAATTATAGATTTGTGTAAGTATTCTTTCTTGTATGGTAATTGAACCTTTCCTTCTTTTACTACAC
>Ga0247836_1006618_pt1 | contig 12764 bp, 6 predicted proteins | sample LaCruzMarch2015__4_FD_187116 | JGI IMG/M metagenome (GOLD analysis project Ga0247836, IMG submission 187116) | Freshwater microbial communities from meromictic Lake La Cruz, Castile-La Mancha, Spain - LaCruzMarch2015_14m | ecosystem: Environmental > Aquatic > Freshwater > Lake | place: Spain...
TGGTCCGCACACAATTCGGCAGGCATGTCAGGAAAACCTGTGACGAGTCAATACCTTGGTTCCCCTGCACTGGGCGCGGCAAGGATTCGTTAAAACGAAGCTTAAAGGAAGCAGGTCGCTGGGCTATCAAACAGAAAAACGCCACTCTGAATTAATGTTGACATGCCATTTCATAGCATGCTGTTAAATTAACAAAAATTTAAACTAAATAAATGTTATTCTACGCTGAATTACATTTTACGTAATAATTTAAAAACGCTTGAAAAATAATGACATAAATTTAAATCCGAGGCCAAGCGCTCTTCTTGAGTCGCTTCGAAGTATAGGCTATACGCTGGAAACGGCTTTAGCTGATATTATTGACAATAGCATTACTGCCAACTCAAACAATATTTCAGTTCGATTCGCTTGGAACAATGGGGACCCTTGGATTGCCATTATCGATGATGGCGATGGTATGTCGAACGATGAACTAATTGATGCAATGCGCTTCGGCAGTAGAAATCCGGTCGAGCAGCGCGCCAAGAATGATCTGGGGCGTTTCGGCCTTGGGATGAAGACAGCATCGATTTCGCAGTGCCGCCACCTAGTCGTTGCCTCAAAGAAAAACAATAAAATCGCAGCATGCGAGTGGGACCTTGATAGAATTGCTAAAAGCGATTCTGTGGAGTGGCTTGCGGGGCACTTAGACTCTGCTTCTATCTTCCAGGATGAGCGGCTACATGAGCTTGTGTCAGATTTTCTCGGGTCAAGCAAATCCGGAACGATTCTACTATGGAGAAGACTGGATATCATCTGTGCCGCAGCAGATGAGAATCGTTTTTCGGATGCTATGAATTTGGCGAGGGTGCATCTGGAGATGATTTTTCACCGTTTCATTTCCCCAGATCTTGGTTGCTCATCAATAAAAATTGATTTCAATAATAATTTACTTGAGGCCTTTAATCCTTTTGGTCCAGCGGTTCCTGCTCGCCAAGAGCTTACCTCGGAAACGATTCATATTAATGGAAGTGAGGTATTTGTGCAGCCCTATATTCTTCCCCATCGGAGCAAGGTTCCAGCTGCTTTATATGAGCAGTATGCCGGAGAGCAAGGCTATCTACATAACCAAGGATTTTACATCTATCGAAACCGCAGACTTATAATAAGTGCAACTTGGTTTCGTCTGATCAAAAAGGAGGAACTCAACAAGCTCATTCGTGTCAAAGTCGATATTACTAATGACTTGGACAAAATATGGAAAATCGATATCAAGAAGTCTGAAGCCAGTCCTCCCGAGTTAGTTCGTAAAGAACTTAAAAAAATCATAAACAAAATCTCGGGCGCGGGAAAGTTGGTTTTTACTCGGCGTGCAACTCGATTGAAAAATCGAACTATCACGCCAGTGTGGTCTCGGGAGGTCGCAGATGGAAAGATTCGCTATGGAATAAACCAAGAGCACCCTCTTATTAAGGCCCTCTTGCATAAGGTCACGCCTGATCAGGCTGTTGAGATGAAAACATGTTTGCGCCTGATTACTGAGACATTTCCACATGAACTGTTCTTCGCCGATGCGGCTAGTGACACGACCGAATTTGTGCCTCCTGAACATAGTGAGCAAGAAGTCCGCCAAGCGGCTGTCATGCTAATCGATGCCCTCCGCGCTTGTGGCTTTGCAGGAGACGCTCTACGAAAGCAGTTGCTAAATACAGAGGCATACCCATTTCCACCAGAGCTTATCAATGAACTTCTACCCTAAAACATTAATAAAATGGCTGACCTTACCAAACTAATCGAATCGGTAGCTCTTGTGCTTCAGCATAAAGAACCGCAGACAGAACAGGCCCTTAGTTCCATTGTAAAAGCGCAAGCGGTGGTGCTACATTTGGCAGAAGGGCTGGAGTTCACGGATAGCGAGATCGCAGATGTGGTTAAGACGCTTCAAACTCGTTTTTCAATCAGTATGCCTTTAGGCTCAATCTTTGAATCAGAGGACTGCAAGCCCTGGCTCGCTGCCAAGCAAGGTGATATCAAATGGTATTACTGGGAACGCTATCGCAAGCACTTGCTAACTAGCAAAGGAATGCCTGCGCATGTTGTTAGGGCGCTGGATAAAGTCACAGACAATGTTATCGACCATCTCGCTGATCCTACGACAGATGGGCCGTGGTCCCGAAAGGGACTGGTGGTTGGTCATGTTCAGTCTGGAAAGACAGCAAACTACACGGGATTAGTATGTAAAGCGGCTGATGCTGGATACAAAGTGATCATCATATTAGCTGGCATGCTCAACTCATTGCGCAACCAGACCCAAGAGCGAATCGACAGCGATTTCATGGGGTGGTGCACTCGTTCGAGAGAACACATAGGTGCAGCAAATTTCGGAACCGAGCGTAAGCCGGTGTGCTTGACAACAGCTACGCAAGACTTTTTCAAAGCGCTAGCCAATTCAAACACGATGGGCCTCCAAGCTCTGAATGAGCCAGTAGTTCTGGTGATCAAAAAAAACAAATCAACACTCGAAAATCTTCACAATTGGTTAACTGATCATAACAGGCACAACTTACGAGATTTTCCTATGCTCCTTATTGACGATGAGGCTGACCATGCTTCGATCGACATAAACCCAGACGACCAAGGTCCCCCTGCGATCAACAAAGCCATTCGCAATCTGCTCTCAATCTTCGACCGAAGCTCATTTGTGGGTTATACAGCGACCCCATTTGCAAATATTTTCATTGATCCCGAAACCGAGGATGAAATGAAGAATGGACTGATTTATAAAGATTTGTTTCCAAGACACTTTATTTTGAGCCTTGACCCCCCTGACAACTATGTAGGAGCCAATCGTATATTTTCAAAAACTGCCGATCTCGACATTATTCGTGACATTACTGATAATGATGCTCTTTTGCCGGTCAAACATAAGATCAGCGATGTCCCGGTTGCTGTTCCAGCCAGTTTACACAAGGCAATAGACTGCTTTATTCTTGCGCGCGCGATACGCATTCTAAGAGGTCAGTATGGAAAACATCATTCGATGATGATCAATGCTAGCCGCTTCACCTCCGTTCAGAACCACCTTAAAGGAATCGTCCTCGATTTGATTAAGGAACGCCGAAACGCTGTAAACAATTTTTCAGGTCTCTCCTATGCTGAGGCTCTTAAGAATAGTTCCCTTGCCGCAATTCATGAGACTTGGAAAAACGAATACGCAAAGGCCGGTTTTGAATGGGCCGATGTTCAAGCCGTTTTGAAGAAGTCCATTGATCCTATTGAAGTTATAAGTGTTAACATCGGCTCAACCGATAAGCTGGACTACTCGAAATTAAATTACCCTGATGGCAGGAGTGTGATTGCAGTCGGCGGACTGTCGCTTTCTCGAGGGCTTACACTAGAAGGTCTTCTTGTCAGCTATTTCCTTAGAAACTCAATTATGTATGACACGCTCATGCAGATGGGGCGTTGGTTTGGTTATCGGGATGGATATGAAGATCTCTGTCGCATCTTCATGACGCCTGACGCTTCTTCATGGTATGCACATATCGCGGATGCTACCGAGGAGTTGCGGAGTGATTTTACAGCTATGGAGAGGGCAGGGCTTACTCCATTGGAATTTGGTCTGCGTGTTCGCAGTCATCCTACAGCGTTGATAGTCACAGCAAGAAACAAGATGCGGAAAGGTAGACCAGTTCCTCATAAGATCGCACTAGGGGGAAGGCTAATTGAGACGATTGTATTGTCTTCAAATCAAGGAGTAATTGATGATAATCTTGATCTTGTAAAAAGGACCTTGCAAGCTGCTGAGGGTGAAGCTTTTGGTGGAACGAAAAGGATGAGGCTCGGCTATTTATGGGAGAAAGTCTCCGTAAAGCTCGTTCAAAGTTTTGTAGAGCAGTTTAAAAACCACCCACATTCTTTTTACACACACTATAGCCAACCTTTGGTCGAGCATTTGTCATGGTTAGAAAAAGAGGGCTTAAATAGGTGCGATATTCTTCTGAAAACACTAATGCATAAGGATGACGACCCTCCTTTACCTGTCGTTGGACTAAAGGGGAGGATGCAAAACCGATCAAACGATACTGCAGATGTCGGAAATGGAGTAATTTCTTTCAAGAAAAAATCTAGAATTGGAGAAGCTCGTGATGAGGAAGCGGGTATCGACGAAAAGACTTTAGAAGATTTAAGGAAGCGAGAGGATTCTAAAACCCTGAATCCAAAGCGGTATAGGGAAGTGGAAGGTAAGCGCCCCTTATTGATCATTCACCTTTTGCACTTAGAAGATGCTGCTATCAATGCGGTCACTGCGTATGGTCTAAGCTTTCCAGGAAGCGCAACTACAAGACGGCCTGAAAAACTTGTGGAATACATCGTTAATATTCCATATTGGAACCAGAACTACGCTGAATCCTTACAGGAAGAGGAAAACTAATGACTAATCCATGGTCAGAAATCAATAAGCCGGCGTCAGATTTTAATGTTCGTTTGGTGGACAATCACCATCCGCTACTTCTTTACTGGGGAGTTGATACTAGAAATCACTATGCATTTGTGTATGACGGTGAAGCTTTGGCGATGCCGGAGCAAAGGATGCTACCCAGTCTATCGGGAATATCCACAGCTGTCGTAAAGCAGGGCGATCGTGCGAAACTCGTCTTGCTCTTAAATGAAATGGCGAATTGGGAGCTTTTTCATGCGCTGTGCAGCGATATTGTTCGTGCAACTGCACAAATTAAAGATGCAAATTGCGGACCATCCATTGTTTTACGCAGGTTAAAGCGATGGCAGGATTTTCTGAAAAAAGGGCGCTCGGGCCTCCTTACAATGGAAAAAATCAAAGGTCTGATTGGAGAGCTTTTGTTTCTGTCTGAGCCATTGGCCTCGTCTTTCGGGTGGGATGATGCAGTGAACTTTTGGAAAGGCCCCGAGGATGCACCCCAAGATTTTGCCGTTCATGAAACTGCTGTTGAAGTGAAGTGCCAGGCAGGAGTTTCAAAACCCACAGTAAGAATCTCAACATTAGAACAACTGAATTCTCAATTGCCTGAAGCCTATCTTGTTGTGTATACAATAGCAACGGCTACCGGTGAGGAGCATAATCATTTTAATCTAAATAGTCTTATTGATTCGATCCGCGATAAGCTCCAAACAGCATCCGAAACCGCAAGAGAAAGATTCGAAGATTTGCTCTATCAAGCAGGTTATATTGCATCTGAAGGATACTTGGAATTTAACTTTGAGAAAATTGCGGTAAAGTGCTTCAAAATTATCGAGGGCTTCCCACGAATTTCAACCTCCAATGTGCCAAGTGGCATAGACTCTCTATCTTACACCCTGCATCTCGATGCTTGTATCGAGTATGAGGATAAACCAAACTGGTGGAATAATATATTATGACAATTGAAGAATATTACAATGAGTTCACGCAAGATTTAATCGCCAAAGCTGGCGCAGACGAAAACTTCACGCGAAGCAGTTTCGTCGAGCACATGTGTTCAATTCTGGAGGACGAGGGTTTTATCACTGGCTTCTCGCAGACAGACTATAAGAACACAACAAAAGGGCTAGCCGTAGATGCGTGGTCGTTTAACGAAGAACTGGCTTGCTTAACACTTATTGTCGGAGACCATCGAGACTCTAGCACTCTCGAAACTCTTACTAACTCTGACATTGAGACATCATTTAAGAGGCTTGTGCGTTTTGTAGAAACTTGTCTGAAGGATAAGTTTGTTGATTCGCTCGATGAAGCTATGCCTGTTACCGAGTTGGCTTGGATGTTAAAAAAGTCGCGTAACGAGATTGCGCAAATAAATCTTGTGTTGGTTTCTAATGCCGCACTCAGCACAAGGGTTATGTCACTGCCTAAAGAAAAGGCGGGAGGATTTCAAACGAGCTACGAAATATGGGATCTGAGTCGAATCCACCGAGCTAATACTTCTGGTAAGGCTAGAGAGGATATGTGGATCGACTTCGTTTCCGCTGATACGGGCGCTATACCTTGCTTGCCTGCCTATTTGGGGGAGGATTCGATGCAATCCTATTTGCTTGTGCTACCAGGTAGTGCATTGGCTAGGTTGTATCAGGATTATGGTGAACGATTACTCGAGCAGAATGTCCGAACATTTTTGCAGTTTAGAGGCTCAATTAATCAAGGTATGCTTAATACCATTAAAAATGAACCTCACATGTTTTTTGCTTACAACAATGGACTTACAGCAACAGCTGAAGAGGTTATCACTGCAGATGAAGATCGGCGGATAATTAAGATTAAAAACCTCCAAATCGTGAATGGAGGGCAGACTACAGCATCCATATTTAACGCTAAGAAAAAGGAAAAAGATAATAAAACCATTTTAGATAAGGTTTATGTCCAAGTGAAGCTTTCGGTGGTTCCGCCAAAAAAGGTTGAGGAAATAGTTCCAAAAATTTCACAGTATTCGAACACCCAGAACAAAGTTAATGCGGCTGATTTCTTTTCAAACCATCCTTTTCATCTTAGAATAGAAGAGTTTTCGCGCCGCCTTTGGGCCCCCGCTGGGGATGGAAGCGTTCAAGAAACCCACTGGTTTTACGAGCGGGCTCGCGGTCAATATGCCAACCAAAGCAACATTATAAATAATGATTCCGAGTATAAAAAGTTTCTTTTCAAGAATCCACGCGGCCAAATGTTCACAAAGACGGATCTCGCAAAATGTCTACTTTCATTTGATGAGGTGCCACATGAGGTCAGTCTTGGTGCACAAAAGGCGTTTTCTGGAGGCAAGCGGAGCCCTGGTTTCGTTGGTCGAATTGCAACGGAATGGGCCAAAAGTGATGGCAAGGAATTTAACGAGCTTTGGTTCAAGAATGCCATCGCTAAACTGATATTTTTCAGACGTCTGGATAGCCTTGTTCTGCAACAAAATTGGTATAGTGGATATAAGGCAAATATCGTAACTTACTCAATTGCTAAGTTCGCAAAAATGGTAAGGGATTCTGGAAAATCTTTTGACTTCCTTCGTATTTGGAATCTTCAATCCATTCCTGAATCAATTGAATTTAAATTGCTGGAAATTTCGGAAGCTGTAAACGATATCTTAGTTAATCCACCTGAGGGATATACTTCAAATGTGTCTGAATGGGCTAAGAATGAGGACTGCTGGGGCTTGGTTAGTAAGGCCGCGCCACTAATAATAGGCAGTGGGTTTGGTGATTACCTCATTAACTTCAATAAGATTATTGAAGAAGAAAAATCGGGGGTTGAAAAGCAGAAACTCGAGGATAGCATTCACTTGCAAACCTATGTTCTCGAAAAGGGAGCTTCACATTGGCAAAACCTTCGTGACTGGAATATCCAAAATAGAAAATTGACCCCCAAAGAGGTCGATATTCTAAACATAGCGTGTCAGATTCCAGTTCGTTTCCCATCTGATAAACAGTCTAGCATATTAGTAGCAGCAGAAAAGAGAGCTCTAGAGTATGGATTCTATCCGCAATAAATCTATCCGCATTTATTATTTTATTCAACTTTAATACTTTGAAAAAATTTGAATGATAAAACATTCTGCTATCGACCTCTTTGCTGGCCCTGGAGGGCTCGGTGAGGGGTTTGAATCAACAGAAAAATTTCGAATTGCTGTGTCGATTGAATGCGACCCAGTTGCACATCGAACTCTGGAACTCCGTGCCTTCACAAGGCAATTTCCTGCAGAGCAAATCCCAGTAGCGTATTATGATTATTTAAAGGGGCGTATCGACCGAGAGGTGCTTTTTAAAAGATACCCAAATGAGGTGGAAGCGGCCCTTCAGATTGCACGCCTTGGCAGGCTTGGAGATGAAAAGCAAACTCCAGCCACTCTGGTGGATGGCTGGATTTCCGAATGCATTACTGGGCAATCCAAGTGGGTTTTGATTGGTGGGCCGCCGTGCCAAGCCTACTCCCTTGTTGGGCGTGCTCGCCGAACCCGCGAGGATAGAGAAACATTCGAAAAAGATGAGAAGCACGGCCTTTACAAAGAATATCTCCGGATTCTTAAAAAGCACCAACCGGCCGTCTTCGTAATGGAAAATGTGAAAGGGATTCTTTCCGCAAAGCTTGGGGGGCAGCCGATTTTTGGCAGAATCTGTGAGGACCTTTCCTCTGCCGGATACAACCTTTATGGGCTCACTGGGCTACCCGCTCAAGATTCGGTTGGTAATTGGTTGCCTGAATCATTTTTGGTTTATTCCGAGAACTACGGAATCCCTCAAGCCAGACACCGGGTTTTTATTTTGGGGGTTCGAAATGATATTCCATTTCAGCCTAGGGCTTTACGCAATTCGCAGACGCAAATCGATTGTTTTGATGCGATTCGCGGTCTGCCGAAACTCTGGAGCTCTGTTTCCAGAAGGAGCAAGGACAAGCAGGATTGGATCAAATCGCGGAGAATGGGGCTTGCTCTGGCTGAATGCAATAGGGCGGAGACTTCGAAGCCAAAAAATGAAAGCGGAGCCCGCTTTATTGAGGGTTCCTTTGAATGCAAGGTCGAGCCAAACTGGTTCCATGACGCCCGCATAGGTGGTGTTTGTAATCACGAGGCGCGGTCGCATATGGCCGAGGATATTTCGCGTTATGCCTTTGCCGCCGCTTTTGCGGAGAACGAAGGATTCAGCCCCTCAATCCATGAATTCCCAAAACAACTCCTGCCCAACCACGAAAATGTCATCAACCCTGGGGAAAGCATTCCCTTTGCCGACCGTTTCCGCGTCCAAGTCAAAGGCAAGCCCTCCTCGACGATTACGAGTCATATTTCCAAGGACGGCCATTACTATATTCATCCCGATTCCATGCAGGCGCGCAGCCTGACAGTGCGCGAGGCCGCAAGGCTCCAGACATTTCCGGACAACTACTTCTTCGAGGGGCCAAGAACGGAGCAATACAAGCAAGTCGGCAACGCCGTCCCACCGCTCCTCGCCAAACAAATAGCCGAAATCGTTGCTGAAATCTTAGAAAACTAAAAAATGAAAATGATGCATCGAATTACAGATAATGTGATTTATGATCCGTCCATCGGCAAGGCCTGTAGAGATGGAATTTTTCTAGGGCACTTTTTTCAAGATTCAAGTAGTGATTGGGCAGTTATTCCCACTTATCGAGGTAAGTCGTATCACGACACATTTTACATGGGTTGTGAAAAACACCCTCTCGAAACAGGATTTGCCCAAGCAGTTGCAGAAGTTTTTCTCGGGCAGGATATTCTTGCCGACTCGGGTTACGCAATTGTTTATAAAAGGGTAATCGGTTTAAAAGGGCAAGATGGTGAGTTTTACAAATCTAATCGACCCTGTTTTATTAACGAAAACGAAGAAGTGTGGGGAGATTATTTTTACGCAGCGTATTTCAGTTCTATCTTGCATGCATTAAGCAATGGTTGCGAGAGGGTGGCTATTTTTCCGACCGGAGGTAGATTTTTAAAGTGGCACTGGAGTGCAGTCGTAAGAGCCGCCCATAATGCGGTTTCTGAGTATGGCGGAGCAAGCCCTTTACATATCTGCGAGGTTTGTGTTGGTGGGCTTCCTGCCTTTGCATGGAATAAAGAAGAGTTTGTGTTCTCTCCACACACTCCTCTCGAAAATTCAGAGAGCTTTGATCTAAATCCGGATATTAAAATTTTGAAGTTCACTCCCTCGAAAATTTCGAGATATGCACAATCGGAAACTCCGTCCACCTCATTGAAGCAAACTGCTGAAATTGATCTTCAATTTGGGAGTTGCGGTGCAAAAATAAAATTATTACGAAATAATTAAGTAAGTCTATACATTAAAAAATAAACAATAAACATATGAGCGTCGCCATTATTGAAAGCGCACGCCTGCAAAGCCGGTCGTTTGCCGTATAAAATATGAGTGAATTTCACACAGACGCCAACCCAGAGATACCATTTGCGGTCGAAGACTGGGTTTTTGACACCGCCAATCCTGGTCAGCCCGGGCAGTTCACGGGCGAGTGGCGGAAGACGGGCCCGTTCATCATGGTGAATTTGAGGTATCCTGGCGGCGGCACAATGAGTCGCCCGCTCAACGGTCTCCGGTCTATGCCAAAAAGGAGGGGGAGCGTGCTCGATGCCATGCGCGGCGGGCATTTTGGGACTGCCGGAGACTTGCGGCGCTTGGTCACCTTCGAAAAACTCAAGGGCACCCTGCATGAGGTGATTTATTCCATGGAGGCGGCTCAAATCGATTTCTACCCCTACCAGTTCAAGCCGGTGATGAAGTTTATCAACTCCCCCACCGAGCGGCTCATAATCGCGGATGAGGTCGGTCTCGGAAAAACGATTGAATCAGCGCTGGTCTGGACCGAGCTGCAGGCCAGGCGACAAGCCAAGCGCTTCCTGGTGGTGTGCCCCAAAATTCTTTCGGATAAGTGGCGAGAGGAATTGCGGAGCAAATTCCTGCTCGATGCGCGGGTGGTGGATTTTCGCGACCTCCAAAGTGAGATCGCTGAACTTAAGACCTCCGGAGCCGGGCATTCTTTCGTGCTGGTGGCAACCTACTCTGGGTTGAGACCTCCTAAGAAGGAACTCCGTCTCCTGAAAGAGGCTCCCGAAAGCGACACTGATGGGGCCCCCAAAACCCGTTTTCTCCGAGAGCTGCGGCACTGGCACCATGGATTCGACCCATTTGATTTGGTGGTTTTCGACGAAGCCCACTACATGAGGAATCCCGCAACCACTATCTTCCACATGGGAGAGGCGCTTTCGGCAAGCGCCGGTGCGGTTCTCTGCGTTTCCGCGACGCCGGTGAACAATAAAAATGCCGATCTCCACAGCCTGCTTCGACTGGTTGACGAAAGCTTTTTTGAAACCCAAGGGCTCTTCGATGAGCTACTGGAGGCGAACCGCCCTGCGGTGCAGGCGGGAAACTCGCTGGCCCGTGTGCCGGTGGACATGGCAGTGCTTGGCACATCGATCGAAGCAATGGGGGAAAGTCGCTACATACGAGAGGTGCCGCTTTTTAAGCTCTTCAAGAAGCTGGTCTCGAATCTCGATACTTCCGATAAGGCCGCAGTGGCAAAGTGTCAGGATATTGCGGAGAAGTTGAATCTTCTTGGCCATTACATAAATCGCACCCGTCGTGTGCAGGTCGCGGAAAACCGTCCGTTGCGCGATCCTCTGGTGCGCCCGGTTACCTACGCGCCACAGGAGATGGAGTTATACCGTGCGATCTTGAAAATCGTCCGTAAGAAGTGCCAATTGGACAAACGCGCATTTCATGTCTTCCAAGTCATAGGGCTGCAGTTGCGGGCGGCCAGTTGCCTGCCTGCCGTGGCCGAGGAAATCCGCAACGGGAAATTCGGCGATGCAAACGATCTCTTTGGCGAAGCCTTCGGCGAGGAGGCTTCCACCGACGACTCGGGGGACTTTTTCGACGAGGAACTGCTCGAGGAGGACTCTGCTTTTGACCGCTTCGCATTCGAGGGGCTCCTTGCAACCGACTTCGAGGCTATCGATTCAAAATACCAGGAATTGAGGTTGCTCCTGACCAAGGTGGTTCCAGATGAGAAGGTAGTAATCTTCGCCTACTACCGGCCGACTCTGGCATATCTGCGTCGCCGCTTGATGGCGGATGGAATCTCGACGGCTACGATCCACGGCGGGGTGGAACATGAGATGCGCTGGCGGGAAATCGAGCGATTCAAGGATCCAAGCGGTCCCAGGGTTTTGCTTTCGTCGGAAGTAGGCAGCGAGGGTATCGACCTACAGTTCTGCCGTGTGCTGGTCAACTACGACCTGCCTTGGAATCCGATGCGCGTAGAGCAGAGAATCGGTCGTATCGACCGCGTCGGTCAACTCGCCAAAAGGCTCTCGATTGTGAATTTCAAGGTGAAGGATACGATCGAGGAACGGCTTTTCGACCGGCTACATATGAGGTTGGCTCTTTTCGCCAACAGTCTAGGAGATCTTGAGGCGGTCATCGGGCAAGAAGTGAAAGACCTCACCGTCGAGTTGCTCAGCAAGGAGCTAAGTCCCGCGCAGGAGGCGCAAATGATCGCCAATTCCGAAAGGGTTCTTGAAAACCGCCTTGTGCAAATCCAGCATCTTGAGGAAGGAGGCGATGCTTTAGTTGCATTAGCGGACTATGTGCAAAAGAAAATTACCGAGGATCGTGAGAAGGGACGCTACATACTGCCGGATGAGGTGGAGGAATACCTCATCGACTTCTTCGAGCGCGAATACCAAGGCACCGAGGTAATGCAAAATACCCCTGCCGACGGTTGTATCCGCATCCGTTTAAGCCATGCGGCGCAGGCTTCGCTGGCCGATTTCATCAAGGACGACCGCACTTTGGCCGCACGGCCGCTGCGACAAAGGGAGTTCACCTTGTGTTTTCGCAAAGATGTCCTGCAAAAACTCGCGCCCCAAGTTCGCAAAGGGGTTCATTTTGCAAACCACCTCTCCCCACTCGTGCGCTGGATGACAAAAATTAATCAAGACCGTGCGCACTCCTTTTTCAATGTCTCCGCAGTCAGCCTTGAGTCCGCCGAACTGCCTGAAGGCGAATATTGCTTCCGCATCGAGCGTTGGAAGCAACTGGGTCTTAATAAGCGTGAGCGATTGGCCTATGGTGTTGTGCGACTGGACTCCCCGGAGTCGGTTTTCAACCCCATCGATTCCGAAAAGGCCGTTCAAAGTCTTCTTCGTCATGGCTCGTCCTGGGACTATGCGAATTGCAACACAGAACAACTTCTTAAAGCGCACGATGCAGTGCAGAGCCGCTTGGCAGAGGATTTCGATGCATCGCTTGAAGACTTCGACGCCGAAAAC
>Ga0247836_1006624_pt1 | contig 12750 bp, 9 predicted proteins | sample LaCruzMarch2015__4_FD_187116 | JGI IMG/M metagenome (GOLD analysis project Ga0247836, IMG submission 187116) | Freshwater microbial communities from meromictic Lake La Cruz, Castile-La Mancha, Spain - LaCruzMarch2015_14m | ecosystem: Environmental > Aquatic > Freshwater > Lake | place: Spain...
GGTAAAAAGCAGGATTTATTATCTAAAAAAAAATGGCAATATATGTTAGATAATTCACCAGTTTTATCATTACAATCTGCCGTGACCATGATGGATAACTTTATCAATAGTAGTCTTTCGGAGCTTGCTAATGCACAAAAAGCTTTGAAGTCCGATTTAACGCGCGATGACTTAACACTTTGTTCTAGTCGCAGAATTATTGAAAACACATTAAATTCATATCCTGAGATCATAAGTAAAATAAAACTTCATCAAAATACCTCTTACGATTTTTACCTCTTAGGGAATTCTATTTTAATCATGAAGATACTTTTTAATTTAATTAAAAATGCTGTAGAACAAATTAGTCTTAAAAGAGACGGTAAAGGTGATATCACTATTTCCACACAAGAAACAACTGATAATAATTTAATAATAATCAAGGATACAGGAGGAGGAGCTCCACCTGAAATAATTGAAAAATTTTTTGAAGGCTTTTATACCACAAAAATAAACGGTACCGGCATTGGCCTCGCTTTTTGTAAAAGAACAATGCTTTCATTTGGCGGAGATTTAACATACGTATCTAACTATGGAGAATCTATGGAATTTATTTTGTCATTTCCCAAATTAAAAAATTAATAATATCTTAGGCAAAAATCTTGATTTTAATTCGCTGCATTAAGGCTACAATTAATAAGATTATTCGTTTAAGAATGAGATTGAATTAATCTTTCTAGCCCATCTAATCCACGCTCTACTGCTGACATTTCTGGTCCAAAACTAATTCGACAATAATTACGAAAACGTGCAGACACACGACGTTTTTCTGGATTTACATCAAAAAATACTCCAGGGACTGTAATTACTTTTTCATTTAAGCCAGCTTCAAAAAAATCAAAACCATCTCGTAGCGATGGCGGTAAATTAGACAAATTAGCCCAGACGTAAAAAGTACCATTAGGTTCTGCCTCAACCAAAATACCCATGGCCTGTAGTCGTTCTATTGTATAATTGCGTTTTTTTAAAAAACATGCTTGCAAAGCTGCTGTTTCTTGTATAACGTGCAGAGGCTCTAGTAAATCTAATACCGATTCTTGAATCAAACTACAAGCGCCACCATCTAAAAATGAACCAGCACTAGCTATGGTACTAATAACTTCTTTAGGCCCAATTGTCCAACTAATTCGCCAACCTGGATAGCGCCAATTTTTAGTTAATCCATCAACCAAAATAACTGGATCTTTATTAACATCATCAACAAATTCTGCTGCAGATACCATTTTAGGTGTTTCACTGTTAGCACTGGATGTATAAATATAGTGTGAGTAAAACTCATCTAAAATCAGAGAGCACTGATGCTCTCGCGCCAACTGAACCCATTGGTCTAATCGATCCCCATCAATTAATTGACCAGTAGGATTGCATGGATTAGACAACAACAGTGCCTTTAAACCACGTCCTGTCACTTCATTTTCAATTTGTTGCAATGATGCTTGATAATGATCTATTGGATCAAGCAGAATAGGAATCGGTACAAAAGCTTTAAATACAGATAATAACTCTTCATAAGCTGTATAATCGGGCAAAAAATGCCCCATATTAATATTACCTAAGGAAGCGGCAATACGAGTTAAAGCAATACGCCCACCTCCAGATATGCTTACATTTTCATATGTATATTTAGATTTTTTGCCAGCGCGATATAAATAATTATATAAATCTGCAACTTTTTTACGAAGTTCAAGATCCCCTACAACCGGACTATATTCATGGGCCAAAGGATCAATTTCAAATGATTGTATACGTTCTGGAGCAAATTCTAAAGGACCAGTTTCAGGAGCACCCTGACCTAAATTAACCCAATCAATATCCGTAGGACTATAACCCTTTTCCGCCGCACGCTGCATTACAAAAATCACCCCAGTTTGAGGTACGTGTCTAAATCCTGGTATTAACATCAAATTGATACTCAAAAAAAGATATTGCTCGAAATAATACCACATTTATAAAATCGTGAGAAATTCTACGTTTGCTAAAAACTAGGATCTATTAATAATTCGTCTTTTTAATCCCGACGTCCCGCGACCATATCATTACCCACAGATTAACTTTATCTTGGCAAGTGAGCTGAACTCCGAGCCACGACCGTTAGGGAGTGGAGATTTTAAGAACTCCACTCCCTAACGGTCGTGGCTCGGATTCAACCAGACAATGCACGCCCATAGAGGATTAGCTGACTTGTGGGTAATGATATTGTCGCGGGACGTCGAGTTATGAATTCTCAACAGACCCTAATGGAAATCATGCAACTTTTTTAAAAGAACCACCCTGTTGCAACAAAACTGATTCACTGGAACTAGGTAGTAAGCGAGGTGCTGGCGCTGCACTAAAAAATCCAGCATGGCCTGTTAGGACAGGAGCAAACGGCACTACTGGTACAAGATGTCTCTCGAAATCTTTTTTCAATCTAATTACTAAACCATTTAATCTTGCGTCGTAAGCTCCCCCCTCGATGACTAATAACTGAAATGAGGCAGGATTTGAATTAATAATCCGTACTGGTTTCGATTTTATCTCTGCAATAAGATTAATACCAATAGCATGACAAAATCTAAGAATAATCTCGGTTCTTTTAAAAAATCCAAACGTTAAATAATCATGTTCGAAATGCTGATTTATCAATAAAGATATAGCATCAGCCAAATCAGGTTCTGTAGCTTTTAAACCAGCTAAATTATCTTTGAAATTTATAAATTTTTGCAGCATTAATTTTGCTTCATCACAGAGATCAGGCTTTATTGGATCATCCGAATAACAAACTCTTATCAATAACTTCAATATATGCGAGTTTCTTGAGCATGTTATCCTTGGTGAAGAATCAGGTTCCGTAGGCAATTTAATTAACAAGCGATTATTTAAATAACTTCTATAAAAATCATGATCGTATTGCATTCTTCCTGTTTTAACATCTAAACATCCTGCCGCATGAGAAATATATGCTTTCCATGGAAAATATTCAGACTTAAATACATTGATATCTAAAGTACCATTTAATGCCTTAACTCTAAAAACTATTTTTTCTCCATGCTCATCACGAAGAGAGCGCATTTGTGTTGCAAAACCATTAACACCAGCAGGACCGCAAACTCTAATTAATGCCCCTTTGATTTTTCTTTCAATTTCATCATATGAATCTAAGGGATTAGACCATAATAATCTTGCATCAACATCAAGACAATCATCGAGAGTAAGCTGTGCCCCATATATTTGTACCTCAGCAAGATCATCAAATAAAGTTCGCAATAACTCAATGCACGGATAATGTTTATGCTTAAAATAACAATATGATAATTTATCATATAATTCTTGCATGACAGGAGTTAATGACGTTACTGGATCCTTAGCAATAGCCGTTAAAAGTGCTTCTGCAAATTGATTTACTTCATTATTCCATTCTCTAATTATAAAACTAAATTCATTGGCTAATTGACCAAGATTATTTACTGTTTCATCAGATATCCTTTTAGCAGGCATCTTAAATGTTAAATTATCCAGAAAATTATGAGAATCAAAAGGTGATGAATAAATTTTATCCATCCAAGAATTAACTTTAAGAATTAGTTGCCAAAAGTTTTTTGCATCATATGCAACTTCATTAAATGGTAATGGTTGTTGGCTTTCATTGCTTAATATACGAATAAACATGGGATGCAATCTTTCTATCAAAGATCTTAGATTAGTTTTAAGTCTATGTATAAAATTTAATGATTGAAGCTCTCTTGCTGAAATTAAAGAAATAGATAGAGAAGAAATAACATTTATCAAGCAATGAACATCTATTACTTTATCTACTTTGGGCTCAAGAACTGACGCAATATAATCATCTACTAATCGTTGAAGTCTTTGAACTTTATCTTGAAACCTATCAGGCAAAAATAAAGTTTCCTGCATTAATCTTTCCATCCTAAATGGCATCCTATCTTCTGCTCTCATTAGTTCTTCAAGATAAATTTGCAAAGACTGTATTATTTGTTTGCGCTGCATAAGATTAAGCTCTAGACTCCTTAACTTAATTACCTCTCCTTGTGACATATGAACATTATCTAGTTCAAATTTAACTTCTTTTATAAATGCCTCTATATACTTTAAAAGTGAATCATTTTTCTCTTTTAAACCTAAGCTAGGTGGCTCAGAAACAACAAGATAGGGGGCATCTTCAACTAATCGCTGAACAATCATAGGCGCCTGATTTTCAGGAGCGGCGGTAACATGCGGCTTTACAATTACAGGCTCTGGTGGCACTGCTTCATCAAGAGCAGTTGCAGCAGGTGGAATTTCAGGGGCAAGAGCCGCAACAAATGCCTTTGCAGCAACAGCTTTACCTTTTTTTCCTTTAGGCTTCTTCTTTCTTACATCCTTTTCATCATCAGCTATGATGCTATCTTCTAAGGCTTTAAGTCTTAAGGCTTCAGCTTCTTGGTCCGCCTTATATAAATCAGCATCAACTAAGCGCATAATTTTAGTATAAGAATCTATTATTATTGGATAATAGTTATCCCTTTTAAGAAGCAACGCCTTAATAATTGGTGCGAATTTCACACGTTCTTCTCGTAAAACTTCCAAAACAATATTCAAACTATCAAATAATTCATCCAAGACAGGATGCTTTCCAGAATAATTTAATGCTAAAAAATAAAGGTTGTGAAAATTTGTTGCAAATAATTCTCTATCGAATAAAGATCCTTGTAAATTTTTCTTTATTATTTGCTTTAAGGCTGCAGTGGTAAGCGGTTTTCGAGCAATTAAATAATGAGTTTCATCAAATACATAGATTAAAACCAAACGTAGGTTTATTAAATTTGCTAAAGAAGTATCTTTTAATTCTGGTTGAATTAAAAAATTATTTTGAGCTTCAATATTAGGTAAAATCAATTCAAGAATTTTGTGAAACGTAGCGAAATTAGAATTATAAACTTTATTTTGAAAAGAGTAGAGCATTTGCTTTAACAAAGCTGGGACTGAAGACTCAACTTGCTGAAGTAACATTTTTTTAGTGAAATCTGATTTTCTTCTAATAGCCATTTCTATTCTAGCATCTATAGCACTGATTTTTTGACCTATCAATGATGTATAAATAGCATCAAATTTACCTGTTCTTACGTATTCATTTGTAAGAACTAAGCATGCTTGTGAGAACACTTCATCTGGTAAAGCCCCCTCAGCAATGACTTTTAAATCATTCCAACTAGGCTCATCATCACCAAACGCAAGCCGATATCGTTCAAAAAATTCCCTTTTTCCAGTAAAATATGACAATATTTTGTTTTGCACCACAGCTATGCGCGTAGTTCGAAGAATCATATAACAACAGCCGATATCATCTTTAGGCATTAACTCATTAATGAATATCCGAAAATATCTATCTTCGATTTCCATTGGAATAATACCTATTATTCTTGACATTAGTGCCCTTATATCACCCATATATTTTTGTATGTTTTTAAGTAAGGTAAGATTAGGACTTGGTAGACTTTTAAAGTAAAAATATGCTTGAAAAACTGCCCCAGACATCATTATTAACTCAGCAAGCTTATTAGCTTTAGATTCACCTTCGAGATTAGAAATTTTATTTATAAATTCATCTGTAGATAAAGACCAAGAAGACTTAAGAGATGCTTCAAAAAAACATATGGCGAGCTTTATATAAAGTTTATGCGTACTGCACATAATTAAATCATTGCCACTATTGTCTGCGGCACTAAAATCCAAACAAAGATTAAGATTTTCCTCACTAGAAAAAAAATCAGTTAGACATTCATCGGATATTATTCTCTGTATTGCACGATTTTCAAATATCCTATGCAATAAATTAAATGTAATAATGGTTGCGGATTTAACACTTCGCGAGGGAGCATTCCACTCTCTTTCAAATAATTCTAGTATAACTGCTGAATCTAATATCGAAATGACGAAAGGCATATCGATAGAACTTATTGGTTTATCTTGTTCTAATAATAAACCTATGGCAATTTGATGCACTCGAATATTCTCAGCAGATAAAACACGAGCAAATAATGGTTCTAATGAAGAAATTAAGGCTTCGAATGAAGGGTTATTAACTATAAGTTTAGTAGAATGTTCGGTAAATTTTAGTGATGAAAAAAATAAAGTCATGAGTTCGAACCTATCTTAACTTGCAACGCGCGGGGTATATTTATCCAAAATCAGTGGGTAATTTTATAACTATTATTATTAAGGAATTCTTAAGAAAAAACTAATAATCCATTTTTTTAAATAATATCGAGCTACCACATCATAATTACTGAATAAATTAAGTTCAATTGGTTTTTTATATAATCTCAATAAATATTAAAATTATATAAATTGAAAGCTAATCACCAAAACTTGCCATAAAAATAAGCGCGCCGCCACTAAAGTTGACTAACAAACCCCATTAGTGTATAATTTTTTACTTCTGTGATTGTTTTACAACCAATAAAGGTTTCCATGAATGCTACCAGAATGTTATTTAGCGCTTTTCGTGCTAAATTTTTAAGAGATTTAAGCAATAATCGTACTCAAAGAACGTTAATGCCATTTTTTTCTCAAAAACCAAAACCGGTTTCATTAACAGATATTTTTAAAGGCCTGCAAGATCAACGAAATTTGATATTCAGAGGAAGCACTGGTCATGCAGAAATAAAGCATATAATGACGACCAATTATATAGCCCCGTCTTATCACGAAAATGAAAAACTTGAAAGTATAGATCTTCTTGCACATATAGAAAAGAACGACAGAAAACCTTTTCTTTCCGCAGCCCCTTGCCCTTATGCCGCACTACCTTATGCCGTTGGTTTTCCAATGCTTCCATCACACGGGTACATTATAGTCATGAGCCTTCCTCGGGTATATACGCGCCCACAAATGTTATTACATTTAGATCCTGAACAATGCAAAAGATATGATCAACAAACAATAATGAATTCATCTTTGGCTGACGGTATGATTGGCGGGGACAAACATAGATCAATCATAAGAACCGCGGAAAGGAATAATGAAGTATCTATTGTTCTTTATGCCAACGAAAATATTGATTGGCGCTCAACAGCTGATTCCGATATATTCAAAGTCATTCAATTGCATACACCAGGTAAAATAATTGGCTCGGTAGGAACATTAAAAGAACAATTTTATACAAATATCTGGACAAATCCATCCTTTGAACAAAGAGCCTTTGCGATTGAAATAGTTTGTAGTGCAATTGAAGATTTAGATAAAATTAGCAAGAGAGCAATAAATTTAAGAATTATTGAAAAAGGACATCGAGTTCTTCATTTAGAAGATGCTAAAGCAGTTGATAAATCACCAGAGTTGGAACTTTTTGATGTTAGTTTAACTGGGGGTACGCATGAATTTATGAGTGTTCCTGAATCAATCAGTTTAGGAGACAGAGATGCTCTTATTGGTTATATGTGCGACACGCTTGAAGATATAGCAAAAAGACGTGAGCGCGAATTGGTAGGTTCTGATAAACCCATATTCACAGAGGCATATTAAAAGGAGTATTTAATGCCAGTGCAACTAATAGGAAAATTATTACCGCTCACCCCTTACTTAAGCAGAATTCTAAGGACCGAGGGATCTAATAAACCATTACTTGGTTTTTTCTCTCCAGAAAATTGGCGCTCTAAAAGTCTCGGGAAAACACTACGTTGTCTTAGCGACCAGAATCGGCTAGATCTTATTCAATCACAAGCATTTGAAAACTTATCTGAATGGGAAAAAGTTCGAGCTCCTTTTCCTCATCAAGTTCAAGTGTACCAAGAAGATTGGGGTGTTGCGGCCTTAAACGCCACAAAACGACATGGAGTAATATATCCTATTTTAAATAATGCCAGCGCTGTTTTCCCTGGCGGTCTTTTTCTCCAAAATGGTAGTGCACAGGAAGAAAATTTATTTCATCGTAGTACCTTAGCCCTTACCCTAGCAGATTCTAGTACCTTATATGATGAAAAAAAGAAGATGTTTTTATATGATGAGCCCACATATCATTTAATAAATGCAGAAACCAAAATGTCACCAATCGAGCTTGATATACTTAGCAGTATATATGGCAAGAAGATATCTCTTGCTTTTAAAGTTTTTTTTAAAGGAGACCCACATATTTGTTTTAGAGAACCTGAATATTTAGTAGAGTCTCAGGATCCAGAAACACGTTTAAGTAGCAAGTCTATTTTTTTTGCTGAAAGCAGTATGAGCTTTTTATTTAGCGAGCAAAAAAGAATATTCCCTTTCTATGATTTTCGTTCAGCAGCTATAGATCTATCTAATCAATCCCTTAATTTACAAAATGAAGCCGATTTAAGGAAATATCAAAATGATTTGGAGCGACGAATTGCCGCTCAATTGGATACACTTATTCTACATAGAACCCCAAGAGCCATTTTAGGAGCTTTGGGATGTGGTTGTTATAAAAATCCACCTGAATTTGTTGCTAAAATATATCGCCAAGAAATTATCAAACGTGCCCCGTTTTTTGAGCATCTAGTCTTTGCAATAGCAAGTAGTACTACTCGTGATGAATTAAGAAACTTTGCTGTATTTAAGGAGATTCTTAATGGATTAGCTTTAGGTCCAAAAGCAATAACGAATGATACAGAAATATCTCCCCGACCACTTAGCACACCTCACTAAATAGCTAAGGTATTTGTAGTAGCCTTTTAAAAGGGAGGATGAGTCCATATCATTGTCCTAAATGCCTCTATTTATCGATAATTGGAGTTTATATCTAAATTAAGTTAATCTAACTTATTAAGCTATAAATTTTTATTAATAACTGGACGTACTAAAAACGCCGTAACGTCATTAAGAATACTCAAGGAGATCTAATGTTTTTAAAACAATGTAACATCGATAAGACAGATCGCATTAATCGCTCAATAATTGGCATTGTATTATTTATTGCCGCTTTTATTGGTATGAGTAAGAATTTTTTTATGATATTAGGCATTATTTTAATTGTTGAGGGAATTATTGGTTGGTGTTCGATTCCATATTTGCTAAGCAAATTCAAATATCCTAATTCTAAATAGGACCCATATCAATTTATAAGTATATTGCAAATAACTAGACTGTTGGTATCATAAAAACTTTCTTAGTGGAGAAGTCATAGGATGTCAATTTTTCTTGCATTAGCAAAAAGAGTAATTATTGATAAAGCTAACGCCATATGTAGAGCTTCTTCAGATGCAGACATTTCACTTAGCACCCAAGCCATGCGTTTATTCGCACCTAGCGTTCGTAATGATGAACTCTCGGCACGCAAGCGTCAACTGATAACAACTAGCCTAAGACAATTAGATACGCTTGAAGAAAGCCAAACTGATGAAAAATCCTTTGCACAGATGATAGTTATGATCAAATCTTGGGTACGACAAGAAGAAGCAATTAGTACTGAGTTTGGATATGCCAGAGGAGAAACTGAAACCGGGCTTGAAAACTTAGAGGCCTTATTACAAGCCATTTTTGACAAGCTCAGTGAAGTAGGCCTTATCAACATTCCTATAAGTTCTGATCCTCTCTATATCGTGCGCAATTCTTTCGCCGAGTACTTCACAGCTACTATCACATTACTGCGAGATCAGTCCATTTTAGTTCGTGCTACATTAAATCCACTAATATCATCTAAAATTACATTTGCCACAGCACAACAAGCCTTAGTCACCGAGTCTCTGCAACAATGTTTGCGGCATATGGACCTTTTAAATAACGTGCGATCGCACCCTTTGTATCTCACCAATACAAAGGAAATTATTCTATTTATTCTTAAATCATTAAAAGATAAAAATGAAGCTCTGCGTCTAAGCCATTCAAAAGGCATGATCCCTGGAGTATCTGCGATAATCCAGGTTGATAACGGTATATTAGACAGATGTTTACAAGTAGCAGAAGCAGAAATTATAGGTCCTCTAGCTCCAAGATTACAAACTATGGCTTTTGATGCCTTTAGTGATGGGGAAGGTGATGATTATGCAGAGCTTGCTACTGCAGAATTAACAAGAAGACCTTACCTAGCAGCCACAAGTGATGAACATGCCTTAAGAAGATGCGAAGATGCTAGTTCATTGACAAGATTGGCGGTAGAATCTGCTGACAGTGCATCTGCAGGAGATGCTATACCGCTGCTAGCAGAATTTAAGGCATATAGTGGTGCAGAGCCTGCACAAGCAACAGGCAAAGCACGCAAAAAAGCTACGGCAGATGTCTTGGTGGCTGCAAAACCAGGTGCATCTGGAGCTGCCGCGCTCAAAACTTAACCAATTTAATAAAGGATATTAAATGAAATCTTTTGGTAAATTAATTCATCGCTGGATAGTTAACGAAAATAATTATCAACCCAATAATTTAGCAAATGATGCCATTGACTGGGCTCGAGCGATACCATTTATTTTAGTTAATTTAAGTTGTCTTTTGGTGTTCTATGTTAATTATAGTTCGACTGCTTTAGCAACAGCTGCATTCCTCTATTTTTTTCGTTTATTCACCATCGGAGCTTTCTATCACCGATATTTTTCTCATAAAACTTTTAAAACCAATAGATTTTGGCAATTTATTTTTGCAGCCCTAGCAGGAACCTCTGCACAACGCGGACCCCTTTGGTGGGCTTCACATCATCGCCAGCATCATATGGTTGCCGACCTTCCTGAAGATGCGCATTCACCAGTACAGCATGGCTTTTGGTGGAGTCATGTCGGATGGTTCCTGACAAAAAAGCACTATCATTATAATCCAGAGCGAGTTAAAGACTTAGAGTGCTATCCTGAGCTTGTTTTTCTTGAACGATATGATGTAATTATGCCAATGCTACTATTTATATCACTTTTTATCGCGGGCTTGCTTCTTAAAATTTATGCTCCTGAATTAAATACAGGGGTAGGAGAGATGTTAGTTTGGGGATTTAGTGTCTCATTGGTAGCGGTGTTCAACACCACAGTCTTAATCAATTCACTGTGTCATGTTTATGGCAACAGACGTTATAACACTAAAGACCATAGTAAAAATAACTTACTATTTGCACTCCTTACTTTAGGTGAAGGATGGCATAATAATCATCACCACTATCCAGCTTCAGCTCGTCAAGGATTTAAGTGGTGGGAAATTGATATCACATATTATTTGATAAAATTGATGGAATTATTTGGAATAGTATGGGATGTTAAACCTGTACCTAGATCGGTATTAGAAAAAGATTTAGTTAATCCTGAAATTAACGTTTAAGGTATTTTTATGAAATTAATAGGCTTATTTTTATCAACAATTATTTTTGTGTTCCTCATGGACATGCTTTGGCTAGGTCTAATTGCAAAAAACACCTATGCTCAAAATATAGGAATGTTGCTTCGTAAATCTGGTGAGGAAATGACGCCAATTTGGTGGGCGGCGGTTATTGTTTATATTTGCATTGCCATAGGAATTATCTCGTTCGTCCTTCCTAAAGCTCATGGTGATTATACCCTGGCATTATCTTGGGGGATAATGCTTGGTGTAGTAACTTACGGCATTTACGATTTTACTAACTACTCCATCCTTGCAAACTGGCCATGGAAAATTACCCTAATTGATTTTATTTGGGGAATGTCTCTCTGCGGATTGGGCAGTCTTTTCGCCTCATTCATGGAGAATCGGTTTTTTTCTTAAAGCCCGGAAAAAACATCGACGTTTGTTTTTGATAATCGATATATTTCTGACCTCTTGATTGCACCGAACCACGCTCGGTAAGGGGTCCTGTCATTTGAGTGAATATAAAATACATGACTAATGGAGCTATAATTCCTAAAAATCCCATATTAGATTGAATAGCTAATAAAGCAAAACCCACCCAAGTTAACCAATCAAAAAAATAATTAGGATGCCTTGAGTAATTCCATAAACCAATATTACAGACCTCACCCTTATGACTAGATTTAAATCGATAAAGTTCTAAATCAGCAACAGACTCACCTATAACCCCAAAGATCACTACAAATATTGCTGCACAATCAAAGAAATTTAAGCTAGTTTGATTTGAATTACAAATCCAATAAAATACCAATGAAATAATAAAAATTAATAACCCTTGTAATTGAAAATTAAGAAAAAAACCTAATGACTTATTTATTTTCCAATTATTACTTAACTCAGTATAACGTTTATCAACATGACCATGACGAATGCGAGTGTACCAAATATAACCTGATAATCGCAAAGCCCATAGTATAAGTAACCCGCTAACCACCAATTTTCGCGGAGTTGTTGGATCTGACCATAAGTAAATTAATCCTGACATCATTAGTCCAATTGACCAAGACGCATCAACCACCGATGGGTTTTTTAACAACCGATAAACACCCCAAACAAAACACATTTGCAATAAAAGATAAATAATAACGCTACCTATCACATTCATTTTTTATCCTCTTTTACGCCACAATGCATGAATATCACCAATATAATTGCTTTGAAAACCTGCAGCTGAATAACAAAAATAAAATTGCCACCTCCGAATAAAATCTTCGGTAAAACCTTGAGCAATAATTAAGTCCTTATTCGCTAATAATTTTTTATGCCAATCCTGCAAAGTTGTAACATAATGTTTGCCAATATCGTCAAAAGAAATTAATTGCATTTTTGTTTGAGTAGCAATTGATTTTGATATAGAACAAACAGATGGCAAACATCCACCAGGAAAAATATATTTCTTAATAAAATCGACTTCATCCTTTGCGG
>Ga0247836_1006625_pt1 | contig 12748 bp, 10 predicted proteins | sample LaCruzMarch2015__4_FD_187116 | JGI IMG/M metagenome (GOLD analysis project Ga0247836, IMG submission 187116) | Freshwater microbial communities from meromictic Lake La Cruz, Castile-La Mancha, Spain - LaCruzMarch2015_14m | ecosystem: Environmental > Aquatic > Freshwater > Lake | place: Spain...
GACTTCCGCCTCGCCCACGCTTCAATCACCACCCAAGCAGCCAAGCCATTGCTCGGACACGCATACAGCATGCCCTTCGACGTCTCCCATTCACGTTTTTAGGGTTATACAAGATGATGGGGATGGAGGCTGTCAACAAGCACAAAATGTAGGGCTTGCTAAAATTTCTGGAGAACACGGCCAAGCACTATGGCCTAATTTGACAGGCGTTTGGTGAAGTCCGGATTTACCGGCTGGCCCCAGCCGGTCTGCGGCAGGGGAGTGGAGCTGTCCACGCTGAGGACGCCGATGCGGTCGAGTGTCTTGAAGGCGACGGTGAGGTTGTCCATATCTTCAAAGTCACGCCAGCGGGGGATGACGATGCTGACGATGGATTTGCGATCTGGCGGCATGTTGTGCATGACGGCTTTCGTCAGATTGCGGCTGCGGGGGTCTAGGCGCGCGGCATCCGTCACTGGCCATGCCCTCATCGCTGACCCAGGCGGCACCGCTGCAGCCGGCATTGGCGGGCAGGCTGAGGGCGCGGTCGTCGTCTCCCTCCATGCCGTGGGAATAGGCGACCATGCGGCGTCCGTCCTCCGCGCCAGTGGGGAGCATGATGCTGACACGCACGTCCCTGGCCTGGGTATGGGCCTCCACCTCGCGGGCAATGGCGGCTAGGATGGGCTGGTAGAGATAGGGAGGACCGTAGATGGCCCAGAGCTTGTGCTGTTCTTCCTCACCGGCCTCCTCGATCTTGCGTAGGGTGAAGTAGTTGTGCAGGTGGCGGCGGGTGGCATTCTCACCGCTGGTGAGGAGATCGGCACGGACGCTTTTAGAGATGCCGAAGTCCAGCGCGTCCACCTCAGCAGTGACGGGCACTGGGATGAACTCGACGCCGGGAACTTGCTGCTGGATAATGTGGTCTCCGGCCTCCAGAGCGGTGGAGAGCATGTCCCGCACAAAGCGATTCATGTCGTAGTCTTCCTTCGCCGTGTTATCGCCGTCGGTTTTGCGCACGACAAGGTTGAAGGCGAAGACGTGCTCCTTAGGGCGGCGGTTGCCATTGTTGAAGAGGAAGACGGGGAAGTTGCTGGCCAAGCCGCCGTCCACCAGGAAGCTGCCATCGTGCTGCACGGGGGGCCGGAAGACAAAGGGGTAGCCTGCGGAGGCACGCACGGCGTGGATGACGGAGTCGGTCGGTGTGGCATCCAGGCTGAATATCTTTTCGGAGCGCTGCTCCAGATCGGTGACGACGATTTTCAACGGCAGGCCACCAGCATAGTGGAAGTCCTGGAAAGTAAAGCGCTCTTTGTTCGCCAACGCGGGGAGCTGCTCGGCGACCAGACCGAAGAGGAACTTCTCCAGCAGCTTTCCGTTATAGAGCCCGAGCTGCGGGCCGACGGCATTGTAGAGGCTTTTGACGCAGTCGTATTTTTTCATGCCCAGTATCCAGTCCTTTTTTTGCTGGGCAGGTTGATGGTTTTGACGAGTTCTTTCACCCGCGTGAGTTCCTTGCCCTTGTCATCCAGCAGAGCCTGGAAATCGAGCTGATGAACGGCGATGTGCCGGAGCTTGTTGGCATCGCACCCGCAGGCACCGAGCAGGGCCACGATAGCGCCAGCGGAGGTGCCACCGTAGCCGACGAACTCGACCTTCATATCCTTCGCGGCGGCGACGCAGCCCGCCAAAGCCGCGCCTTTGACGCCGCCGCCGGACAAGATGGCATATGCTTTCATCGCGTTAGTTTTCTGCTGCGGAATTTTGGGGCGCGATGCTAGGAGGCTGCGCTAGCCTTGCAAGCATTATTTCCCCCTCCTACGCTGCGAAGCGTGGGGCGGCCATGCTTGGTGCTTTCAGCGATGGGCTGCAAGGTCAGGGGGGCGCGGGCTGTCTGGGCGGCGCGCTTTGTCCCTGGTCTTTGCTCATGGGGCGGCGCTTTCTTTGGCCTGCTGCACGCTGGCGGGGTTCAGCTTGCTCAGCGGGTAGGGGATCTCCTGGCCGTTGGCGGGCATGCGGAGGATGACGCTTTCACCTTCCAGCCTAACAAACCCGGCTTTGATGGTCTTTCCTTCGAAGTTTGTCCAGCTCATGATGGGAGGCAGCTCCTTCTTTGGCGCGCCGGCGGTCGGGGTCGTCTTGGGGGCGTCTTTGTCAAGGCTGGCACCTTCGGTGATCCACTCGCGCAGCTTTTCGATCTCGCGGCTGGAAAGCTCGCCTTTGGGGGGCATGTGGGCCTCGTGGCTGGGGTCTGCGACGACGACGAAGAAGTGGCTTTCGGCGGGGCTGCCGGGGACGATGGCACCCTTGGGGTTGATGTCGAGCTTCAGGGTGGCGAGGTCGTCGAAGACGTAGCCGGCCTTCTTCTTGCCGGTCTTCTCGCTGTGGCACTCGTAGCAGTTCTTTTCGAGGATGGGCTGGATGTCCTTCTTGAAGTCAGCAGCGCTGACGGCGGCGGTGCTGAGGAGGAGCATGGCGGTGAGGCGGGTTTTCATGAGGGCAATGAGCAAACGCAACAGACGGGCGGACCTTAGTTTGCAGAGGCGGGCACAGTGCGTGAAGTTGGGCGGAATGCTTGACGCGATTGACAGTTTTATTCTTCACCTTGCTACGGAGCGGGGGCTGTCAGTGAATTACCAGATACTCATTCGGCGTGTGCTGGAGGCGGTCGCCTCTTGGCTAAAAGAGAGCAGCCAGGTAGAGGACATGTCCGCTGTGACCACTCAACACCTCACGGACTATCTAACACGGCGGAAAAAGGACGGCCTGGCAGCCTCCAGCGCACGCATCGAGTTGGTGGCGCTGAAGATTTTCTTCCGCTGGCTGGCGGTGCGTGGCAGGCGCGTGGGTGATCCTGCGGAGCCGATCCTGCCGCCGCGTGCGGAGCAGCATCTGCCCGGCACGATGAACGAGCCTGACACGCGCCTGCTGGTGGAGTCCATCACCGGGAATGATCCGCTGGATCGGCGGGACCGCGCCATTCTGGAGTTGTTTTATGCCAGCGGCCTACGTTTGTCAGAGCTGCTAAATGCACGGCTGGAAAACCTGAGCTTGGAGGAAGGCTGGATACGCATTACGGGGAAAGGGAGCAAGACCCGCCTTGCCCCAGTAGGTACGGCAGCCTGCGCGGCGCTGACGGCCTATCTGAACCATGCGCGACCTGCCCTGGTCAAGCCGAAGACGCAGAGCCACATCTTCCTCTCCCGCAGCGGCACGCTGCTGACCCGCGCGCGCGTCTGGCAGATCGTCAAAGCCCGCGCAGCGGCGGCGGGCCTGGGCGACCATGTGCATCCGCACCTGCTGCGGCATTCCTTTGCCACGCACCTGCTGAACAATGGTGCGGACCTACGGGTAATCCAGGAGATGTTGGGCCATGCTGACATCGCCACGACACAAATCTACACGCATGTGGATCAAAAGCGGCTGAAGCATATCCACCGCCAGTTCCATCCCCGCGCCTGATCAGGCTCCTGGCGCGAAGGATAATGTTTGAACGATCCGGCAGGCTCCGTGCTCCAAGTCTTCTGCCATGCTCGCCCGTCTCACTAGCCTCCTCACCTCCCTGATCATGGCGGTGCCGATGTGCTGGTGCTGCATAGCGGGGGCGATTCCCGCTGCTTCGGGCGAGGCCGAAACTTGCGCTTCCTGCAAACAATTCTCTGAAAATGGACACATCCCTGAGGCTCCCGCCCCGGAACAAGACTGCGCCTGCTGCGACGGGCTGCTCCAGAGAGACCTTTCCCCCCATGCCGCTGCTGCACCCCGCCTGGTCTTGGTCGATTTACAGGCGGTGGTGTGGCCGCGGACAGTGGGTGTGCTCTTGCCAATGTGGCGGGAGCTTGCCCATTTGCACCTCTGCACTGTCGGTCACAGACCGCTAAGCAGCGCGGCACCGCTGTACCACCAGCACTGCGCCCTACTCACTTGAAGCAAACAGGCTTCAATCCTCTAGCCTGATGCAACGACGGCCTTGTGCGAAAAGTGCGCAACCCTAGGTCATCCCCAGCGGAGTCCAACGTCACTCACAGACCGTTGAAGCCGCGCCAGATGGCGCAAGCCAATGCCCAAAGTTCCAAGCTCTGTAAACCCAAATTCAAATCACATCTCTACAAATATGAAAACCATTCTGTCTCTCCTCGCCCTCGCTGCCCTCTCCACGACCTCATTTGCCGGTGAAGCCTGCAAGAAGTGCTGTGCCGACAAAGGCAAATCCTGCGCCGAGTGCTGCAAAGACACCGGCAAAACCTGTGGCAAAGACTGCTGCAAGGAAGCCGACAAGACCTGCTGCAAAGCAGAGAAGTAACCCATCTCAAGCACACACTTGAGCACCCCAAAAAACCCCCGTTCCGCCGCCATCTGCCCAGCAGGTGGCGGCGGTTTGTTTTGGTCTTCGCTAACAAGCTTCGTCAACCCTCTTCAGAGGGCGCTTGTCGTGACGCTTACGGTCAATCCACGTGAGATTTGTTCCTTTGTGCAGGGTACAGACGATGGAGGCCAGGCACGAATGACACTCGGTTAAGGCCGTTGATCGTTGATTTTGAGCGTTTTTCGCCAAGCAAAAAAGGCGCTATTCTAACAAACTATAGAGCATCATTTTGAGCCCTGCGGTGTTGCATGTTCATGGCTCTTCTCACCTGCTTTCTCCCCACTTTCTCCCCCACTTTCTCCCCCACTTTCCACGCCATCTTCAAGGCCGCGCTAAAGCCTCCAAGTCTGCCCGCATCGCCTCTGGCTTGCGTCAGCTCCGTGAGCTGGCTCTGCCCGATCTCGCTGCCTTGCTCGGCGGATTGCTCCCCGCCGACTTCTTTGCCAAAGCTCCTGATGCTCAGGCCAAACGCGAGCGCATCTACCCGCCCATCACCCTGTTCTGGGCTTTCCTCTTTCAGGTTCTCAATCCGGCGACGCCCTGCCAGGAAGTCGTGGGCAAGGTGCGCGCCTGGCTCATCTCCAAGCCTGGCGTCCTGAGGCGTCCCGCCCTCGGCACGGCTGCCTACTCTGAAGCTCGCCGTGCTCTGAGCATCAGGCTGTTGCAGGCTGTCTTCGAGGCTTTGTCTGCCCATCTTCAGCGACGTGCCGCCTCTGCCTGGCTCTGGTGTGGACACCATGTCAAAGTCATCGACGGCACCAGCTTCTCCATGCCCGACACCCCCGCCAACCAAGCACGCTGGCCCCAGCCCAGCGGCCAGAAAAAAGCTGCGGTTTCCCCGTCGCGAAGATGCTTGGCCTGTTCTGCCTTTCCACCGGCGGCTAGCTGGGGCACGCCCTCTCCAAGTGGCGCAGTCATGACCTGAGCCTGTGGTCATCCTTGAGCCATCTGCTGGTCAAAGGCGACGTGCTCCTGGGTGACGCTGGCTTCTGCGCCTACGCCCTGATGGCCGAACTCAAAGAGCGCGGGGTGGACACCGCCTTTCGGCTGCATCAAAAGCGCAGCAAGGACATGCGGCGGGGCAAGAAGCTGGGCAAAGACGACCGCTTGCAGACGTGGACCAAACCGGCACAACGCCCGGAGAACAGCCCCTGGAAGCAGCGTGCCTGGAACAAGCTGCCGGAGCAGCTCTCCGTGCGAGTGGTGCGCGTGAGCATCACCCGCAAAGGCTTCCGCACGCGCTGCCTGTGGATCGCCACCACGCTGTGCGATGCCCGCCGCTACCCGGCTGAGCAGTTGGCTGAACTCTACTACCGGCGCTGGAGCATTGAGCTGTTCTACCGCGACATTAAAACCACCATGCACATGGAGGTCATGCGCACCAAAAGCCCCGAGATGATTGAGAAAGAGCTGTTGATGCACGCCATCGCGTATAATGCCATCCGAGCCTTGATCCTCCAGAGTGCTCAGGAGCATCAACAAGAACTCGGACGCATCAGCTTCAAAGGCGCGGTGGACCTGCTGCGGCAGTGGCTGCCACAAGCAGCCGCTTATTACGATCAACCGCGCAAGCTGGCGCACTGGCACAAAGAACTGCGGGAAGCTATAGCCAGCGTAGCCAACCCGCTGCGACCTGACAGGCGAGAACCAAGAGCGAAGAAAAGACGGCCCAAATCCTATCAAGTGCTCACTGAACCGCGTCGCAAGTTTAAAGAAATCCCACACCGCGAACGCTATCGCAAAAACACCGACAAAGCCGCTTAACCGAGTGCCATTCATGTCTGTCCCTTTATAAAGAAAATGGCCCCAAGCTCACCACTTTGTAGTTTGCATTTACTTAACTGGTTTGCGTATGCGCCACTTGCATGGCACTGAACCGAAGCCAAGCCTGCCAGAATGAGTATCTGAAGTGTCATCGCGCCCAACATCCTAATATTTCCCGAACGGCTGATTCGACCTTGTCGGGTCCTGTGTCGTTTGTAGCGCCGGGAGCTAGCACTTGGGTGAGGCGGATGCGCATGTTGTCGATCTCGTAACGGTAGAGCTGCCAGGCGGTGAAGCGGACGGGACCGTGGATTTGCCCGCCATTCATAAGCGCCGCGCGGCGTTGCTGGTTGATGGTTCCCACATGGTCCGCGAATCCTGGGAATGGCAGGATGCGCCCCACTCCATGCTTGGCGGCGAGGATCTGGATGGCCTTGTCGCGTAGGCAGGCTCGCATGGCGTTTCGTGAGAGCATCTGTTCCGGCACTTCACCATCGAAGCTGCTCCGCCACGAGGTCTCGTTGTCGAGTGTGACGCCATGCCGCCCTTTGAAATGCACTGCGACCATGGCGCGCTGGCGGGCTGTGTGGAGGTCGAGTTCATCCTGATAGACCGGAGTTCCGGCCAAATGAGCGGCCACCGCGACGGGGCATTCGGCACGGCATGGCATGCCGGAATGGAGAACCAGCGCCAGGGTGATCCATCTCACGGCGACACCTCCAACAGGAAGAATATGCGAGCAAGATTCGGCGCTGCCGGGCCGCTGAGGGTGGCGGTGGCCTCGACGGTCTCGGGGTCGTCAGCGACGGGCGAGACCACGGCATAAGAGATCGTGACCGTGAGCCCGTCTTGCGTTTCTCCGCTCGCATGCCAGCCGCGCAGGTCGTGCGACCAGCGCACGGCACCGGTCACGTCGGGCCGGTTTTTGCCACGCGGGAAGCGGATTCGGGCCGTGATGCCGGCGACGGATGACATCGCCAAAGGGCGGAAACTGCTTGGGTCGCCGGGGCGGGTTCCCTTGAAGTATTCCATCAGATTCACCTCGCCATCGCCGTCCGCGTCATCCAGCGGGCCGCGCAGGGCCGTGCCCGGGAGTTCCGCGTTCAGCCAGCCGTGAAGGGGACGGTCGGTGATGATGGCCTCGGCGGAGGAGGGGGTGGCCGCCAGGAATGCGGTGCTGCTGCCAAGGGCGAGGCGCACCGTTTCGTTTCCTTCCACGGCGGCATCGGGCATCACCTGAAGTGTCACCGTGGCAGACGCATTGCCCGCCGGTATGCTGACAGGTGATTGGAAACCACTGTAATCGCTGCCTGCGGCGGCCGAGCCGCTGGCGATGAGCGGCACGCTCAGTGCGTTGGTCGTGGCACCGCTGCGGTTGACGGTGAAGCTGAGGCTTCCGTCCGAACCGTGCTCGCCTGCGGCGGCATCGCTCGCGGTGAGGGTGACCAGCGGTGGCGCGGGCGGAGTGAAGGTGACGGTGAGCTTTGGCCTCTGTGCTGCGGAGCTCCATTCCTTCGTGTAAAATTCCACCCCATCCGTGCCCGACGGAAATGGCAGCAGGACGAAGCCATGGTTGGTTGAGCCATCGGCCCAGGCCTGCACCGCGCTGGTGACGGTCACGGCTCGCGCACCGGTCGGCACGTTGGCGCTGCCATTGTCCGCGCCCAGCGAGCCGCTGGCGGAAACCGCAGCCTCGATGCCGTCCGCCTGCACGCCATTTCCGAGGGTGTTCCAAGTGCTAGCATCGCTCCAAGCGGTGAGCATGCGGTGTGCGCGGAGGCCGCTGCCGGAGTTGAAGACTTGCAGTCCGAGCGTGGCGCTGTCGATGAGGCTGCCAGGCGGGATGAGGCCAGCCGCTGTGCCGATGATGCCATCAAACCGCACGAGCGCTTGGCTCTGAAACGTAGCGTCGTCCGAGTCGATGCTCAACGTGAGGGCGGAGCCATAAGCTGAAGCCGCCGCCGCACCACGCAAGCCGGTGTCCACGGTGCCGACATAACCACCCACGCCTTGCTGGAAAGTCAGCGTGGCCGGTGTGCGCACGAAGAAGCTGACGGGCGAGGAGGTGGTCGTGGCTCCTTTGTTGTCAGTGGCGACGGCGGTGACCGTATGTAGGCCCCCTGTGAGCGAGTTCCACAGGTAGTCAAATGGTGTCTGGTTGTCCTCGCCAAGTCGCGTCGTCCCTGCGAAAAACTCGACCCGCACCACGCTGCCGTCGCTGTCGCCAGCGCTGGCCTGCAAGGTCACGCTGCTGCCGGTGATGCCCGCCCCTTGCGCGGGCGAGGTGATGGCGACCACCGGAGGGAGGTTGGCGACGACTGTGACGTTGACCGGCGTGGAGACCGTGGTGAGTCCATCATTGTCGGTGGCGGCGACACTCAAGGTGTAAGCACCGGGAACGACGCCCGTCCAGGCCAGCGCGAAAGGACTTGTGGTGTCTTCGCCGAGCTTGGTCGCGCCATGGAAAAACTCCACCTTGCTGACGGCACCGTCCGGGTCGCTGGCATTTGCGGTGAGCTGGATGGTGCCTTCGGAAAGAGTTTGTCCGTTGCTTGGATAACTCAACGCCACCACGGGCGCGTCTTTGATGGCATTGATGACCTGGATGGCAGCGGTGGCGGAAGTGGTGCGCGTGCCGTAATTGTCCTCGGCCACGGCGGTGAGGTTGTGATTGCCAATCGGCGGACTCCAGATGGCGGCATACGGTTCGCTGGCGTCCGTGCTGATGACCGTGCCATTCTGCCGGAACTCAACCCGCGTGATGCTGCCATCCGGATCACTGGCTGCGGCCTGCAAGGTGAGATTGACCGGAAATTCATGCACCGAGCCTGAAACCGGTGTGGTAAGGGCGACTACCGGCGGCGGGTTGATGACGGTGGTCGTGACGGTCGGAGATGTGGTGCGCGCTCCATGATTGTCTTGCGCCACCGCAGTGAGGCTGTGTCCGCCCGGTCCGGCGCTGTAATGATAACCAAATGGCGCAATCGTGTCCGTGAACAACAGTGTGGCACCGTCATAGAACTCCACGCGCAGCACGCCGCCATCGGCGTCGGTGGCAGTGGCCGTCAGCACGATGGGCGAGGGCAGAGTGATGCTTGTCCCTGGTGCCGGAGAGGTCAGCGCGATGGCAGGCGCTTGATTGGTGACCGTGACGTTCGCGGTGGACGAGGTGGTCCGCGCGCCGTCATCATCCTGCGCCACGGCGGTCACGCTGTAAGTGCCGGGTGGGGCCGCCCAAACGAAACTGTAGGGCGCGGTGGTGTCTTCGGCCAGCAGCGTGGTGCCCTGGTAAAACTCGACCTTGGCGATGCTGCCGTCGGCATCGCTGGCGTTGGCGGCCAGAGTGACCGCATTCGGCAGCGGAATGACCGCGCCATTGGCTGGAGAAGTGAGGGTGATGACCGGCGCTTGATTCGGATCTGGCAGAACCTCGATGAACACGGCGGTGGGCACGCCCCAGTTGCCCGAGGCATCCTGCGCCTCGACATGCACCAGATGTTTGCCCAAAGGCAGGCCCGCCGTGCTGATGCTGCCGCTGAAGCCGCGCACGGTGGCCGCCGAGCCGGTGACGGGCAGGGCCAGCGTGCTGCCGGTGACCCATGATGGGTCGCGCAGGCTGGCGCGGACGTTGGATATGGTTTGCGCCGCTTCTCCGCTGCCGCCGGAATCGAAGGAACGCGTGTCGTCCGCCGTGCCGGCGAGGGTGACCGGCTGCCCGGCATAAACCGAGGCCGGCGTGGCCGTGACGCTCGTGACCTCCGGCCCGAAGGGCGTCTGGTAGGGTCGGCGCGCCGCTTTGAACGCATACAAGAGCGCGGGAAGGTTGTTAGGAGCAATGGTGCTTTCAAAGGTGCTGCAACTTTGGAAGAACGAGGTGCCAAGCTCGAAGGTGTAGGCGGCCACTCCCAGCGTGCCATAAGCCCAGTCGTCGGTGGTGCCGCTGGTGGGATAGAGACCGATGGACTGGGTGACATCGTAGCGGTTGAAGAAGCCGAACTTTTTGCCCAGCGTGCGCAGCCCGGCCTCGTTTGGCGCAGCGCTGCTGGTGCTGCCCCATGGATAGAGCACGAGCTGGCTGTAACTGTGCAGGGAAATCATCATTCCGGTCGCATCGGCAGGCGCGGCGTCGCTGTCGTTTGGACCACGCTGGTCGGCAAAAATGGAGCGCATGTAGCTTTCGATGGCCTGCACCTCGGGTTCCGAGCCTGCGGAAGGCCCGCGATAGGTTTCATCACACGGAGAGGTGCTGGAACCGCCGGTGCCCCACTTGAAGGTGTGGTTTCGGTTCAAATCGACTCCGGGCAGGGATGGGCAGCCGACATCGGTATTGGTGTTCTTGCGCCAGCTTTGACCGGCTTCGGCGAAAAGTCGTCCGTCGGGATTGACCATCGGCACGACGTGCAGTTCCGCGTGGTCGAGCAGCCAAGTCGCATCGGGATTGGTGCCATAGCCATTGAGCAACTGCTCCGCGAACCTCAGCGCCAGCTCGGCGGTGGTGTATTCCCGCGCATGGATGGCACCCATGAGGAAGAAGCGGAACTTGGGCGTGCCATTGGTGCTGTTGCCCAGCACCAGCACCTTGATGTCATGTCCTGCGGCACCACCTGCCTTCTGCTTGTCCCAACTGACGCCGATATTCTGAACCCGCGCCAGCGTGGGTTTGGCAGCCGCCATGCTATCCATCGCAGTCTGCGTTTCCGTCACCGTGCGGTAACAAGGGTAGCCGGATATTCCTAGAAGGCGAACTTGCAGGAACTCCATGGTGCGCGCCTCATCCATCGCAGGTTCCACACCCAGGCCGCGTGCGAAATCGATCTGAGTCGGCGACAAGAGCGCCACGATTTCACGCCGCTGGTGGTTAACCTCCCAAATGTCCAGGCGCTCCGCGAGTCGTGCCAGCATTGCTGCATCGCGGTAAGGCACCACGGCGACAATGCGGTCTTCCTGCTCGATTCCGATTTGCGACCGTGCGTGCGGCGGTAGGAAGGCGGCGAGCACTGCGAGCAAGGAGACGATGAACGAAAGCAATCGGGAGGGTTTCATGGGGTCACTTGAAGTTGGAAAAACAACATGCCGCTGGCTCCCGCATCCGGGCCGCTAAGGGTGGCAGTCGCCTCAAGGGTCTCGGGGTCGTCGGCAGGCGGAGAAACCGCCTGCTGGGTGATGGTGACGGTCAGGCCGTTCACGGTGGCTGCGCTGGCGTGCCAAGTGCGCAAGTCGCGCGACCAGCGAATCGCGCCGCCGACATCCGGCCGGTTTTTGGCGCGGGGAAATCGGACTTTGGCCGTGGTGCCGCTGACGGAGGCGATGCCGATAGGCAGGCGGCTTGCCGCGCTTCCAGGATGCGTGCCCTTGAAATACTCCAGCAGATTCACATCGCCGTCCCCATCCGTATCGAGGCTCGGCCCGTTCGGCGAACCAGTCGGCACGGACGCATGCAGCCAAGCATGCAACGGGCGATCATGCAAAGTCGCCTCGGCGGTGGTCGAGGCTCCGGGGGCGAAAGCCACGCTGGAACCGAGCGTGAGACGGATGGTTTCCGCCCCTTCGATGTCAGCGTCTGCCAGCACCGTGAGATTCAAGTCCGCCGAGGAACTGCCCGCAGGAATGCTGAATGGCGAGACGAACCCGCTGTAGTCCGCGCCGGTTGACGCGCTACCAGATGCCATGAGCGGAATGGGCAGGGCGGAGGTGGTGCTTCCGCTGCGGGACAAGGTGAAGGCGACCGTGTTGTCCCCGCCAAACTCACCCCCGCTCGCGTCGCTGATGACGAGATTCACGCTGGGAAGCGGTTCTCCAACGGTGACCAGGATGGGAGCCGAAGTCGTGCGCGCGCCATCGTCGTCCACGGCCACGGCGGTGAGTTGATGCGACCCTGCGGCGGCGAAGGCGACATAACTGAACGGTTGTGTGGTGTCAGTGCCGACCTTGGTCGCGCCAACATAGAACTCCACGAGCAGCACAAAGCCATCCGCATCACTGGCCGTGGCCGCGAAATCAATCCGGCCCGGCAGCGGAAGGAAAGCCCCGCTGGCAGGCGCGGTGAGAGAGACAAACGGCGGGGCGTTCACGCCGGGCTGCACCACCGTGAAGAAGGCGGCACTCGATGCCGTGCGTGCGCCGGAATGGTCTTCCGCGATGGCATAGACGTTGCGCGAACCGGCTGCCGCAGCCCAAGTCCAAGTGTAGGGCGAAACGCTGTCCTCGCCGAGTTTCACGCCGTCGCCGTAGAACTCGACCTTGGCGATGCTGCCGTCGCTGTCGCTGGCCGTGGCGGCAATGCCGACGGTGGCAGGCAGCGTGATGACAGAGCCGTTCGTTGGAGCAGTGAGTGTGATGCTCGGTGCAACGTTAGCAGATTGAACCGTGATCACATGAGTCGCCGAAGTGGTGCGCGCACCAGAATTGTCCTGGGCGATGGCATAGACGTTGCGCGAACCGGACGCCGCAGCCCAATTCCAGGTGTAGGGAGATACATTGTCCTCGCCGAGTTTCACGCCGTCGCCGTAGAACTCGACCTTGGCGATGCTGCCGTCACTGTCACTCGCCGTGGCTGCGATGCCGACGGTGGCGGGCAGGGTGATGACAGAGCCGTTCGTTGGAGCCGTGAGCGTGATGCTCGGAGCAACGTTAGCAGAT
>Ga0247836_1006633_pt1 | contig 12739 bp, 7 predicted proteins | sample LaCruzMarch2015__4_FD_187116 | JGI IMG/M metagenome (GOLD analysis project Ga0247836, IMG submission 187116) | Freshwater microbial communities from meromictic Lake La Cruz, Castile-La Mancha, Spain - LaCruzMarch2015_14m | ecosystem: Environmental > Aquatic > Freshwater > Lake | place: Spain...
CCCCGTCATGATCGGCTCATAGGCCTCCTCGTCGCGGGTTTCAGGATAGATCATGTAGACCGGATAGATGAACTTGCGCGCCCGCTTCGTCTCGCGCAGCCGGCCGCGCGCAATGTGTGTTTTGACGAGCCGCATCGGGAAGTAGCCCGAGGCATCATTGGCCAGAATATAAGACAGCGCCGAGGATCCGAGATCCAGATTGAGTGCCGGGCTTGACCGCTCGGGGTAGGCGGCGGCGTGGTCCTGCTGGAACTCCGGCCCCCAATCGATGAACACATAATCGCTGCCCCCTCGGCGGGCGTTGCTGCCGTTTCCGGCCACCAGCACAAACTCTTCATCGAAAAGATGCTCGATCGTATGTCCGGGAGGCTGGGAGGGATTGTACATCACGGCGAGGTCTAGAGTGCCCTCGATCAGCCGCTGCGTGAGAACCGAGGGTGGGCCCTGGCTCGCTGAGACAGCGATGTCGGGAATGTTGCCGCGCATCCAGGCGACCCACCTGAGCAGGAACCCATCCCATAAACTCATCGTCGCGCCGACCGAAAGATGGTCGCGATGCTGGTCGGACAGTCCGACCGAAAGTTGCGCGTGTTGCCACACTCGAACGAGCGCGAGCGCATGTTTTTGGAACTGCTGGCCTGCGGCGGTTAGGTCTGCACCGTTTTTTGAACGGGAAAAAAGCGGCCGGCCTAGCAACTCCTCAAGGCTCTTGATGCGCGCAGAAACGGTCGACTGTGTAATGTTCAATTTGCGCGCAGCATCAATGAAACTGCCGGTTTCTGCGACCATCAAAAACGTGCGTGCGAGGTTGATGTCCATGCGATTGATGTGTGATCCAGATGCACTCATCAACACCTATCGGCATTTTCGATAGTGGTCACCGGAAAATTCCGTTTGAAGAAATATTTGATTCTCACCACATTGCGCTTGACCCGGCTGCGAGTCGGGTAACGAAGGATCTGGCGCGACCGGGTCCACAATGGAAGGACGAGACACCATGAAGGCTAAGACCGCTGCTAAGAAGCCCGCCGCCAAGAAGGCAGCTGCCAAGAAGCCGGCCGCTAAGAAGAAGAAGTAAATAGTTTTGTTGCTGGGTAGTTGGAGCTGGCCAATATCACGTTACGTGATGACAGCTCTACCGCTTCTCTTCATGGGCCTCGCCAGTACCGCGTTCGCGGTTTCGGTGAAAAATCTCGATGATGCCGACCAGAAAGTTGTCGTCATCGAGGGTTCCTCCACTCAAGATCTTACTGTGAAACCCGGCGCCACGCTCGACGGCATCTGTCTCAAAGGATGCCTCATCAAGCTGAACGCTGGCACGGACGATCCCTACGAGTTGGAGGGTAATGAAGTGACGACGATAGAGAAGGGGCAGCTCTGGGGCGAAGATCAAGAGCCTCCGATTCCCTCCCTAGAGGGGGAACAGGACGGTCGGTCTCCGGCCGGCCCTCAACCACAGTAAATCCCAGCAACGCGCCGCTATCGCCTGGCATCGCTCAATGCGGTGCCAGGCGTTATTATGCCTGGTGTGTCGTGTTCGACTGCCAGTTTACGCTCGATCGCGTTGGCGCGGCGCGGCCAGGCATGTACGCCGGACGTCAAACCCGAGCCGGAGTTTCGTCATCCACAATCCGAACCCCGAAGAGGTTGGCGAAAGACAACTTGAGGGCCGCATCGGCGCTGCCCGCCGTGGCAGGGTGGCCGAGTGCGGCAAGGCTCGTGGCGCGGCTGCCAATCAATCCGCAGGGAACGATACCGCGATAGTGCGCCAAATCGGGATCGATGTTCAGTGCCACACCGTGGAAACTAATGCCGCGGCGGATGCGCAGGCCGATGGCGGCAATTTTGGCGAAGGGCTCGCCTGTTTCCTCGGGGTCTGATGCCCGAACCCACACGCCGGTGCGGCCTTCAATCGTGCTGGCGGTGACGCCGAGACGATTGAGAGCGCCGATCATCCAGTTTTCTAAACTGCGGGTGAATAGGTGAATGTCGTTGCCGAACCGTGTGCGGACATCGAGCATCACGTAGACCACACGCTGGCCGGGTCCGTGATAGGTGAATTGACCGCCGCGCCCGGTCCAGTGAACCGGAAGGCAACCGGGCTCAACGAGGTCTTTGAGTTTGGCGCTGGTGCCCGCTGTATAGAGCGCTGGATGTTCGACAAGCCAGATGAGCTCGCAGGCTGCACCCTCCGCAATGGCGAGGACGCGGGCCTCCATGGCTGCAACGGCCTCTTCATAGCCAATCAACCCCGGATGAACGGTCCATGCGACGCTCCGCGCGGACTGGACCGGCAAGGGGGCAGGGTGAGAAGGTGATTGAGGCAATTCGATCGGGCTCCCCTGGCGGAATGGTTGTGCTGCGGGCTATCGCTATGAACAGAGCCTGCGCGCGGCATATAAGTGCGGAAGAGCGGGCGTCGCAATGAGGCTTGCCTTGCGCCGCGGGCTCTGATAGTTCCCACGGCTCTGACAGGGCAGCGCCCGCTAGCGCTGATCTAGGTACAGTATTTGTTTGCGGTCGTGGCGGAATTGGTAGACGCACTACCTTGAGGTGGTAGCGCTGGAAACGGCGTGAAAGTTCGAGTCTTTTCGACCGCACCAAATTGTACTTTTCAGAAACGTCCGGCGCTTGGCCTTGAGGGGTTTACCCCGAATGGGCAGGCGATGGTTCCGGCAAGAAAACGGCCCCCAATCTGGGGGCCGTTCTTCGTTATGGCGCGCCAGGTGCGCTGCTCAGAATGGGAAAAATAGCGGCGAGGACCCCTTATTCGTTTCCATCTTCGCCGGATTTTTTTTCGCCGGCTGCCGTTGAGTGCGAACCTTCGCTCGCGGCAACGGCTTCGTTTCTGTCTCCATAAAGCTGATACTGGTGTTAGCGGCATCGTCAGAGATCTTATTGCGTTTGCCCGCGCGCCGCGTTTCGCTGGGTGCTGTGGTTGCAACTCTGCTGCGGGCGGGCGGCGCCAGTGCCGTTACCGGAACGAGATCGGTAGATGCGACAGGTGGCCCGGCCTCGGGCGGGGCAATGGCGGCGTCCCCAGGCGATCCGTTGGAAACCATGTTGACGTCCTGAGGCTGCAACAGCGAGGCTGATCCGTAGAACGGGCGCATCTGATGAACAACGCCACCCTTGGCGGAGGACTGAGCTGAAAGCTGTGCCATGGTCTTGGCGAGGATCGGCGACAATTCCGCTTCGTATTTGGCAAGAGGCACAACCGGCGCTTTCGCGCGCATGTGAACCACCGAGTACCCGCGCGCTTGCAGCTCTTTCAAAATGCCGGGCAGTGCCTTGGCGGTCGATGCCTTGATATCGTGGAACAACAAGATGCCACCGTTGCGCTTCTCGGTCTGCTGGATGACACGCTGCGTCAAGCGGCCTGCGTCCGCAATGTAACTGTCGTTCGACACCACATCGACGGTAAACGAGGCGATGGCGCGCGTTTGCATATGAGCCAGCAGCGGATCGCTATCGTTCAAACCCGGAAAGCGGAAAAACGGCGCAATGGGTTGACCTGCTGCGAGTGCAACGGCTGCAAATCCGCGCTCTATTTGATCCTTGCCCTGCTCAAACCCCAGCCGCCCAATGTTCATGGGATGCGACCAAGTATGCGTGCCAAGGGTGTGCCCGCGCGCCATGATGTCCTTGACGTGCTGCGGATAGGCGAGCGCCATCCTGCCGACTGAAAAGAACGTGGCCTTCGTGCAATGGCGGTCGAGCGTGTCGAGAATAGACTGTGTGATCCACGGCAGCGGGCCGTCGTCGAAGGTCAGCAAAACTTCCTTCGGGCCAAGAAAGCTCTCTTCACGCTGGAACTTGGTTATGTCGCCGAACAGTGCGCCGGTGCCGGTGTCGATTTCAACGATGCGCGAGAGCCCGATCGGGTCGGCCACGGGAGCGGTTTTGGCTGTGTTCTGAGAAACCTCCGCGGGCTGGGCAATTTCTGGTTTATCGCAGGGCGCGGCAGCAGCCGGTATGGTCAGGATCGCCAGCATAGCCAACGAGCAGATCCGTCCCCAAAACGTCGTCATAAAAGCCCCTGTTGTCTTGTAAAGATTGAGCAAACCAGAGGATACTCTGAGACATTTACCCGCTGGGCACAAGACTCGCACGCCAACGAGCCCTCTGTCGGCTAACGAGTGATGCGTGCGCGCATCGATCCGCGCCGAGGATGGCCGATCTGGTTGTGAAACATAGTTCAAGCCCGTTAAGCGCCGTGGACCCCCTCAATTTTGGAGCGGATCGGTAACTTTGACCGGTCCCGGCAGCATGGCGGCCGTTCAATTGCCAAATGGGCGGATGCTCCACGGGTCGTCGTCCGATGCCTGCCAAATTGGTTTTGGCTTGCGCACGGCTGGAATGCCGGCCGGTGGGGGTGGCGGGCCTGCCGCTTCTACGGGGCCAGATCCGCCTCCTGCCAAAGGCTTCATCCAAGGCAAACTGTCGTCGACAGATGCTGGCTGCACGGGCGTTGCCTGCGTCGCTTTGGCCTTCGCCGATTTCATAGGGCCGGCTGGTTTTGCAGCGCTTGCCGCGACACCAAGGGCCACCTCGGGAACGACGGCCACACCGGCTGAATTTGGCCAAGTCACTGCGCGATTGGCCAGCGGCTGACCGGCAAGCGCAATCCGCTTCTTCTCGATTTCTCTATCAATGATGGCATCATACTCGGGTAGCGTCGTGCCGCCCTGCTTTGCGATGAGGTGGACGACTTTGAAGCCGCCGGCTTTTAGGCTGTCCAGCAGACTTGCCAAGGCACCCGCCGTCGATGGTTGGATGTCGTGGAATAGGATGATGCCCTTCTTGGCGGATTTGAGCTGCGTCATCACCGTGCGCAGCACTTGCCCAGGATTTCGTGTGCGGAAGTCTTGGCTATCAACTTCGATCGAAAAGGCACTGAGGCCGCGCGTGCCGAGATAATCTAGCGCCGCTTTGCTATCGCGAAGATAAGGAAAGCGGAAGAAGGGTGCAATTGGGCGGCCGAGCGCGCGCGTCACCGCGCTGACGCCCATTTCGATCTCCGCCTTTGCTTTCGCAAAGGACAAAGAACTCAGCTTTGCATGCGACCAGGTGTGGGATGCAACGGTGTGGCCGCGCTGGGCGATGTCTTGAAGGGTTTCAGGGTCGGCTATTGCCATTCGCCCAACCGAGAAGAAGGTCGCCCGTGTGCAATGCGCGTCGAGAGCCTGCAAAATCGGCTTAGTATAACGGCGCAGAGGGCCATCATCGAATGTGAGTACAACTTCGCCGTCGGATAGAAAATCGACGTCTTTGTACTGGCTGTGGCCAAAGCGGGGAGCACCCGAAGTGTCGATTTCAACGATGCGCGATAGGCCAACCGCGGACGGTTTGTTGTCACAACCAGCTGGCAGAGGCACAGTGACGGTAGAGGAGCTTGATGCCTGTTGCGGCGCTGGGCTGCCTGTTGCGGATATTTCGGCGGCCTCAGGTGGAGTTTCTGTCGCCAATTCATCGGCCGTCTGCGCGCCCGCGTACACGCTCTGGAACGCCAGGGCCGCTGCCAACACCACCGATTTTCTAAAGCCCATCAACAAGTCGTTCGCTCTACCCTGGTTGCCGCAATCCCGGTTGCCGCCCGTCGCCGCAACGCCTTGAATTTGGGACGCGCTTCGTCACACTTCCGCGATGCTGCTGGTCGATTCATAACAAGCACATCGAAGTTTTCGTGCATGCCGCCAGCCGCGCGGCGCCTGACAGGAAGTCCGCGCTCTCAATTACTTGCAATGTTTGTCCATATAAAACAAGAGCGCACGTCATCCTCGGCGGATGTTAGAATCTGAAATTCTCAATATACATGAGTGCCGTGTTGCATTTTGGCGCGGGGCGGTGGTGGACGGCCTATCGTCTGCGGCTTGAACCTGGAATGTGGGGTTTCGATGACGGATCTGGGCAGCGAGTTGCGTGACACTGAGGGAGACGCTAACCCGCTCGCCGGTCTGCTGCGTGAGATCACGGCTGCTCTCGAAACGGGGCAAAGCGACCGGCTACTACTGCTGGTGCAAGATGTCCCAGCCCCTGACCTTGCTGAACTGATCGAATTGCTGCCCGCGCCGCAGCGCGTTGTTTTGATCGAGGCCCTGGGAACCTCGTTCGACTACGAGGTGCTTTCGGAACTCGACGAGACGGTTCGAGACCAGTTGCTGGAAGCCTTGCCCAATGAACTACTCGCCCGGGCTGTCGCCGAACTCGAAACCGACGACGGGGTTTATCTGCTCGAAAACCTGGAAGAGAGCGACAAGCAGGACGTTCTCAGTCAGTTGACGCTTGGCGACCGGGCGGCGCTGCAACGCAACCTCGATTATCCGCCGCAGTCTGCCGGCCGCTTGATGCAGTCGGAGTTTGTGGCCGTGGCTCCATTCTGGACGGTGGGGCAAGTCATCGATTTTATGCGCGATAGCGATGACCTGCCGGACACATTCCAGGAGATCTTCGTTGTCGATCCCAATTTCCGGGTGGTTGGAAGTGTCGAGCTTTCAAGGCTTTTGCGCAGCAAACGGCTGGTGCAGGTCGAACAGATCATGGACCCCGAGCGCCAGACGGTGCTGGCGACCGAGGATCAGGAAGAAGTCGGGCGCAAGTTCCAGCGGTACGATTTGGTGTCGGCCCCCGTTGTCGATGAGAACCAGCGGCTGGTCGGTGTCGTGACCGTCGACGACATCGTGGAAATTATCCAGGACGAAGCCGACGAGGACATGAAGCAGTTGGGCGGCGTGATCGGTTCCGAGTCGCTGGCCGACAGCGTGCTGCAAACCGCGCGTTCACGCGTACCCTGGCTGGTGGTTAATCTTGGCACGGCGATTTTATCGTCGTTCGTGATCAGCGCGTTTGGCGGTACAATTTCTCAGATGGTGGCGCTTGCCGTCCTTATGCCGATCGTCGCTTCACTTGGCGGGAATGCCGGCACGCAGACGATGACCGTGACCGTGCGCGCGTTGGCAACCGCCAAACTCGGCGCGCTGAACGCTGGCCGCGTGATCACCCGCGAGGCGTTGGTTGGATTGATCAACGGGCTGTTGTTGTCGTCGATCATGGCGACCGTTGTGTTTTTTTGGTTCGGGTCAGGCCCGCTTGGCGCCGTGATCGGCGCAGCCATGGTGGTCAATCTTTTTGCGGCGGCGCTCGCAGGTATACTCATTCCATTGACATTGGATCATTTTGACCTCGATCCGGCGCCGGCATCGGGCGTGTTCGTGACAATGGTGACCGATTGCATAGGGTTTTTTGCTTTTTTAGGGCTTGCAACGATCTGGCTCGTCTGAGATTTGGGCGCGGTTCTGCGCTGGCCAAGGTCATATGACTGGGTTGCACAGACCGGTCGTTTTTTGACAGAAACCACTGCAGCTTCCTTTTGCCTCATGGTTGCCTTGTATGTTAGATAAAGAGCTTGTTGTGAGCTTCTACAGCCACACAATGGGGTGAGGGACTTAATTCGTCGAGACCGTTTGGGGCGGGTGCGGCGGAAAGTGGGATGTCCAGCTGGTGCGTTTTTGCCGGCTCTTGCGCCAACGCCAATTGTGTCAACTCAGTTGTGTATGAGGTTGCGTATATGAGGTTGCGTAATGGACATGACCGAAAAAAGTGGCCAGCCCAGCATGGAGGAAATTCTGGCCTCTATCCGGCGTATCATCGCTGAAGAACCCGCCGACGCGATATCGCTCGATTTTCGCCCCAGGTCGGGAACAGAGCCCGGCAATGGTGCCGAACGTCTGGACATCGAAGACGCTGGTGATTTCGAATTGCCTTCCATGTTCCGGGCAACCCCTGCCGCCGCAGAAAAATCCTCAGCTCCTGTAAAATTGCTCGATGCTTTGCGCTCGATGCCGCAACTCGATGAAACGCAGGCCGCGCGTCCCCATCACGATTTCCCGCTTCCCCAAGCCCCTGCGGCTGCAGTCGCGCCAGCGCCTGTGGCGGCGGTCGAAGCAACACCCGTGATTGCCATGGACATCGTCGACGTCTTGTCGCGTCTCGATGGTCTGGCACCGGTCCATCAAGCCTTGAGCGCTTTGAAGCCGGCGCAGCGTGCCGATCCATTGGCTCCAGAGCCGCAATCGGTGGCTCCGGTGGCCGCACCGTTCTTTGCCGCGCCTCCAGCGGCTTCGCCGTTCGTTATCCCGAGCGTGCAAGACATCATGGCGTCGGAAGCGACCGCTCCCGCAATAGAGGCAGAACGTACGGTGGAAGCCGTGCCGACCGGTTTTGCTCGCCAGATGGTGGCGTTCCGTGATCAACGCTTTTCGCGGATCTCCAACCTCACATCGGAGCCCGCCAAGACAGTTGCGCCACCGGCACCAGTCGAGATTGCCCCGATTCAAAACATTTTCGCGGCTCCCGCATCTCCGCCACCTCTCGAAAAAGTGGCAGCACCTGCCACCGCTCCCGCGCTCGTTCCGCCGCCGCTGAATGGTGCGCCGCTCAACGGGGCTTCGATGAATGGCTCAGCCTTGACGATGGCGGCTTCTAACGGAGCAGACATTGGCGCAGCGCCACTTCACAGCCCGCTGCCGCAAGGCGTGCCGCCGTCAATTCTCGCTGTAGAAAAGACCGCCGCTGCTTCAGTTGCGGTGGTTGCCGATCAAGGTGCACAGCGCGCTGCAGGTCCTGCCATCGAAGATGCAACCGCCGAATTGTTGCGGCCGATGCTGCGCCAGTGGCTGTCTGAAAACATGCCGCGCATGGTTGAAAAAGCCCTGCATATTGAAGTGGCTGAAAGCGTAAAGTCAGGCAAGTAGCGGGTCCGCAACACGCCATTTCCGGTGCCACAATCTCGGCGCTAGGATATGCTTTGCAAGGATAGAAGCTCCGGCCAGCCGGGCCGGGGCAGCCAAGTGCGCAGTTAAATGGCTTCGCATGTAAATCGCTTCGTGAAGGCGGCTTTCAAAGGGACGTAAGTAGGCAAAGACGATGAGCACATCGGACAAAGCGGGGGATAAGCAGGGCGAAGCCTCCATGGATGAAATCCTGGCGTCCATTCGCAAGATCATTGCCGACGATCCCAACTCCCCGCGCAATGGTGCCGATAAGCGGGCGACCAACCCGCTTCTGGCGCCGGCCATGGCTTCGCCCCGGAGCGATGACGGAGCCGAGCGGGATGCATGGCCACTGCCCCCGGCGGACCGCTTGGCAGAAGCGATACGTGCCAGCGCCGAACAAATGCGCGGCAATGTTGCGCCTCCGCCGCGTGGCATCATGATACCGCGTGTGCAATCGGTTGCCGATCTCGGTCTTGGTGATCTCATCGAAGACCATCCGCCGCTGGCGGCAGAGCCTCTGCGATCTCAAAGCGGGGTTACGAGCACTAATCAAAACGCGGCAAGCGCAGCGAATGCACCGGGAACTTGGGCATCGTGGCGCAATTTCCGGCCGGGTGGACCCGAAGCAATTCCGTCTGCATCAGCACGAGCTGCACCTGCCATTGATCCGCTGGCTGTTGCTGCAACTCCGATCCCTGCCACTCCGCCTATTGATGCGCAGCTGGCTATAGACCCGCCAGTGTCACCTGCGGCCATCGAGGCTCAACTTTCATCGTTGGCTGTGCCGTCACAGCCGCAAACCTCGAAACCTTCCGTTGGTGCCAACAACGGGCTCAATGGTGCATCGGCAGTGAATGGCCACGATGCCAGTCACGCGGCATCGGCCGCTTCAAAGAGCCCTGCGCCGCAAACGCCGCCAAAGTCTTCAGCTGCGCCCCTGGTGGCCGGTACTGATGCCGTTGCCAAGGTTGCGCTTGATGTCAGCCCCGCACGCCCGTCAGCCGACGTAAGTGCGGCCGACGCAAAAGCCGTGGCGGCAAAACCTTCCTCGGCGGCGCCACTGCGCCAACCGGCAAGCTTTGCTAGCGTGTTTCCCCGCACTTCGCCGCAGCAATTCTCAACAGGCCCAGCGGCAGTGGTATCCAACAACCCGGCAACGCCGCCCGTTGCTATGTCTGCGCAGGAGCCGGAGAACGCAGCGGCGTCTGGCGAAGCCGCAGAGGCATCCGTTGTTACGCCGGTGGCCGAACACGCGGCTCCGTCAATGCAAGTGAGCACGCCCACAGAAGTAGCTGCCAGCAAGGCGCTGGAAAAACTCGCAGCTGGTCTTTCCGAGCCTCCATCTCCGCTGCTGGCATCAGCGCCCCCTGTCGCCGTGCCCCAATCAATGCCTGCGGCGGTCGTGGCAACTCCTTCGGTAGCGATTGCAACATCGGCACCTGTGCCGCCAGGCGACGCACCCGCGAGCGCTGCACCCCAAACGGCATCGCGCACGCTCGAAGACATGGTCGCCGATATGCTGCGTCCGATGCTCGAAAAGTGGGTCGAGGCAAACATGCCGCGTCTTATGGAAAAAGCCTTGCGGGGCGACGGCGGCAAGGGCCCCAAGCCCCCCGGTCACTAACTCTGCGGATCTGAGGCCGCGGCACGGTTGACAGCGTGGGAAGCGGGGTCGTACCACCGCGGCTGATGTTGGTCGCCGTTTCATAACCCTCAAGAAAGCCCATGCTCGAAAAGACCTATCAGCCGGCCGCAATCGAGCCGCGCGTAACTGCCGATTGGGACAAGGCGCAGGCGTTCAAGGCAGGGCGGCCCGGCAGCGAAGGCAAGCCGCCTTATTCCATCGTCATTCCGCCTCCGAATGTCACCGGCTCCCTGCATATGGGGCACGCGGTCAACAACACGCTGCAAGATGTTCTGTGCCGCTTCGAGCGGATGCGCGGCAAGGATGTGCTGTGGCAGCCGGGGACGGACCACGCAGGGATAGCCACGCAGATGGTGGTCGAGCGGCAACTCGCTTTATCGCAACAGCCAGGCCGCCGTGATCTGGGCCGTGAGAAGTTCCTCGAGAAGGTCTGGTCGTGGAAGGCCGAAAGCGGCGGCACGATCACCAATCAGCTGAAGCGGCTTGGGGCGTCGTGCGATTGGTCGCGCGAGCGCTTCACCATGGGTGCCAATGGCGGCCCCGATGACCAAATGGTGCGCGCGGTCACCAAGGTATTCGTTGAGCTCTACCGCGACGGCTTGATTTATAAAGATAAGCGCCTCGTCAATTGGGACCCCAAGTTCCAGACCGCCATTTCAGATCTCGAAGTGGTGCAGATCGAAAAGCGAGGGAGCTTCACCTGGGTTTCGGGCGATGCTGAAAATCCGTTCGATGCAGCCGCCTTGGCGAAGGTGCTCGACCGCGACCCAAGCGGGCACATGTACTATTTCAGGTATCCGCTTGCAGACGGCATGACATTCGAAATGCCGGTCGAGTTCGATGCGGATAAAAAGCCCGTTCGTTTCGAGACACGCAATTATATCGTCGTTGCCACCACGCGGCCGGAAACGATTCTGGGCGATACGGGCGTCGCTGTGCATCCGGAAGATGCGCGCTATGCGGGCCTCGTCGCGGCCAAGGCAACCATCACGCTGCCGCTCGTTGGCCGTTTGATCCCCATTGTTGCGGACGAGTTTTCCGATCCCGAGAAGGGCACCGGCGCCGTCAAGATCACGCCGGCGCACGACTTCAACGACTTTGAAGTGGGCAAGCGGCAGGGCCTCGACAAGATCAACGTCATGGATGCATTCGGCGCCATCGGCGGTGATGCACCCGAAATTTATCGCGGCCTTGACCGGTTCGAAGCGCGCAAGCGCGTCGTTGCGGAATTGGAAGCGCTGGACTTGCTCGAAAAGATCGAACCCACGACGCAGATGCTGCCGCACGGCGACCGTTCGGGCGTGCCGATCGAGCCGTGGCTCACCGACCAGTGGTATGTGAATGCGGGCGAGCTCGCCAAACCGGCGATGGCGGCCATTGAGAGTGGGGCCACGCAGTTCGTTCCGAAGAATTGGGAGAAGACCTACTTCGAGTGGATGAACAACATCCAGCCGTGGTGCATTTCGCGCCAGCTTTGGTGGGGCCATCAGATCCCGGCGTGGTACGGGCCGGACGGCGAATTCTTCGTCGCAATGGATGAAGTGGAAGCCGCTAAACTCGCCAGAGCGCACTACAATAAAGACGTGGCGCTGAAGCGCGACGAAGATGTGCTTGATACGTGGTTCTCGTCCGCCTTGTGGCCATTCTCGACGCTCGGCTGGCCGGACGAAACCGCTGAACTTGCGCGCTATTACCCGACGAGCGTACTCGTCACCGGCTTTGACATCATCTTCTTCTGGGTCGCCCGGATGATGATGATGGGCCTCTACTTCCAGAAACAAGTGCCTTTCAAAGACATCTACATCCATGCCCTGGTGCGCGACGGGCAAGGTCACAAAATGTCGAAGTCGAAGGGCAATGTGCTCGATCCCCTCGACATCATAGACGGCATTGGCCTCGAAGCCTTGATCACCAAGCGCACTACCGGCCTGATGAAGCCCGAAGATGCCCCGCGCATTGCCAAGGACACGCGCAAGGAATTCCCCAACGGCATTCCCGCGTACGGCACCGATGCGCTGCGCTTCACGCTGGCCCGCATGGCCGCCCAGGGCCGCGATATCAAGCTGTCGCTGCCGGTGATCGAGGGCAACCGCAACTTCGCAACCAAGCTTTGGAATGCGGCACGCTTTGCCGAAATGAACGAGTGCGTGCGTCAGCGCGATTTCGATCCCAAGAAAGTCACCAATACGCTCAACCGCTGGATCGCCGGCGAGACCGAGCGCGCCGCCAAAGCCGTGACCGCCGGTATCGAGGGCTACAAGTTCAACGAGGCCTCAGGCGCGGTTTATGAATTTGTTTGGGGCGTTTTCTGCGACTGGTA
>Ga0247836_1006635_pt1 | contig 12735 bp, 8 predicted proteins | sample LaCruzMarch2015__4_FD_187116 | JGI IMG/M metagenome (GOLD analysis project Ga0247836, IMG submission 187116) | Freshwater microbial communities from meromictic Lake La Cruz, Castile-La Mancha, Spain - LaCruzMarch2015_14m | ecosystem: Environmental > Aquatic > Freshwater > Lake | place: Spain...
GACCACGACGATACCGGCAGGGTGCTGCACATCGCCATCGTGGGGGATTTCGCCCTCATGTATTGGATCGATGACGCGGATCGCCACGTAAAGATCCTCAATATCCACGCCGCGGACCGCTGAATTCTTGCACTATACCGTTTGCCAAAAGTTCGTGCGCAAAAATGTGACAACAAAATAAAGTACGCCGCAGGCTCTGGACTGCTGTGATTCTTCAACAGATTGCCGCTGCCGACCCGTTGCCACGCTTTGGATGAGGATTTCCGCAAAGAGGGACTTTAAATTTCCTGAGTCGAACGCCACAAGGGTTTGAGCCGTTGCCCTTTTGTCGCCCGTTTTCGGCGCAATCGGGTGCATTTCCGCGCATTTCCCGCCCTCGCCGCCAAACCAAGAAAAAAGCCCCAATCCCTTTATTTACAAGGTATTAGGCCTGAAAATGATGGAGGCGGAGGTGGGAACGCCGTTTCCGGCATGCCGGATGAAACCCCTACCGCGAAGCGCAGACTGGCCTAGCCGCCGGAGACGGAACGACCAGCGGGAGTGGAGGCGGAGGTGGGAATCGAACCCACGAATGACGGTTTTGCAAACCATTGCCTTACCACTTGGCTACTCCGCCGTTGTCCTGCAACGGGAGGCGATTGATTACGCGTTCGCCCCCCGCCTGTCAATCCCCGGATTTCCCCGAAAAATTTCCCGAAGCCGTAGTTCCGCTGGCGGCGGGGCGTTTCCCGCCTAGTCTGCCGCGTGCCGAAAAAGACGCAGAAAGAGAGCAAGCCCCCCGTCATCGCCCTCCGTGGTTGCCGCCAGCACAACCTCCGAGGCTTCGACCTCGATATCCCGCTCGGGAAACTCACCGTCGTCACCGGCCCTTCCGGTTCCGGGAAATCCTCGCTCGCCTTCCACACCCTCTACGCCGAAGGCCAGCGCCGCTACGTGGAAACCTTTTCCCCCTACGTCCGGCAATTCTTCGACCGAATGGACAAGCCGCTTGTCGATTCCATTGAGGGCATCCCCCCCGCTATCGCCATCGAGCAGAAAAACCACGTCCGCACCACCCGATCGACCGTCGGCACGCTCACCGAGATCAACGATTACCTGAAACTCCTCTTCGCCCGCCTCGCCATCGGATACGACCCCCACACCGGCGACACGATCCAGCCCGACTCCCCCGAATCCGCCGCCGCCTGGGCCTCTGAAAACCTGCAAGGCGAGGACATCCTCATCACCTTCCCCATCCCCGTCCCCGCCGACGCAAAACCCGCGGAACTCTTCCCCTTCCTCAGCGCCCAAGGCTACCTCCGCATCCTGATCAACGGCGAAACGATCCGCACTGATGCCACCCCGCCCACCAAGCTCCCCCGCACCATCCAGATCATCCAAGATCGCCTGAAAATTTCTCCCGCCAACAAATCCCGCCTGCTCGAAGCCCTCGAAGCCGCCTTCCAACTCGGCAAAGGCACCGCCAATATCCACGATCCCAAATCCACGATCACGAAGTCGTTCACGACAAGTTGGACGAACCCGAAGACCGGCTTCACCCTCCGCGCCCCGACCCCCGCCCTTTTCTCCTTCAACTCCCCCGTCGGAGCCTGCCCGAAGTGCCGCGGCTTCGGTCGTGTCATCGGCATCGATCTGGAAAAATCCGTCCCCGATCCCACACTCTCCATCAAACAGGGAGCCATCAAACCCTTCCAGGGCGACCGCGGCGAGGAATGCCAGCGCGACCTCATCCGTAACTGCAAGGAACGCGGCATCGACATCAACGACCCGTGGGAGGATCTCGACGAAGACACCCGCGACTGGATCTACTACGGAGACCGTAGAACAACAACCCCGGAGGATCTGGAGGATCTCTGGCAGTCCGGCGACTGGTACGGCGTGAAAGGTTTCTTCGATTGGCTGGAAACGAAAGCCTACAAGATGCACGTCCGTGTCTTCCTTTCCCGCTACCGCTCCTACACCACCTGCGACGCCTGCCGCGGCAAACGCCTCCAACCCGGAGCCCTTTGCTTTAAGATCGAAGGCAAAAACCTCCCTGACATCTGGGCTATGTCCATCAGCGATCTCCTCCCCTTCTTCCAGGATCAACAATCAACAATCATCAATCGGCAATCATCAATCTCTTCCGACTCCACCCTAAAACTAGTCCTAACAGAAATCGTTTCCCGCCTCTTCTACCTCGAACAAGTGGGGTTGGGCTACCTCACCCTCGACCGCCAGACCCGCACCCTTTCCGGCGGCGAAGTCGAGCGCGTCAACCTCACCACCTGCCTCGGCGCGTCTCTCACCGGCACGCTCTTCGTCCTCGACGAACCCACCGTCGGCCTCCACCCGCGCGACATCGACCGCCTTGTCGGCGTCATGCATGGCCTCCGCGACAAGGGAAATACGTTGGTCGTAGTAGAACACGAGCAGACCGTCATGCAAGCCGCCGACAACCTCATCGATATCGGCCCCGGCGCCGGCCAGCACGGCGGGAACATCATCTTCCACGGCGACGCAAAATCCAAAATCAACAATCAACAACCTGTCCGTCGTAGCTTCAGCGAAGTCGGATCAACAATCGACAATCCATCTTCACTCGGCACTTTACCTTGGCTTACCGGCGAAAAATCCATCCCCGTCCCAAAATCCCGCCGCAAGCCCGGCAAAGCGAAGCTCACCCTAAAAGGCGCGTCCCGCCACAACATCCGCAAGCTCGATGCCGAGATCCCGCTCGGCCTTTTCGTCTGCCTCACCGGCGTTTCCGGATCGGGGAAATCCACCTTCGCCCACGAGATTCTTTATCACAACATCGCCCGCAAGCTAGGCATCGAGACCGACGGCGACCCCGCGCCGATCAAGGAACTACTAGGAACCCAGTATCTCAGTGGAGTCGAGCTGGTGGATCAGACCGCCGTAGCCCGCACCCCGCGCTCCACGCCCGCCGTTTTTCTCGGTGCCTTTGATCCCATCCGCCAGCTTTTCTGCGAGACGGATTCCGCGAAATCCTCCGGCCTCAAGCCGGGTTTTTTCTCCTTCAACTCCGGCGAAGGCCGCTGCGACCGTTGCGCCGGGAACGGTTACGAAAAGGTCGAGATGCAGTTCCTTTCGGATCTCTACGTCACCTGCCCAGACTGCGAGGGTAGGCGCTACAAACCGTCCACGCTGGAATTCCTCTACCGCGGCAAATCCATCCACGGCATCCTCGAATTCACCGTCACCGAAGCCATCGGATTCTACGGAAACACCGATGGCGCACCGCCCTCCCACGCGAAGCGCCACCAGCAGATCATCCACATCCTCTCCCCGCTTGTGGAGGTCGGCCTCGGCTACCTCAAGCTCGGCCAAGCCCTCAACACCCTCTCCGGCGGCGAATCCCAGCGCCTGAAACTCTGCCAGCTCCTCGCAGTGGCTGGGACTTGCCTTCCCAGTCCGTCGAAAGGACATCCTGTCCCTTCAAAACTCCTCATCCTCGACGAGCCCACCACCGGCCTGCATTTCTCCGACATCGAGAACCTCCTCTCCGTCTTCCGCAAACTCGTCGATTCCGGCCACTCCCTCCTCGTCATCGAGCACAACCTCGACGTCATCAAATCCGCCGACTGGATCCTCGACCTCGGCCCCGAAGCCGGCCAACACGGCGGCCAACTCGTAGCCCAAGGCACCCCAGAAACCGTCGCGAAATCCAAAACCCCCACCGCCCAATACATCCGCGAAGCCCTAGGAATGACAAAGCGAGGCGACAGCCGCGTCCCCATTCCAAAATCAACAATTTCCAATCATCAATCATCAATCTCCCTCGTCGGCGCCCGCCACCACAACCTGAAAAACATCTCCGTCGAAATCCCGCGCGACCAGCTTGTCGTGATCTCCGGCCTCTCCGGCTCCGGGAAATCCACCCTCGCCTTCGATATCCTTTTCGCCGAAGGCCAGCGCCGTTTCCTCGACTCCATGTCCGCCTACGCCCGCCAGTTCGCGGAGCAGCTTGAGAAACCCGAAATCGACAGCCTCCAAGGCCTGCCGCCCACCGTGGCCATTGAGCAGCGCGTCTCGCAGGGCGGCGGGAAATCCACCGTCGCCACCGTCACCGAGCTATGGAATTTCATCCGACTCCTCTACTCGAAGCTGGGTACCATCTATTGCCCCGTTTGCCAGGTGCCCGTGGAAAAGCAATCCATCGCCGCTATCGAGAACACCATCCAGGCGGAGCTGAAAAAGGGTTCCGTGAAAATCCTCGCCCCCCTGATCCGTGGGAAAAAAGGCTACCACACCGAGATCGCACAATGGGCCATCAAACACGGATTTACCACGCTTCTAGTAGATAAGCAGTTCAAGCAAGCCGAGGACTTCACCCGCCTCGAACGATTCGTCGAGCATGACATCGATGTCGTGGCGGCGGATTTCATCCGCCATGCCAAACCCAAGGACATGACCGACGTCATTTCCCGTACGCTCGATATCGGAAAAGGACTCATCAAACTCTTCACCGCCGACAAAAAATTCATCCTCCTCTCCACCAGTTCCAGCTGCCCGTCCTGCAACCGCTCCTTCGAGGAACTCGACCCGCGCCTCTTCTCCTTCAACTCCCCCCACGGCTGGTGCGGCACCTGCCGCGGCCACGGGAAAATCCCCAAGCGCCGCCAATATCTCGACACCTCCCGCTTCGATTCCGTCCTCGAGGCCGAGATGGACGCCGACCGCGCCATCGACCGCATGGACAGCGACGAACTCGTCGAGTGCCCCGCCTGCCACGGCTCCCGCCTCAACCCCGTCGGCGCCGCCGTAAGGCTGCGTAGCTGCCCCGTCCCGGGGCAGTCCGTGAAAGCTGCGTCTCGCAGCGAATCCACCTCCATCGCCGCCCTCTCCCATCTCTCCATCAACGAAGCCTCTACCCATTTCCAAAACCTCAGCTTCAACGACCAGCGCGAAAAGCTCATCGCCCGCGACATCCTGCCGGAAATCGCCCAACGCCTTAGTTTCCTCCAGGAAGTCGGCCTCGGATACCTGCACCTCGACCGCTCCGGCAACACCCTCTCCGGCGGCGAATCCCAGCGCATCCGCCTCGCCGCCCAGCTCGGCTCGAACCTGCGCGGCGTGCTTTACGTCCTCGACGAGCCCACCATCGGCCTCCACCCCCGCGACAACGCTGCCTTGTTGAAAACCCTCATCGCCCTCCGCGACCAAGGCAACTCCCTCATCATCGTGGAGCACGACGAGGACACGATCGCGGCGGCAGATCACCTGATCGATCTAGGCCCAGGGGCGGGACGACTTGGTGGCGAGATCGTTTACGAAGGAAAGCCTCCGAAAATCAACAATCTCCAATCTCCAATCTCCAATCTCTCTTCCCCGACTTATCGCGCGCTGACCCAGCCGATCAACCACCCCACTCGCGGCTCCCGCCGCCCCGTCGGCAAAACGCACCCTTTCCTCAAAATTACCGGCTGCCACGCGAACAACCTCAAGCACATCGACGCCGCGATCCCCCTCGGCCGCCTCACGGTTCTAACAGGAATTTCCGGCTCCGGAAAATCCACGCTGATGCATCAATGCGTGGCGGCGATCTTCGGTCGCCGCCCGGGAGCGAAGCAACCCTTCAAAAAATCCACCGGCGAAAAATCCATCAAAGCTTGCTACGAGGTCGATCAATCCCCCATCGGCAAAACCTCCCGCTCCTGCCCGGCGACGTATGTGAAAGTCTTCGACCACATCCGCGCCCTCTTCGCCCAGCTTCCCGAGGCGCGGATGCGCGGCTTCGATGCCTCGCGTTTCTCCTTCAATACCGAGGGCGGCCGTTGCCCCGACTGCAAGGGCAACGGCCGCATCAGGCTGGAGATGGATTTCCTCCCCTCCACCTGGGTGCATTGCGAGGAATGCAACGGCCAGCGCTACAACCCCGCCACCCTCGAGGTCACGTTCCGCGAGAAAAACATCGGCCAAGTCCTCGCCATGACCATCGACGAAGCCTCCGCTTTCTTCGAGTCCCAGCCACGCATTTCCCATCCCCTGAAACTCATGGCCGACACCGGCCTCGGCTACCTCCAACTCGGCCAAGCCTCGCCCACTCTCTCCGGCGGCGAAGCCCAACGCATCAAGCTCGTCTCCGAACTCATCAAAGGCCGCTCCATCAAATCGAGAATCAACAATCATCAACCTGGCCGTCGTAGCTTCAGCGAAGTCGGATCATCAATCAACAATCTCTACTTGATCGAAGAACCCACCGTCGGCCTCCACCTCGAGGACGTGAAACGCCTCATCGATATCCTCCACCGCCTCGTCGATGAAGGCCACACCGTCGTCGTCATCGAGCACCACATGGCCGTCGCCGCCGAGGCCGACTGGATCCTCGACATCGGCCCGGAGGCGGGTGAGGACGGCGGGAAAATCGTCGCGCAGGGCACGCCGGAAAAGGTGGCGGTATCGAAGGCTTCGCGGACGGCTCCTTTCCTCAAGGTGGCGTTGCAATAGGGAGAAGGGGTTTGCAACCCCTTTGCGGAGGACAGGTAAGATGGATTCGCTTGGGTTGTGCTAAGGGGTTGCAAACCCCTTCTCCTTATTCCAATAGCTTCGCGCGGAGGAGGTCGGTGATCTGCTTGGGGTTGGGCTTGGAGGTCGCTGATTTCATGACCTGGCCGGTGAGGAAGTTGAGGAGCTTTTCGTTGCCGGCCTTGATGGCTTCCACTTCGTTCGGGTTCGCGGCGATGGCGGCGTCGATGAGGGCTTCGAGGTCGCCGGAGGAGGTGGGTTTGAAGCCGAGGTCGTCGGCGATGTCTTTGGGGGCGCGCTGCGGGCTGGTGAAGAGGACGGTGAAGACTTCCTTGGCCTGGTTCGGGGCGAGGGTGCCGTTTTCGACGAGGGTGAGGAGGGCGCGAAGTTTTTCCGGGGTGACGGGGCAATCGGCGATCGCGAGGGATTGCTCGTTGAGGGTGCCGAGGAGGTTGTTGATGAGAAAGTTCGCGGTTTTCTTGGCGGGGATGGACGGGTGGTTGGCGGCTTCGAAATACTCGGCGAGGTGGCGGTCGGCGGTGAGGACGGCGGCATCGTAGGCGCTGAGGCCGAAGTCTTTTTCGTAACGAGCGATTTTTGTGAGGCGCGGCACGGGGACGAGGTTTCTAACAGTTTCTAACAGCGGCGCGGTGGCGATAGGGAGGAGATCGGGGCAAGGGAAGTAGCGGTAGTCATGGGCATCCTCCTTGGTGCGCATGAGCTGGGTTTCGCCGAGGTCGTCGTTCCAGCGGCGGGTGGATTGGATTTGCGGGATGCCCATGCCGAGTTCCTCGGTCTGGCGGGCGATCTCGAAATGGATCGCGCGGCGGATGGCGGAGAAGGAGTTGAGGTTTTTCAGCTCCACCTTCGCGCCGAGCGGGTCGGATTCCTTTTCGCGGAGGGAGATGTTCACGTCGCAGCGGAGGTTGCCCTTTTCCATGTCGGCGTCGGAGGAAGCGCATTCGAGGAGGATGAGCTGGAGCGAGCGGAGGTAGGCGACGGCCTCCTCGGCGGATTCGAGATCCGGCTCGGTGACGATCTCCATGAGCGGCGTGCCGGCGCGGTTGAAATCGATGAGCGAGGTGCTGGCGAGGTGGGTGGATTTCGCGACGTCCTCCTCAAGGTGGATGCGGTTGAGGCGGACGACCTTGTTGGGGGACTTGATGGTTTTCCGGGCGTCGGTGGGGTAGCAATCGTCGAAGAGCGGGACGCCACCGCCGAGGCAGAGGGGAAAATCCATCTGGGTGGTCTGGTAGTTTTTCGGCATGTCCGGATAGAAATAATTTTTCCGATCCCAGCGCGAAAACTCCGGCGAGCCGCAGCCGAGGGCGAGGCCGGTGAGGAGGGTTTTCTCGATGGCGCGCTGGTTGAGGACAGGCAGCGCGCCGGGGTAGCCGAGGCAGACAGGGCAGGTGTTCGTGTTCGGGTCGTCGCCGAAGGAGGTGCGGCAGGCGCAGAACATCTTGGTGTCGGTGTTGACCTGGGCGTGGACTTCGAGGCCGATTGTTACGAGTAATGACATGGGTGAAGAGGGAAGAGTTTAACCGCGAATGGACGCGAATTTTCGCAAATGAAGAAAGGGGAAAGTTAGAGGGGTTTTCATCCGGTCAAGGTGGTCGAGTATCCTCTTGCCCAATTTGGGATCTACGGAGGTGTAGTAATCCAGGATGTTCCGAAGATTCCTCTGATAGGTGGCCGAAGGCTTAAAGGTCATACCGCTCCCGCAAGGTGGCCATCATCTTGTCGTGATCGACGGTTTGCTCCTCTCCTGTTTTGATGCGCTCCCAGATTTCAAGCGCCCGCAGGTCTTCGAGGCGATCATTCACTTGGCTGAGGACGATGATCTGTTGATCGCGCTCAAGCTTCAGGAGGTGGGATGTGATCTGCGTGACGCAGCCGTTCATTTCCGGTGAGAGGGTCGCTTCCATGACTTGGGAGTCTAGCGGGGATCGGTGCGGGTGTCAAAGATGCTCATTCAGGGCTTTCTGTGGTAAGAGGTTCACCGCAGGCGCAGAGGCCGCTGAGGGACGCGAAGGAAGACTTGGGTTTTGGAATTTTTAACCACGGAGAGCACGGAGGACACAGAGGTTTTGGTTTGGGTGTTACAAATTGATTTGGACTGGCTCTGTGAACTCTGAGTCTCTGTGGTTTGAACTCTTTTTCTCCACGACCCTCCGCGACCTCCGCGCTGCGGTGAAAAATTTCATCCTAAATTCTCGATGCGGAAGACGACGGGTTGGGAGTTGATGCAGGTTAGGGATTCGATTTCGGTTAGGGCGGCGGTGAGTTTTCCGAAGGGGCAGGAGTGGAGCAGGAAAACCATATCGACGAATTCGGCGTCGGGGTTGGAGGCATCGATGGGGGAGTGGGTGCCGGAGATACCGATGGCGTGTTTGGCGAGGACGGTAGCGATTTCGGCGATGGTGCCGGGGCGGTCGGTGACATCGAAGCGGACATAGTAGGCGGTGGTGGTTTCCTCGATGGGGACGAGGGTTCCCGAATCGCGATAAGGCAGGAAACCGCGGTGGCGGGCGGTGTGGGCGAGATCGCGGGCGGCCTCGACGAGGTCGGCGACGACGGAGGAGGCGGTGGGACCCTGGCCGGCGCCGCGACCGTAGAAGAGGGATTCGCCGGCGGCGTCGGAGTTGACGGAGACGGCATTGAAGACGCCGTGGACGGAGGCGAGGATGTGTTTTTGGGAGATGAAAGAGGGCTGGACGCGGAGCTCGACCGCGCCGTTATCCCGCTCGCGGACGATGGCGAGGAGCTTGATCACGTAGCCGAGGGATTTCGCGAACTGGATGTCGGTAGGGCGGACTTGCTCGATGCCGGAGACGTGGACGAGGGCGGGATCGATGGGAAAACCATAGGCGAGGGTGGCGAGGAGGATGGCCTTGTGGGCGGCGTCCCAGCCGTTGACGTCGAGCGCGGGATCGGCCTCTGCGTAGCCGAGATCCTGGGCTTCCTGGAGGGCGGTGGCGTAGTCGATGCCGCGCAGGGTCATCTGCTCGAGGATGTAGTTTGAGGTGCCGTTGATAATGCCGGTGAAGGAGTGGATCTGGTTGCCAATGAAGGAGTCCTGGACGGTCTTGACGATGGGGATGCCGCCCGCGATGGCGGCCTCAAAGAAGATCGGGGTCTCCATTTTCCGGGAAATGGCGAACAGCTCGATGCCGCGCTCGGCGAGCAGGGCCTTGTTGCCGGTGACGACGGGTTTTTTCGCGAGTAAGGCGGCGGCGACAATCTCGAAGGCGTCCGTGGTGCCGCCGATCAACTCGACGACGATATCGACGGCGGGGTCGTTAACGAGCGCGCGCCAATCGGTGGTGAGGATTTCCGTGGGGACGGCGGAGGAAGTGGCACGGGCTTTGGCGGGGTCGCGAACGAGGATTTTCGTGATCCCGAGGGAAACGCCCTTGCCGGTGCGGTCGGAGATCAGTTCGCCGTTTTTCTCAAGGGTGTTCCACACGCCAGAGCCGACGGTGCCGAAGCCCGCGAGGCCGATTCCCAATTTGTTGCAGTTGCTCACGCGGGGAGGGTGAAACTTTAAACTTTAAACCTCAAACTTCAATTTTGAGAGAAGAGGGGATGCTTACACCCGGTGGGGAGCGTAGATTTGCTGTTTTTCCTTGGCTGGGCAAAATTTAGTTGAAATCCTCCATTTTAATTGGATGATTTCAATCATGATTTCCCGAACGTCGTATCTTGAGAGGGTGCGAATCGGCCTAGTTTTGATTGGCGGCGAAATTTCACCCGCACTTTTTTGGAGCGGGATCTAGCCGGGCTGGGTTTCGGGATGGCTCCGCAGGTGATGGGTCGATTCTGGACGATGCTCGCCCATTACCACGGGCAGACATGGAACGGCAATGAAATCGCGGCATCCATGGGGATTTCGCCCACCACCGCGCGGCATTATCTGGATGCGCTGGAGCAAACTTTCATGATCCGGCGGCTGCTGCCGTGGCACGTGAACGTGGGTAAACGATTGGTGAAGACCCCGAAAATCTATTTCAGAGACAGCGGAGTGTTCCATGCCTTGCAGGGCATTGCGACCCACTCTGCCTTGCTGACGCATCCGAAACTGGGGGCTTCTTGGGAAGGCTTTGCGCTAGAGGAAATCCTGCGGGCTAGCACTGGTGAGGATGCGTATTTTTACGCGATCCACAGCGGTTCGGAGATCGACCTCTATTTTCCGAATCGCAGCATGGGTGTGGAGGTGAAATTCCATGACGCGCCGAAACTGACACGCTCGATGCGCATCGCGATGGAGGATCTGCGTCTTGAGGAACTGCTGGTAGTTTATCCCGGCAGCCGCGAGTATACGCTGGCCGAGGGCATCCGGGTGATTCCATTGAAGCGGGTGAGCGCAGGGATTTTCTGAAACTCTCCGGTGCGAGAGAAAAAAAACCAGAGCGTTGCACTGAGTTTGGCTGGGATGCCCTTTCAGGGCTAGTTATGGGGAGCGACCGAAGATCGCCGCCACAGGCTACTGCGGCTTTGAAATGGAATCGCGCATGGTGGTGTCGGCTTTGACATTTTCCATGCGGTAGTAATCCATGACGCCGAGGTTGCCAGAGCGGAAGGCTTCGGCGAGGGCGAGGGGAACCTGGGCTTCGGCCTCGACGACCTTGGCTTTCATTTCCGCGACGCGGGCGATCATTTCCTGCTCGTAGGCGACGGCGGCGGCGCGGCGGATTTCCGCCTCGGCCTGAGCCATGTTCTTGTTGGCCTCGGCCTGCGCGACCTGAAGCTGCGCGCCGACGTTTTCGCCGACATCGACGTCCGCGATATCAATGGAAAGGATCTCGAAGGCAGTGCCGACATCAAGGCCGCGGGCGAGGACGGTTTTGGAAATGCTGTCGGGCGATTCGAGGACGCGCTTGTAGCTTTCCGCGGAACCGATGGTGGTGACGATGCCCTCGCCGACGCGGGCAATGATGGTGTCCTCCTTCGCGCCGCCGACGAAGCGATCGAGGTTGGTGCGGACGGTGACGCGGGCGCGGACTTTCACCTGGATGCCGTCCTTGGCCACGCCGTCGATGGTGGTGCGGCCGGTGGCGGGATTCGGGCAGTCGATGACCTTCGGGTCAACGGAAGTGCGGACGGCCTCGACGACGGATTTCTCGGAACCCTTGGTGGCGAGGTCGATGGCGCAGGCGCGGTTCCAATCGAGACCGATGCCGGCCTTCTGGGCGGCGATGAGGGCTTGGATGGTGGGGAGGACGTTGCCGCCGGCGAGGTAGTGGGCTTCGATTTCGTTGATGTCGATCTCGATGCCCGCCTTTTTCGCGGTGATGCGGCTGTCAACGATAGGGCCGTAGGGCACCTGGCGGAGGCGCATGGCGATGAGGTCGGAGAAACCGACATAGGCTCCGGCGAGCCACGCGCGCAGCCAGACGCTGAAGAAGGAGAAGATGATGCCGAAAACGACGAGTCCGGCGATGCCGAGGGCGATGAGGAGGATGTTGGTTATATCAGGCATGATGGTGTTATATATCGATTTTTACAGTGAGTTGGAAATGGTTCGCGTCAACGACTTTCAGTTCGGTGCCCGGAGCGATCTGACCGGACTGGGAAACGGCTTCATAGCGTTTCCCGCCGATGGTCACATAGCCGCTGGGCGAGAGGACTGTGGAGGAAAGGGCGGCTTTGCCAATCAAATCCCGCGCGTCATCACCGAGAGCCGCCGATGAACCGGTGATCTCGCGACTCAGGAAGAAGCGTTTCCCGGCGCGGGTTTTCGGCAACAGCTTGAACTGGATGAAGAAAACAAGGAAGGCCGCGATCATCGCGATCACCACGGCGACCAAGCCGCCTGAAGCGCCGAGCTTGATGAAGGAGACCACGCAACCGGCGAAGAGTGTCAGCCCGCCCGCGATGCCAAGGATGCCGCCGGGGACGAGGACTTCCGCCGCGAGGAGGAAGAGGCCGATGGAGAAAAGGAGGATGATGAGGGTCACTGGGGAAACTTTAAATTTTAAACTCTAAACCTCAAGAAGAGGTTATTCGTAGTGCGTCCAGAGGCGGATAACCTTGATGGTTTTTTGGTCTTCGATGACTTGGTAAACGAGGCGGTGCTGGATGTTGATGCGGCGGGAGTAGGAGCCTTTGAGATCGCCGATGAGGGCTTCGAAGGGCGGGGGATCGGCAAACGGGTTTTCACGTATGATTTCCAGAAGAAGCCTGGCTTTCTCGGCCAGCGGGGTGGTTTTGAGCTTCCTAGCATCCTTTTTCGCCTGGTTGGTGTAAACCAGTTCGTAGCTCACA
>Ga0247836_1006645_pt1 | contig 12714 bp, 15 predicted proteins | sample LaCruzMarch2015__4_FD_187116 | JGI IMG/M metagenome (GOLD analysis project Ga0247836, IMG submission 187116) | Freshwater microbial communities from meromictic Lake La Cruz, Castile-La Mancha, Spain - LaCruzMarch2015_14m | ecosystem: Environmental > Aquatic > Freshwater > Lake | place: Spain...
GGATGAGATTCTTCTTGCCGGGGTATTCGAGATAGATGCGGATGACCGCCTGATGGCCGCGACTGGAGATGGCATCGAGCAGTTTCTCCAGCGGTTTCCACTCGAAGGTGTCGTAGCCCTTCACCAAATCGGCATACGCGAGATAGTCGAACTCCAGGCTGTGCGGGAAGCGATCTTTCCACTTTCCCGCATAGGGCACGAGGCCCTTCAGCGGATTGGCCACCGGTGCCGGGGAGTACTCCAACTTCATCGGCTCGGCAGCAAAGGCGATGGATGGCAGTGCAAAGAGGAGGGAGAGTGGAATGCGCATTCTTGAGGACGATGAGTTACGGTGTGGTTGATTTGAGCCCGTCGCGGAACGACGGGTCTACGTGTTCGACCGTTCGCGGAGCGAACGGCGACGATGCCCCTACTTCTTCTCCGGCTTCTTGTCGTCCGGCGGCAGCCATTCCTTCTGCGGCGGCGGCGGCTCGAGGCCATCGATCTTGAGCGTGCTCACGGCGTTCGTTTTCAGATCGACGACGCGGATGCGGTGGGCATTGGTATCGGCCACGAAGAGCTTGTCGCCCACGACGCACAGGCCGGCCGGTTCGTTGAAGAGCGGCCCCTTGTCCTTGTCCTTTTCATCGACGCCGCCGAGGAGTGTCTTCGTTTCGGTCGTCAGCGGATCGTAAGATTTCAGTTTGCTGTTGTAGGTATCCGCGATGAGGATTCTGCCGTCGTAGCAGGCGACCGCAAGGGCGTGCTGCAGCTTGGCTTTGTCCGGGGTGCCGTCGATGTCGCCGAATTTGAAGAGGCACATCCCGGCTCGCGGGTCTTCCCGCTTCGGTGCGGGGTAACCGATCAGCGTGGTGACGCTGCCCTTGCCGTCCAGCGGGAACTGGCGGATCGCGCTGCCCTCGCTGTCCGCCACGTACATGTTTTTACCGTCGGTCGCCAGGCCGGACGGCTGGGCGAAGCCCGACTTGGCGAATTCGCCATCGATGATGACTTCGTCGCCGTAGCCCGCGACGGGCATCACCTTGAACTTCGCGAGATCGAGCACCCAAATCTGGTGGTGCCCGGCCATGGCGATGTAGAGCTTCTTGTCGATCAGCAACAGGTCCCACGGGCTGTTTAGTTCCGTCTTGCGGGAGTCGGAAGGGGTCAGCTTCAGTCGGGCTCGGTAGTCCTGCTCCTGCTTGCCGGTACCGGCGATCGTGCGGATGGTGCCGGCCTTCAGGTCCGCTTCGCGGATGACGTGGTTCTTGCGATCCGCGATGTAAAGCAGGTCGCCATCGAAGGCGAGGCCCTGCGGATCGTCGAACTTGGCCTCGGCGAACTTGCCGTCCTTGTAGCCCGGCGAACCGGAGCCGATGACGTCGAGCTTCTTGCCGGAAGCCTCGGCGATGACGATGCGGTGGTGCGTGCTATCCGCGATGGCGAGTCGCTCGCCCTTCGCATCGGCGGCGATCTTGCCGGGGAAGAACAGCGGAGTGTCGGCCGTCTCGCGATAGCGGACGAGGTCGAACCGGATCGGCTTGTCGTTGAGGATCTTTTTCTTCTTCGCTTCGGCGATCAGCTCGCCGACGACTTTGTCGAGCAATTCGAGCTTCCCTTCGCCCGACGTGCTGCCGAAGTACTTGCCTTCGGCATCGATCACCGCGAAGCTCGGCCACGACTGGGCGTTGTAGGCGTTCCACAGATCGTGGTCGCCGTCGTTGATGACCGGGTGGGCGATCTCGTAGCGGAGGATCGCTTTGCGGATGCTCTTCGTGTCCTTCTCGTTTTCGAACTTGGCGCTGTGGACGCCGATGACGACGAGTTCGTTCGGATACTTCTTTTCCAGCTTCGCCAGGTCCGGAAGGATGTGCATGCAGTTGATGCAGCAGAGCGTCCAGAAATCGAGGATGACGACCTTCCCCTTCAGGTCCGCCATCTTGATGGGGCCTGAGGTGTTCAACCAGTCCTTCTTGTCCGGAAACTCCGGTGCGGCGATGCGCTCCTTCGGCGACTGCGCCGCGAGCGGTGGCCCGGCAACAGTGAGAACCAGCGCCAGGCCGAGGGCGAAGCTACGAGAGAAGTTGCGGTGCGGAGAGTGCGATCCGATCACGAGTCGTACCCCAGGGGGCAGGTGTGGGCAGACCACTATCGTAGTCGATAATCCGGGGCCGGGGAAAGTGCCTTGTGACGCAGTCGTTCGAATCGAACTACGCCCCGCGCAACCGGGCGAGTTCGGCTTCGAGGTCGGCGGCCCGGGCCAGGGCAGCCTGCAGGTCTCGCTCGGCGGCCACGGCCCGCTCGCGCTCGGCCTTCGCGGCATAGTTCACGGCGTCGAGTTCGCGGAGCAAGAATTCCTCCCGCTCGGGACGATTCTGGAATTCTCGCCCATCGGGCCGGAAGATGTGGATGGCATCGTCGGTCACTTCGAAGCGGATGCCGAGTCGCGGACTGACGTATCCGTTCATCTTGCGGATTTGCGTCAGCCGACGGTCGCGGCGTCGGTAGCCGGTGACGGCGTACTCGTAAGGATCGATGAGGTAGTACTCGTCGACGCCGTGGCGTTCGTAGAAGGCCAGCGCTTCGTCGAGTTCGTCGTCGGTGTTTCCTGGGGAGAGGACTTCGAAGGTAACCTGCGGGGCGATGCCGCCTTCGAGCCATTGCTTGTAGCTCGGCCGATTGCCCGGCGGTCGGCCGAAGATCACCATGGCATCGGGGGCCGTCACGATCTTCGGCTGGCCTTCGACGGGGTACCAGAAGAGGTTCCCGGCAACGAACACATCTTGTCCGGCGAGGAGCAGGCGGAGTTCGTCGACAAGGCGGACGATCCAATCGTATTGGATCGTGTTGTCCGCCATCGGAAGCCCATCCGTCTCGGGATAGTCGATGTCGAGTGCAGGACCCATGGGTGACTTCCCCGAGATCGAACGAGTTTTATGCCCCGAGCGAAGCCTGCGGCCCGTAACCGACGACCGTGAGTCCAGTCACGGGGAAGCGTTCGAGGTAGGTGCCGATGTCTGCCGGCGAGACGGCATCGAACCGGGCGAGTTCCACGTCGGGATCGGAGTATTCGCCATTGTACATCCAGCTTCCGGCGATGGTTCGCATCCGACCCATCGGCCGTTCGCTGGCCCGCACCACCCGGGAGGCAATCTTATTCTTGGCTTGCTCGAGTTCATCGCCGTGCAAGCCGTTCGACTGCACATCGGCAAGGACCCGGCGAACGATGTCGAGGTTGCTCGCCGCTTCGCCCGGATCGCAGCTGAAGCTCGCGGCGAGTAGCCCGCTGCCTTCGCTGTGATCGACTCCGCAGTTCGCGGATTCGACCTTACCGGGATCGACGAGTTCCCAGTGGAAGCGGCTGCCGGAATCGTCGCCGAGGGCCACGGCGAGGACGGACGCGGCATAGCGCAGCGGATCGTTCGCGGCCGGGGCCGTAGCGAGCGCGAGCACGTGCTGCTGGGCGAGATCGGCCTTGGTAAAGGTGTGGACGCCGCCGGGGCTGGGGGCCGCGGCGAGTTCCCGCGGCTTCGGGGGGGCTTCGTCCCAGTCGGCCGTTGCCCGGCCGAGCAATTCGAGGAATCCATCCCAGGCGAAGTTGCCCGCGATGCTGACGAGGATGTTCGACGGGGCGTAGCGGCGCTGGAAGTAGGCTCGCATTTGCTCGGCCGACAGCGCGGTGATCGTGGCGTGCGTCCCGAGGATACTGTTGCCGAGCGGATGGCCGCGGTAGTACGCCTCCTTCGCGCGATCCCAGGCGACGCTGGCGGGCTGGTCGTCGTACATCTTGATTTCTTCGAGGATCACCTGCTTTTCGGTATCGAAGTCGGCCGTGCGCAAACTCGGCCGCAGGATATCCGCGAGGATATCGAGCGCCTTGGGAATGTACTCCGGCAGCACGCTGGCGTAGTACACCGTGGTTTCTTCGCTGGTATACGCATTGTAATTGGCACCGATGCGATCGAAGTCGAGGTTGACATCGAAGGCCGTGCGGCGGGCCGTTCCCTTGAACATCATGTGTTCGAGGAAGTGCGACACGCCGCACTCGTCGGTCGTTTCATCGCGACTGCCGGTCTTCACGAAGAAGCCGAGCGCGACGGAACGCGACGTGGGAAGGACTTCGCCGATGACCTGGAGGCCATTGGCCAAGCGATGAGTTTGAAAGGGCATGGGGTTCGCTTCCTACGCGGGGATCTTTGCGGAACGCTGCTTGTAACTGTCAATCATCTCGCGCATGGCCGTCAGGAGTTCATCATCCTCGACGTCCCACATGTTGGCCTCTCGTCCCGCCATCATTGTGAGATTGCAAATCGCCTGACCGACGCGCAGACTCGGCAGCATCTCCAGGAACTCGTCGAAGACACACAAGAGCTCGGCACGAGAACTGAGGAGTTTTGTGTTCATGTTCGATCCCCCACTGTTGGCCATCCATCCTGTAGCGTACCGAAGCTGCCGATGACTTCCACTTCGATCAATGTACCTGGTAGGTATTTGGCAACTCGCGAGCTGCGTGTCACGCCATCCCAAAGAACCAGCTTGCCATCCAAACAGCGGAGGACAAACGGCCTCGGCATTCCCTGGACGGACACACCAAATCGCGAGAATTGGCGTGCCAATTTCGCGGGATCCGCACCTTGGAGCCGTGAACTTGGCAAGTAGAGGGTGGCTGGATCCACGAGGAGAATCGTGGTCATGCACATCCACCCTGCAACAGCTTGTCAATCTCGCCCTGCACGTCTTCCAGTTTGATCCGCCGCTGCTGCAGCGTGTCGCGGTCGCGGATGGTGACGGTGCCATCCTTGGCCGTGTCGCCGTCGATGGTGATGCAGAACGGCGTCCCGATTTCGTCCTGCCGGCGGTAGCGGCGTCCGACGGCACCCTTATCGTCGTAGAAGACGTTGAAGTGCGCCTTGAGTTCGCGATACAGCTTCGTCGCCAGTTCGGGCATGCCGTCCTTGTTCACCAGCGGGAAGATAGCCGCTTTGATCGGTGCCAGGCGTGGGTGGAACTTCATCACCACGCGGGTATCCTTCTGGCCCTTGGCGTCGGTCAGTTCCTCTTCGCTGTAGGCTTCCGTCAGCACCGCCAAGGCAAAGCGATCCGCCCCGGCACTCGGTTCAATCACGTGCGGGGTGAACTTGTACTTGGCGATCTGCTCCGCACTCGGGTTCGATTTCAACCATTCCTTGAAGCTGCGCGTCGCCATTGTTTGGCTATCGTTGTTCCACAGTTCCTCGTCGAAGTAGGCGAGGTCATCGACTTTGCCGCTGGCCTTGGCGTGGGCTTCGAGGTCGTAGGAACCCCGGTGGGCCACACCCTCCAGTTCCTGCGGTTCCTCGCTGAACGGAAACATGTACTCGATGTCGGTAGTGCCGATGCTGTAGTGCGCGAGTTCTTCCTTACCCTGCTCTCGTGGCACGAGGTTGTCGCTCTGAATTCCGAGCGTGCTGTACCAACGCTTTCGCAGATCGCGCCAGTATTCGTACCACTTCATCGATTCGTTCGGATGGCAGAAGAACTCGATCTCCATCTGCTCGAATTCCCGGCTGCGGAAGATGAAGTTCCGCGGGTTGATCTCGTTGCGGAACGCCTTGCCCACCTGTGCAATGCCGAACGGCAGCTTGAGCCGGGTGCTGTTCAGCACGTTCCGGTAGTTGACGAAGATCCCCTGGGCCGTTTCGGGGCGAAGATAGACTTTGTTTTCAGGCGATTGGACAGCGCCCGCGTAGCTTTCGAACATCAGGTTGAAAGCACGGGGTGAAGTCAACTGGGGTTCAGCACAACTTGGGCATGGGGCATGCTGAATTGTTTCTTCGTAATTGTTCCTGAACCACTTTGAGAGATCATTTACAGCGGCTTCGTAATTCGCGCCGAGTAATTTCGTCTCGACTTTGTTTGGCTTTGCAACATCTACTGCTTCTAATGCACTGCTTGCTGCGACAGTTCGTATATAGGGTGTTTTGAATTTGGCTTGATTCGCGTACAGTGCTTTTGTCCTCGTAGAAATGATTTCCTCGCGATCTTGATCGCTGCTCGCGGCTAGAAGCATTTCATTAGCAACTTTCTGTAGCCGATCTTGCTCTTCGAACAACAGGCTCATGCTAACGCCACCAGTTTCTCGAGCTGAGTACCAAGCAACAACCCATAACTGATCTGCTCGAAATCTGTTTTTGCAGGCTTTGCAATCCACCATCGGATCGGCAAACCCGCCCACGTGCCCGCTCGCGACCCAGACCTGCGGGTTCATGATGATGCTGCAATCCAGCCCGACCATGCGGATTTCTTGCCCGTCCGGTCCCGGAGGTGGGTTGCGGACCATGTCCTGCCACCAGGCGTCCTTGATGTTCTTCTTCAGCTCCACGCCGAGCGGGCCGTAGTCCCAGAAGCCGTTGATGCCGCCGTAGATTTCGGAGGACTGGTAGATGAACCCGGTGTCCTTGCAGAACTTGGCGAACTTCGCCATGTCGATCTTCGTCGGCATCGCTGCTTCTCCATCGCGAGTGCGACGCTTGGCCTGCGTCGCCGTGTGAACCGCCGGTTGCGATCACTCGTGGATCGCTGATCGGGGTATGATACTCGCTCCGGTCCATCGGCCCATCCCACGACAACTGGAGCACGGCATGAGCCATCGCATCGGCATCATCGGCACCGGCTGGGTCGGCAGCAGCGTCGCCATTTCGGTCCTCCATTCCGGCCTCGCCAGCGAACTCCTCCTCCACGATTTGAAGGGCGATGTGGCCGAAGGCGAAGCGATGGACCTCGCCCAGGGGGGCAGCTTCTACCCGACGGCGACCGTGCGAACGGCAACGATCGAAGCGATGAAGGACACCGATGCCATCGTCATCACGGCCGGTCGTAGTGGAACGCCCGAACAAACTCGGCTCGATCTGTTGAAGGTGAACGCGGGGATCGTCTCCGGCTTCGGCCAGCAACTCGCGGGGTACCGCGGAGCCATCGTCGTGGTGACGAACCCGGTCGACGTGCTGACGCTCGTTTTTCAGGAGTCTTCGGGCTTACCGCCGGAGCGGGTTCTCGGCACCGGCACCATGCTCGATACCGCGCGGCTCAAGCAAGTCCTCGGCGCGGAACTGAACATCGATTCGCATTCCGTCCACGGCATGGTCCTGGGTGAGCACGGCGATTCCGAAGTCGTGCACTGGTCCGGCGTCCGCATCGGCGGCCGGCCGATTGCCCACTGGCCGGGCTGGACGACCGAGAAGCAATCGCGCATTGCAGAAACGGTCCGCCGCGCGGCCTACGAAATCATCAAGCGGAAGGGCTGCACCAATCATGCGATTGGCCTCGTCACTGCCGATCTCCTGAAGTGCCTCCTCCGCAACGAGCGCCGCGTTCTGACCGTCTCGCGCGTGCAGGTGGCGCCGTCGCCGTATGCAGGAGTAGCCCTGTCGCTGCCGTCGATCGTCGGATCGGGCGGTGCGGTCGAAGTCATCGAGCCGGAGATGAACGAGGAAGAACGCAAGGCGTTGCACCATTCGGCCGACGTGCTGCGGGCGGCGCGATTGGCCCTGAATCCGCACTAAACCTAACGAGGAACTTGCCATGCTGATGCAGCAATATGGGCTGGACCGGTTGAGTGCCGACGAGCGGATCGAACTCATCGAAGAGCTCGAAGCAAGCCTTGAAACCGGGGGCGACGCGCCGGCTCTGTCTGAGGCGATGCGCGCGGAGCTGAGGAGGAGGGTCGATGCCGATGCGGCTGGAGCGTCCGTATACACCGAGTGGGAAACCGTTCGAGACGAAATCCGCCTGGCGTACGGATCATGAGCTATCGGCTATTGATCCGCGATTCGGCACGAATCGAGTATCGCCTTGCAGCCGGTTGGTATGCCGAAAAGAGCAAGCGTGCAGCGTCGATCTTCGTCGCTCGTATCGAGGCGATGCTCGAATCGATCCGCACCGACCCTTTTCGATTCGCCATTGTCGACCGCGATGTTCGCGAAGCGATCGTCCCGAAGTATCCATTCGCGATTTACTTTCGGATCTCGGACGAGAACGAAATCCGCATCCTCGCCATCTTCCATACTTCGCGCGATCCGGCCGAACTCGATTCCCGCATCGAGACGGACTGAACGATTCACTTCGTCGTGCCCACTGCTCGACTCGATCCCGAAGATCGACTATCTTCGGACTCTTCCCCGAGGTGCTTCCGATGTCGCCGTTCCACTCGCTCGTTGCCGCGATCATGACCGCCGGGTTCGCCGTTGCTGCCGACAAGATCGAAGTCAAAAATCCGGATAAGACCAAGGACGAGAAGAAAGAGAACATCAAAGACGAGGACGCCATTCTCGGGTCGTGGAAACTTGTCGGCCTCGAAATCGAACCCGGCAAAGTGCAGCCGCTTCCCGGGGAGTTCGAAAGTACCTTCACGTTTCTCGAGAAGAATGGCTTCGCCATGAAAACTGGCAAAGAGAAGCCGATCACCGGGATGTTCACGCTGATCCCGAGCGATACGCCCAAAGCACTCGACCTGGAGTTCAAAGGACGCCCGACAAAAAAAGACATTTACGAACTCGACGGCGACAAGCTGAAAATCGCCGAGCAGCAGCAAAAGGATTCCGTGCGGCCGAAGGAGATGAAGACCGACAACGATCACCGCATCGCCGTGTTCGTCTACGAGCGAATCACCGAAAAGAAGAAGTAGCGATGGGCATTTGGCGCCTTCGTTGCGGTTAAGATGGTGAGCTACTCCCGAGACAACTCCATGCGTCAAGCTCTCCCGCTGCTGCTGCTCGCCCCGTTCCTCGCCGCGGCCGATCCGAAGCCGTTCTTCAACGGCAAGGATCTCGACGGCTGGGTCAACTTGAACTGCGGCCCGAAGACGTGGTCCGTGAAGGATGGCGAGCTCGTCACTTCCGGCACGCCGTACGGCCTGCTCCGCAGCGACAGGCAGTACGAGAACTTCGAAATCGAATTCGAGTGGATGCACGTCAACACCAAGGACGTCGGCAACTCCGGCTTCTTCGTTTGGTGCGATGGACTCCCTCAAATCGGCGGACCGTACACGAGAGGAATCGAAGTCCAGGTGCTGGTGAACTACCCGAAGAACGACTGGGCCACGAACCACGGCGATGTCTTCAGCGTCAGCGGGGCAACGTGCAAGCCCGATCGGCCCCACCCGACCAAGAAGGGGCTCGAGCGCTGCCTGCCCAGCGAAGATCGCTGCAAGGGTGGCGGGGAATGGAACCACTACAAGGTGGTCGCCAACGACGGCAGCATCAAGCTGAGCGTCAACGGCAAGGAAGTCAGCGGCGTGAGCGATTGCAACCCGCGCAAGGGCTACCTTGCCTTCGAGAGCGAGGGGGCCGAGTGCCACTACAAGAACTTGAAGTTCAAGGAACTGCCGAGCACGAAGCCGAAGGCGAGCGAGATTGCAGCGGAGGCCGCGGGCTTCCAGCCGATCTTCAACCATACCGATCTGACCGGATGGAAAACGGACGATGGCGCCTGGAAGGTCGGCGGCGGGGTGTTGAAGTGTTCCGGCAAAGCGGACCTGAAATCCGAAGCTTCGTATTCCGACTACGAACTGGTCTTCGACTGGAAGTTGCCCGAGAAATCGAAGGCGGAATTCGAATTGGAACTGGGCAGCCAAACAATCTATTCGTTCAAGAACGCCGACTCGACAATGCACGGCAAATGGCACCGGTTGTCGCTGAAAACCGGTCGGGCGGGTGTCACGATCGCACACGACGGACGAGCGGGCGGTCAAGCGTCGCTTGTGCTCGACAAGGGGCCGATCCGGATCAAGGCGGCCGAGTCGCTCGAACTTCGCAATATGTACATGCGCGAGATTCAGGGAGAGAAAAAGTGAGCACGACACAAACCATCACTTCCGAGGCCAAGCCGGTAGCGCTGTCGGATGCACTGGTCCGAGCCGTGCGCAATCTTTCTCGCGAAGATCGACTCGTCCTCTACGAACTCGTCGAAAGAGAACAGATTGGCGCTTGCGAGTATACCGAACAAGAGCTCGCTGCAGAAGTCGATGCTCGCTTGGAAGATTACCTCGAAGGTAGGGTCGATTCATACACTTTGGACGAGGTGATCGCAATGCGGCATAGTGAACAGCAACTATGAAGCCGCACCGGATTATTGCTCGCGCTTACATCGATCTCGTGGAGGCAGAAGATCGGCTGGAACGAGAACATCCCGGATACGGTCGCGAGTTCGGCAATCTCTTCGAATTCGCTGTCCGTGTTGCAACCGATTCTCCTCAGCGATATTCCCTCGCTTTTGACTCGCCGAATCGAAAGTACGAAATCCGAGAATACCACATTGCTCGGTTCGAATATCGCCTGATCTATGCTTTGCTGCCAACGGAAATCGTTTTTTTGGCCCTCGTGCATGCCCGCAGCAAGCCCGGCAGTTGGACGGGGCGGCTGAAGGCCTTCAAGGAGCAGTCATGATTGCCACCGCGAACGAAGCGACGGAACTGACGGACGAACTGATCGATCGCGTGCGTCGGCTGTCGCCGGAGGATCGGGATCGGCTCTTCGATCTCGTGGACATGCCCATTGGCGAGGGCGACCCGGAAGTGCAGGCCGAGATGCAGCGCCGGTGGGATAACTACGAAGCCGATCCATCCATTGCGATCGACGGTGAAGTCCTACTCGCCGAACTCCGAGCTCGAATCGAAGCGAGGAAGTCGACGTGAAGCTGCGAGTATTGCCTGCAGCTCGGCTGGATATCTTCGACATCGAAAGCCGGCTCGAATCCGAGCATGTCGGTTTCGGAATCGATTTTGTTCGACTCGTCGATATTGCAATCGAATCGCTTTGGAATCAGCCCCGCTTCTATCCGCGGACGGAAGATGGCCCGAAGCGCCTGCAGACTCGCGAATACTACATCGCCCGCTTCGAGTATCGCGTGATTTACGCCTTGGGTCGGAACGAAATCGTGGTCCTCGGCCTCGTGCATGCCCGCCGCAAGCCCGGCAGTTGGACGGGGCGGCTCAAGACCTTCAAGGAGCAGTCATGATCGCGCCTGTTCTTCCCGATGCCGTGGCCCGCCGGTGGTTCCTTCAGCAGTGCGGCGTCGGCGTCGGGGCGGCCGCCCTGGCGGCGCTGCTCCACGGCGATGGCTACGCCGCCGAGAGCACCGATCCGCTGTCGCCGAAAGAGCCGCACCACAAGGCAAAAGCCAAGCGCGTCATCTTCCTGTTCATGGCCGGGGCGCCGAGCCACCTCGAGCTCTTCGACAATAAACCGAAGCTGAAGGAACTCGACGGCACGCTGCCGTCGCCGAAGCTGCTCGAAGGCTACCGCGCCGCCTTCATCAACCCGAATAGCAAGCTCCTCGGGCCGAAGTTCAAGTTTGCGAAGCACGGCGACAGCGGGGCCGAACTTTCGGAACTGCTGCCCGAGACGGCGAAGGTCGCCGACGATCTCTGCATCGTCCGCAGCATGGTGACCGACGCCTTCAATCACGCCCCGGCCCAGCTCATGATGAACACCGGGGCGATGCAGTTCGGCCGGCCGAGCTTCGGCGCCTGGACCCTCTACGGCCTCGGCTCCGAATCGAAGGACCTTCCCGGCTACGTCGTCTTCAGCACGGGCAGCAAGGGGCCCAGCGGCGGCAACGCCTGCTGGGGCAGCGGCTTCCTGCCGACCGTTTACAACGGCGTCCAGTTCCGCGTCGGCCAGGAACCGGTGCTCTACCTCAACAACCCGAAGGGCGTCGACGCGGCCCTCCAGAAGGATACGCTCGACGCGATCAATTCGCTCAACAGGATGAAGCTCGACCGCACCGGCGATCCGGAGATCGCGACCCGCATCGCCAGCTACGAGATGGCCGGACGGATGCAGGCCGTCGCCCCGGAACTGATGGACCTGACCAAGGAAGACAAGAAAACGCTCGAGCTGTACGGGGCCGAACCGGGCAAGGCGACCTTCGCCAATGCGGCGCTGCTCTCCCGCCGGCTCGTCGAAAAGGGCGTCCGCTTCGTGCAGATTTACCACGAAGCGTGGGACCAGCACGGCAACCTGGTGAACGACTTGAAGAAGAACTGCAAGAACACGGACAAGGCCTGCGCCGCACTCATCTCCGATCTCAAGGCGCGGGGGATGCTCGACGACACCCTCGTGATCTGGGGCGGCGAATTCGGCCGTACGCCGATGACGCAGGGCGGCACCGATGGCCGGGACCACCACCCGAACGCCTTTTCCATGTGGTTTGCCGGCGGCGGCATCAAGGGCGGCCAGACCATCGGCACGACGGACGAGATTGGTTTCAACGCCGTGGAAGACAAAGTCCACGTCCACGATCTGCACGCGACACTCATGCACCTGCTCGGCTTCGATCACACCAAGCTGACGTTCAAGTTCCAGGGCCGCAACTTCCGCCTGACCGACGTGAAGGGAGAATTGGTGAAGAAGATGATCGCGTAGCCATGGTTCCGTCGATCGAGGCGAAGCCATCGTTGTCGTTTTTACCCGGTCGAGTTGGCGACGGAATTGCAAAACTTGCCGGGTTCGACCTCGAAATCGGCCTTGAATCGCCCCGAATTGGGTCGGATCACTGCATTTCGACGATTGGCACGGCCGCTGCACTAACTCTTCCATCACCAGCGGCTTCCCCCAAGCTTGCTAGTGATGGCAACGCGGTGTCGAGCGAATCCGGATCCCCCCATTCGGTTTCGCATCCCCCCAAGAGCGGCCCCGCAGTGCCGATGGCGACGCTGCCATCGGGCTTCCCCCAAGCCCGGTGGCCCGCAGCGGCGAT
>Ga0247836_1006649_pt1 | contig 12706 bp, 15 predicted proteins | sample LaCruzMarch2015__4_FD_187116 | JGI IMG/M metagenome (GOLD analysis project Ga0247836, IMG submission 187116) | Freshwater microbial communities from meromictic Lake La Cruz, Castile-La Mancha, Spain - LaCruzMarch2015_14m | ecosystem: Environmental > Aquatic > Freshwater > Lake | place: Spain...
GGAAACTATTTGCTTATCGGAAAAAAGGTGACAAACTGCAGCGTTATGAAATCACTGTTCACACTCGCCCTCACGGTCGTCTCCATGGCCGCTTTCGCCACCTCCACCTTCGCCGGCAGTTGCGGCGGATGCCCGGATGGGGAGAAGAAAGATGGTGCCAAGACCGAAGAAGGCGCCCAGAGCTAAGCTCTGCGCTTGAAAAATCACAGGAAGGCGGCCTTACAGGCCGCCTTTCTTTTTTGTCCGGGAAGGTGGCAAGCTTCGAGCCTTGCGGTATAGTGAAGTGATGAAAACCTTGGCCTCATTTCTCGGCGCGGGCATGCTGACGGTGTCAGCCATGGCGACCGAAGTCCCCGATTACAAAGTGCTGGTGACCGACGGGAAGTTCGAGGTGCGGGATTATCCGGCCCTGACTTTGGTCCGCACGGCTGCCGGCGAGGGGGATTTTATGCGCTTGTTCGGCTACATTTCGGGCGGGAACGAGGCGGATGAGAAGATCGCCATGACGGCGCCCGTGCTGATGAAGGACGAAGGCGGGGAAAGCGGCATGAGTTTTATTGTGCCGCGTGATGTGGCGGCGGGAAAAGTTCCGGCGCCCAAGGATGCCGCGGTCACGATGGACGACCTGCCGGCCGGACACTTTGCAGTTTACCGCTACTCGGGCGGACGCAACCAAAGCAACGAGCAGGAGGCGCTGGGCAAATTACGCGCCTGGGTCGAGGGCCGGCAGCTCCAGGTGGAAGGCGAGCCGATCTTCGGCTACTACGATCCGCCGTGGATTCCCACTTTCCTACGACGCAACGAGGTGATGCTGCGGGTGGCGGGGACACAGCCTTGAAGGGGTCCGGGCGCGGGGCGGGCGGAGAAGCGGCGGTCTTGAGCACCAGGCCGGCCTTGGTTTAGGGTTTCCGGCTTATGGGACGTCAATGGTTGTTGGCCAAGCGCGAAGTTGCTTCGCTCCGGAAATCGCAGGCCACGGGCAAATTCATCCGTGAGATCACCATCGCGGCACGCCACGGGGGGGCGGATCCGGCGACCAACTCGCGATTGACCGCGGCGTTGGAAAAGGCGCGACGGGAAAGTGTGCCCAAGGATGCCATCGAACGGGCCATCGCCAAGGGCGCCGGGACCGGCAGCGACAAGGTCTCGCTCGAGCACATGACCTTCGAGGGTTACGCGCCGCACAAAGTTCCGGTCATTGTGGAAGTGTTCACCGACAACCACAACCGCACGGCCCCGGAAATCCGCGTGCTTTTCAAGAAGGGGCAACTTGGCGCCTCGGGGAGCAACAAGTTTCTTTTCGACCATGTCGGTCTCGTCGAGGCCTACGTGGCGAAGCCGGGGGTCGACCGGGAAGAAGCGGCGATCGAAGCGGGCGCCGACGAGGTGGAACCCCTCGCCCACGAGCAGAACGATGATATTCCGGCGGACGCAACCGGCGCGCGCTTCATCACGGACCGCACGAATACGCACGGGGTGGCCAAGTGGCTCACGGATAACGGATGGACCGTGGTGACGAGCGAGTTGGGATTTGTCCCCAAGCAGTGCCCCGAATTGTCCGCGGACCAAGGGTCGGAAGTCGGAGCGTTCCTGCAGGCGCTCGACGATCATGATGACGTGCACCGGGTCTGGGCCGCCGTGAGCTAGAGCTGCTGCGGGCGGCGGTCAGAGAGAAGGCCACGAGTCAAACCGGGGACCGCTCAGAGATGACCGCGGGTCATGAGCGCGCCGGCCTTGGCCAGACCGCGGGGGGTGCCGAGGATTTCGGCCAAGATGATGGCTTTGCGCTGGGCGGAGGAACCGGCGAGCAGGCCACGCACGTTGCCGCCTTGCCAAACTTGGGAGTCCGCACCCCCCATGGCGGCGAAAGCCGAGGCGAGTTGTTTGGTTTTCTCGTCAGGTTGCGCGCCGCGGGCGGGTGGATGCCAGGAGGCCGCCGCAGAAAGGGGTTTGGCCGCGACAGGCTTGGGCAGTGGTGGAGGTGGTACCGCTTCTTCGAGCGAGACGAATTCCTCTTCGGCCAAGAAGGGAGTGTCGGCCACCACGGGACGGGGCGGCGGTTCGTCGGACGGCAAGCCGAGGGCGTCCATCAAATCCTTGAACGGGTCGCGCTCGGTGGCGACCCGGCGGGGAGCGGAGGTCGCCGGGGCGGGCGCGGGATGCGTGTAGACGTTGCGGCGCGTTGCCCGCTTCACTTCACGCTTTTCAACCCGGGCCGACTTGGCCGCCTCGCGTTTCTCGGCGGCCTTTTGCAGCAGCCAATTGACCAGGCTGATCAACCCGATGACGACGAGGAGGACAAGTTGTTCCATGGCGGAACCGGACTAAGCGCTTTAGCGGGCCTCGGCGTCGCCGCGCTCGGAGCCAGCGATGGATTCTCGCATTTGCGAGTCGGCCTGGATGTTTTTCATCCTCATGTAATCCATGATCCCGAGGTTGCCGGAGCGGAAGGCTTTGGCCATGGCTTGCGGAATCTGGGCCTCGGCCTCGACCACCTTAGCCCGCATTTCCTGGGTCTTGGCCCGCATTTCACCTTCGAGGGCGACGGCGGCGGCGCGACGAACTTCCGCCTTGGCTTGGGCCACCACCTTGTCGGCTTCGGCCTGCTCGCCCTGCAATTTGGCCCCGACGTTTTCGCCGACGTCGATGTCGGCAATGTCGACGGAAAGGATTTCAAAGGCTGTGCCGCTATCGAGGCCCTTTTGCAGGACGGTTTTCGAAATGCGGTCGGGATTTTCCAAGACATCTTTGTAGGAAAGGGCCGAACCGATCGAGGTGACAATGCCCTCGCCGACGCGGGCGATGATCGTTTCCTCGGTGGCACCGCCGACGAAGCGGTCGAGGTTCGAGCGGACGGTGACCCGCGCTTTGACTTTGACCCCGATGCCGTCGCGGGCCACGGCGTCGATCGTCGAGCGGCCGGAGCCCGGAGCGGGGCAGTCGATAACTTTCGGGTTGATGCTGGTGCGGACGGCCTCCAGGACGGTTTTGCTCGTGCCTTTGATCGCCAGATCGATGGCGCAGGCGCGGTTGAAGTCGAGTTTGATCCCGGCTTTGTCCGCCGCAATGAGAGCCAGCACGACGGAATCCACGCTGCCGCCGGCCAGATAGTGGGCTTCGAGTTCGTCGGCATTGAGCGGGATGCCCGCTTTGACCGCGGTGATGCGGCTGTCGACGATGAGGCCGAGCGGCACGCGGCGCAGGCGCATGCCAATCAGGCTGGCAAAGGAAACCGGGGCGTCCGCGACCTTGGCCCGCAGCCAGATGCCGAAAAAATTGAAGAGAACAATGAGAAGAACAAGACCGAGAACGACGGCCAGTCCGGTGACGATGTAAATGAAGAGCGAGCCCATAGGGCAAAGCCTAGGCGGTTCGGGGAGCGGACTCCAAACCATCTTTTCGCCGCACGGCCACCCGCATGCCATCGGCCGCGATCACCACGACCTGTTCGCCCGACTCCAGAAAGTCGCCAACTGCCGTGACATCAACACGTTTCCCGTTGATTTGCGCCGTGCCGGAGGGACGCAGGGGCGTGACGGTCTCGCCGGTGGCCCCGATCATCGTCTGGTGGGCCGCAGCGGTGAGGTCGGCCGGTTGGCGCGCCCGAAGCATGAGGCGCCGCCCGATGAAAGTGCGCGGGAAGAGGTTGAGCCAAACGATGAATCCGACAAAACTGAGGCCTGCGACCAGAAAAGCCGCGAGCACGCCGGCCGAGGTGCCGTATTGCGAAAAAACCAAGACGACCGAGGCGATGAGGCAGAGCAATCCGATCGTCCCGAGAATGAGCCCGGGCAGGAATACTTCGGCCGCGACGAGAGCAAACCCGACGACAAAGAGCACGATGATGAGGGATGAGCTTTCGGGCATGGTTGTTAGTTGCGGGGTGCCGGTTGTTCCGGACGCCCGATAAAAAAAGCGCTGATGCTGTCCCCGACGCTCACCGCGGTGTTCGTGGTGGCATCCCAAGACTTCTCCCCCCAACGGCTGACGTGGCCGACCAGTCCCCCACCCTCCACCCAACGGTCACCGAAGGTGCCGCCGGTGGGAACCGGTGAAGAGGTCACCGGCCCGGTCGCGGTGGCGGCAGGCCCGGCGGCCTCCGCTGGGGGCGTGCGCAGGCGCGAGACAATGCCGCCATTTTTCGCGGAGACTTCCATCTTGCCGACTTCGAGGCCGGCTGTGTCATAGAGTTGCACCAACCAAACCGGCGCGCCCTGTGAGTTTTGCAGCAGGTAGTTGAGGAAGTGGAAACCGACTTTGGCGGCGGCGGCCTGCTTGTTCGCCGCGGCGAAGGCGCCGCTCGAATCCAAATTGAGCGAGCCCGAAACCATGACCGCAGGCGTGCCGGACCCGGCGGCACGCACCGGCGTGCGTTCGCTGGTGACACCTTGCGCGGTCACGGCGAACTCGCGCACCCCGCCGCGCGCATTTTCATCGCGAAAGGTGAGTAACCAACGCACGGGCTGCGGATCGCCGTCGACCCCGCGCATTTCGACCAACCGATCCAGCCAGCCCCCGCCTTTTTCGCGCTCCACGGTGCGCAGAGCTTGGTAAGCGGTGAGTTGGGCACTTTGCCCCGAGGCCGGCACCGTGAGCAGCACCGCAACAAGGAGAAGAGCGGTCGTGACTTTCATCGCCTGCCATTAAGGACCCGATCGCGGCGGTTTTCCAGCGCGGAAAAACGGGGCTCCGGTGCGGGCCGGACTTAAACCCGCAGACCCGCCTTCTCGCCCGGGGGCAAAAAGGCGATCTCCCAGGCGTTTTCCAGCGCCTGCACAATCTGCGCTTCATCCAACCCCGCCGCGGGCGCGGCGACGTCGAGTTCATGACGCAAGTCGATGCCGCTGATGCCGGGATCGTCCGTATTGATCGTGGCGAGGAGACCGGCCTGGAGAAACTTTTTCAGCGGATGGGCGGCATAGTCCGGCACCGTGCTGGTTTGCACATTGCTGGTCAAATTGGCCTCGATGCCGATGCGGCGTTGGAGCAGCAGGTCCATGACGGCGGGATCCTCGGCGGCGCGCACGGCATGCCCGATACGCGTCGCGCCCAGTCGATCGATCGCGGTGACAATGCTCTCTGGTCCGGCCGCCTCCCCGGCATGCACGGTGACCTGCCAACCGGCGTCGCGGCCCTCTTGGAAGTGCCCGACAAAAAGTTCGCCCGGCCAGTTGCCTTCGTCCCCGGCCAGGTCGAGCGCGACGATTTCTTCCGTGTGGTCGAGGAGGGCCCGGAGTTCGCGCCGGGCGCGCGTCGGACCGTAGGTGCGGGTGAGGATGCCGATAAGGTTGGCTTTCACCCCGGTGGCGGCTTCGCCCTCGCGCACGCCCTCGATCACCGCGGCGGTGACTTTAGAAGGATCAAGATTATGGGCGTCGGCCATGAAGAGCGGACTGAAACGCAACTCGAGGTAACGGATCCCCTCGCCTTGCGCATCCTCCACATTTTCGCGGGCCACCCGCCGACAGGCGTCATAATCGGCCAGCACCGCGGTCATCCACCGGAACTTGGCCAGAAACTCGACCAGACCGGGTTGCGGCGTGCTGACCACGACATGCGGCTTGAGTTCCTCGAGGGTGTCCCCGGGCAAGGGGATGCCGTGCTGCCGGCCGAGGTCGAGGATGGTGGCCAGGCGGATACTGCCATCGAGATGGCGGTGAAGATCGATGAGGGGCGGGCGGGCAGGCATGAGCAGGCCATGGTTTGTTCTCCGCCGCGGGGCGACAAGGCCAATTATTCAGCGCACAACTTCGTCGAGGGCTTGCTCCACGTCGCGGAAGTCGTAGGGGTAGCCGCGTTGTTCCGCCACGCCCGGACGCACGCGCGAACTGTCGAGGAGGAGGGATGACATGGCGCCGAGGACCGTGCGGAGGACGAAAGCCGGCGCGGGCAGGATGGCCGGGCGGTGGACCGCGCGGGCCAGCAGGCGGGTGAAATCGGCATTGGTCACCGGGCGGGGCATCACCGCGTTGACCGGACCAACCAAACCCTCCTGCCCGATCGCCCACATGGCGAGCCCGGCGATGTCGTCGACGTGAATGCACGACATCCATTGCCGCCCGGAGCCAAGCCGCCCGCCGAGCCCGGCGCGGAAGACGGGAAGAAGGCGTTGCATTGTGCCGCCCCCGCGGCCGAGGACGAGTCCGATCCGCAGGATGACAACGCGGGCGTTCCGCACTTCCATGGCTTCCCTCTCCCAGGCGCGGCAGACCTCGGCGAGGAAGCCGCGGCCGGGCGGGGCATCTTCCGTCACCTCGTGCTCGCCTGTGTCGCCGTAGTAACCGATGCCCGAACTGCTGACGAGCACCCGGGGCGGGTGCGCGGCGCGGGCGAAACCCTCGGCCACCGAACGCGTGCCCATCACGCGGCTGTCCATGATACGACGGCGCTTTTCGGGTGTCCAACGACCGACCACCGGCTCACCGGCAAGGTGCAGGACGGCATCAAGTCCGTCGACGTCGGCCGGTTCACCCGGCACGAGGCGGCGGGTGCGCGCGTCGCGCGGTTGGCGGGAGAAAGGGACGACTTCCCATCCCCTCGCCGCGGCCAGCCGGGACACTTGCCCGCCGATGAATCCCGAGGCCCCTGTGATCCCGAGGCGCATGGTCAAAAGGTGCGGTGCATCCAGCTGTAAGGAAAGCGGTTGCCCGGGCAGTCGGTCGGCTTCGGGTTAATTTCGCGGTGCGCCTTGACGATGAGCACGCGTCCTTTGCTCCGGCCGACGCGCTTGCGGAGGTATTTGATCAGCTCCTCCAGCGCGGCCAGCTGCGCTTTGGTCGGAAGATCGCGGTTGTAGTCGCCGACAAAACAGATGCCGATGCCAATGTTGTTGAGGTAGTCGCTGGCCACGTGCCCGCCGTTGATCTGTGCGGTCCAGCGCGGACCGATTTCGATCTCGCCGTCGCCGGACGAGGTGCCGTTTCCTATGACAAAGTGGTAGGCCAGCCCGTTCTTCATTTTGCGGACGTTTTTGTGGTAATTGGCGAATATGCGCGCGTTGCCCTGCCGCGTGCCGCTGTTGTGCACGATGACGTATTGCCAGCGTCCGCGCTTGACCGGGGCGCGGTCGATGGCGGCGCGCACGTTGCGCGTGAGATACCGGTGACGCGGACCGCCGCCCCACCCGAACCAACCCCGGCGCTCGCGCTCCGGGACCGGCGCCATTCCCTGGTCATCCTCCTGCCCGGACTTCTCGACCACGATGGGCGCGGCGGGAACCTCTGCCGCGGACTCGCGTCCGGCTCGAGGAGCGGGTGCGGGCCGGGGCGGCGGGAGCTTGATCACGTCGGATGAAGCGTCTTGGGCCGGCGGCAAAACAAAATCGTCGCTGCGCCCAGCCGCGGCCGGCGGGGGTGTCGCGCGGGGCGGTGGAGGGGTCGCTTTGGCTTTCGGCGTGGCCCGCGGCTCGGGCGTTGGCTTCGGACGGGGTTTGGGCGCAGGGGTCGAGCGGGGTGGCGGGAGCGTGATCGGCTGAAGGGGTTGCTCGACGGATTCTTCCACCGGCCGCGGGCGCGGCTGGGGGCGGACAGGTGGCCGCGCCGGGGTGGCGGCGGGAACCGGTTCGATCGACTCGCGCGCCTTGAGGAAGAGATCGCGCTTGCGCTGCTCTTCCGCGGAAATTTGCGCCGGGGCCATGTACGCCGCAAGAAGCGAGAGCCCGAGGGTGATGAGGAAAGCGGGCGCGACACGCACGGAGAGAAGCTAATGGCGCGACTGGCGGAAGTTCAACCCGATTGCGACCCGGACCGGGCATAGGCAACCCGCACGAGATAAAGACCGTCGGACGGCGCGACGATCCGTGGCAGGTCCGTTTCCTTGCCGGCGAGGCGGGCCCGGAGGTCGGCCTCCGTGGCTTTGCCCTGGGCGACGCGGACCATGGCGGCGGCCAACATGCGGACCATGCGGTAAAGAAAACCGTCGCCTTCGAAGCGCAAGCGGATGACGGGTCCCTTGCCCGAGACGCTGATGCGGCGGAGATGGCGTCGCGCATCCTTGACCGGCGTGCCGCGGTTGGCCGCGAATCCGCTGAAGTCATGGCGGCCGGCGAGGATCTTGGCCGCCCGGCGCAGCGCAGCGGGATCGGGAGGAGGAATGACGTGCCAGGCGCGCGCGGCCCAGTGCGGCGGAAGAACCGGACCGGTCCAGAGAAGGTAGTCGTAAATTTTTCCGGTGGCGGAATAACGGGCGTGGAAATCGTCCTTGGCCCGCGAGCAACTCATCACGCGGATGGAAGGGGCCAGGGTGGCGTTGAGCGCGCGTTGCCAGAAGGCAGGCTCCGGGCGTTGATCGGGAACATCGGCGTGGGCGACTTGGCCGAGGGCATGGACCCCGGCGTCGGTGCGGCCGGAGCCATGGACGTGGACCCTATGGCCGCCGGCCAGACGGGTAAGAGTTTCCTGCAAGACGTCCTGCACGGCGCCCCCGCCGGTCTGACTTTGCCAACCGCGGAAAGCGGCGCCGTCGTAGGCCAAGGTCAACTTAAGTCGCATGGGGCGCGGTCGAGCCAACTCTGGAGGAGAATTTGCGCGGCCACCTGATCCACCACCCCGCGCTGGTCACGCGCCTTGCGCCCGCTTTCACGCAGGGCGCGCTGGGCGGCGACGGTGGTCAACCGCTCGTCCCACAAGTCCACCGGGCAGCCCACGCGGGCCCGGAGATTTTCGGCGAAAGTGCGCGCGTTTTCGGCTGCGGGGCCGTAAGTGCCGTTCATGTTGCGGGGCAGGCCGACGAGGATGCGCCCGGGCTGGATTTCCCCCGCCGCTGCCACGACCGCCTCGAGGGCGGCGTCACCGCCAGGCAGTGTTTTCCACGGCTGCGCGAGCATGCCGAGTTCGTCGCTCACCGCAATGCCGGTGCGCGCGGTGCCGAGGTCGACCGCCATGGTGCGGCTCATGAGAGGGGTCGGGGTCACTGCAATTCCGCCGGGATTTTCGGGATGAGTTTCTTGATATTTTCGGCCTCGCTGCGGTGGCAGACGAGGAGGGCGTCACCGGTGTCGATGACGATGAGGTCCTGCACTCCGGCCAGCGCGACGTGCTTCTTCCCGCCGGAGAACACGATGTTGTGCGAGGCATCATGGGTGGTGAGCGGGCAGTTGGCGGCGTTGTCGCCTTCATGGACGGGCAAGTATTTGGCCACCGCGACCCAACTGCCAACATCGTCCCAGTCAAAACCGGACTCGAGCTCGAGCACCCGGGCCGCCTTTTCCATGATGGCATAGTCGACGGAGATTTTGGGCAGGAGGGGAAAGTCGGAGGCGAGCAAGGCCGTCAGGTCGTCGGCCGCGCGCATGCGGGAGACAAAGGCAGCCAACTCGGGCGCGTGCTTGGTCAGCTCGCCCATGATGGCGGGGATCGACCAGATGAACATTCCGGCATTCCATCGGAAATTGCCCTGCTTGAGGAATGACTCGGCCAGGGCGGCATCGGGTTTTTCCCGGAAGCGTTTCACTTCGTAAATGGCAGGCTCGCCGTCGGAGACGCGGTTGCCCTGCTCGATGTAGCCGAAGCCGGGACAGGCCCACGTCGGCTTGATCCCGATGGTCAACAACGCGCCGGAGTCGGCGGCCGCACGCGCGCCAGCCAGCAAATCGCGACGGAAAGTTGCCGTGTCCTTGATCAGGTGGTCGGCGGGCAACACGGCCATGACCGCGTGAGGATCGCGCCGCAAGATGAGACCGACACCGAGGGCAACCGCCGGTGCGGTATCGCGCTTGGCGGGCTCGGCGACAATGTTCTCCGCGGGCAGGCCGGGACAAGCGGCGCGGACGGCTGCCTCCTGCTCGCGGTTGGTCAAGACAAAGACCCGTTCGGGAGGAACGGCCGTGCCGAGACGGGCGATGGTTTCCTCCAGCATGGTGTGGTCGGAAAAAAGTTTGAGCAGTTGCTTCGGACGCACGCGGCGGCTGTAGGGCCAGAACCGCTCGCCGCTACCGCCGGCGAGAATGAGGGCATAAAGGTTGTCGGCCATGGGCGGATGAGACGATTTTGTCGCGCCGGGTGCAATCCCCGACCAAAGAATTCTGCCGGTTGCAGTTGCCAGAAGCGGGCATCTGGAGTAAGGGACGTGGGCAATGGCAAACATTCTCGACAGGCTTTCGCACAATCTTTCGGCCACCTCCTTGGCCGCCGCGGCTGAAATGGCGGTCGGCGTGGGAGCGGGACTGCTGGTCGCCGACCAACTCGGCAAGAGCTCCCGGCAGCGACTGGGTGTTGTCGTGCTGCTGGCCGGACTGGCGGCCACCATTCCGCTGCTCATCGGCGCGGGCGTGCGCGTCAACCGCGAACTAGGCGAAGGGCGCCGCACACGCCGCCGCCTCGAGACGATCCGGCACGACTCCGGGTTTGCCGAAGACGGCGAGTTCTATTGAGCCGCCCGCCCCTCGTCCTGGCTTCGGCTTCGCCGAGGCGGAGAGAATTGTTGCGGTCCGCCGGCGTCCACTTTTCCGTCGACCCCGCGGAGGGCGCGGAGGACGACGACCATGCATTGGGGCTGGCCATGTTGGTCGCGACCAATGCCCGGTCCAAGGCGCTCGAAGTCGCGGCGCGGCACCCGCAGGCGGTGGTGCTCGGGGCCGACACCCTCGTCTGGCTCGGGGGCCGTGCGCTGGGCAAGCCGGCCGACCATGACCAGGCCCGTGCCATGCTGCGGGAGTTGTCCGGAAGGACGCACGAGGTGGCCACTGGCGTTCACCTGGTCAGGATGGCCACACGGCAACAGGTGGAGTTCCACGAGGTGACCCGGGTGCGCTTCCGTCCCTTCGGCCAAGAAGTGATCGAGGAATACCTCACCACGGTCGATGTGCTCGACAAGGCCGGGGCTTATGCGTTGCAGGAACGCGGCGAGATGCTGGTTGAGTCGGTGGAGGGCTGCCGTTTGAACGTGGTGGGACTGCCCCTGGAGCGAACCCTCGCCGCGCTGCAGCACCACTTCGCGGGGTAGAGTGTCTTTATTCCTCGGAGCCGGACGGACGGTCGAAGGCGGCGTTTTCGAAACGCGTGTATTCCTTGATGAAGGTGAGCGGTATTTCGCCGATCGGCCCGTTGCGCTGTTTGGCGATGAGAAGTTCGGCTTTGCCGGCCAGCTCCGACCTCGCGTCCTCGTCCTCTTCGTAAACTTCCGGGCGCACCAGAAGAGCCACGACGTCCGCATCCTGCTCGAGGGAGCCGGATTCGCGCAGGTCGGACATGCGGGGCTTGCCGCCCCCGCGCTGCTCGGGTTGCCGGTTGAGCTGGGCGAGGACGATGATCGGGATCTCGAGTTCCTTGGCCAAGGCCTTGATGCCGGAGGAAATTTCGGCAATTTCGATTTGGCGGTTGTCCTGTCCGCGGCGGGAGGTCGAGCGGCACAACTGGAGGTAGTCGATGGCGATCAATTCGATGCGGTGACGGTCCCGCATGCGACGCGCTTTGGCCCGCAATTCGAGGATGGTGAGGCTCGCCGTGTCGTCGATGAAAATGCTGCTTTCACTCAGGGCCGCGGCCGCGTCGTTCAGCTTCCCGTGTTCGGCGCGGGCCAGCATGCCGGAACGGATTTTCTTCATGTTGACGCGCGCGCGGGAGCAGAGCATGCGCTGCACGAGCTGTTGCGTGCTCATCTCCAAGCTGAAGACACCGACCGGTTTCGGTTCCTCCAGGTTGAGGGCGACGTGTTCGACGATGTTCATGGCCAGAGCGGTTTTACCCATCGATGGACGCGCCGCGACGATGATCATCTCGCCGGGATGCAGACCGTCGGTCATCTGGTCGAAAATGGTGAATCCGGTGGCCAGCCCGCTGATTCGCCCCCGCTGTTGATACATTTTCTCGATGTTTTCCAGCGCGGCAAAGACTTCGTCACGCATGTCGGGCGCCGTTTTGCGGAAGCGTGTTTCCCCGATGGTGAAAATCTCGCGCTCCACGTCATCGAGCAATTGCGGAACATCCCCCTGTTCCTCGTAGCAACGGGCCGCGGACGAGGTGCAGGCCGTGATCATGCGGCGGAGGAGAGACTTCTCCAACACGATGTCGAGGTAGTGCGGGGCATTGGCCGCAGTGGGCACGAAGCCGAACAATTCGGTGACCGCCCCGGGGCCGCCCACGGCGTCGAGAACGTTGAGATCGCGCAGGCGGTTGGTCAGCGTGATCACGTCGATCTGTTGGTTGGCGGACCACATCTCGACCAGCACCCGGAAGATGGTGCCGTGGGCCGGGGAGTAGAATGCCTCCTCGGTGATCTGCTCGGCGCAATCGTTGAGCACCTCGCGCGGCGAAAGAAGAATGGACCCGAGAAGCCCCCTCTCCGCCTCGACATTCTGCGGCAGCGGGCGATGCGCATCGGGCGCGGCACCCGGCGCTTTGGCCGCGCCGTTGCGGCGCGGCGCCGGTGTACGGCGGGCGGCGGGCGCTGTCAGATCAACCGGCGGAGTCATGCGAACGGTCATTGTGGGACCGGCATGCCTGACCGGTCAAATGCGGACCGACCACCCGGCCAAAAAAGACAAAGCCGACGGCGAACAATCCTCCCAACAACCTGTGAACAACTCAGGCGCCGGTCTCTTCTTCGCGGCGGGCCGTGCGGCCACGCGGACGCGATCCGCCCTCTTGGTCGCCGTCATCCTCGGCCGCGGCGGGGGCTTTTGCGTTCTTCGCGGTGACGGTGAGTTTCAGGCCGGCCTGAACGTCGGAATGAAGGCGGACGTTGACCGTGAACTCGCCGGTTTCTTTGA
>Ga0247836_1006665_pt1 | contig 12669 bp, 11 predicted proteins | sample LaCruzMarch2015__4_FD_187116 | JGI IMG/M metagenome (GOLD analysis project Ga0247836, IMG submission 187116) | Freshwater microbial communities from meromictic Lake La Cruz, Castile-La Mancha, Spain - LaCruzMarch2015_14m | ecosystem: Environmental > Aquatic > Freshwater > Lake | place: Spain...
CGATACTGCCGGCATGATCAAGGACACGTTGCCGTGTCGTGGCGCTCTGGTTAGGATGCATGGGGGCTGGCTCGCGGGGCGGTCGGTTGGCTTTGGCAAGTTTCAGCCTACCACCCCTGCGAGCCAGACCCAAGTTTTTCATGCGGTTGCGCTAACTTAGCGCCATTCCCCCCTGGTCGATAATACCAGCTCCTATATCGACCGGTTTCAGACCATCGGCATGGGCCTGGTGGCGAACCCGAACTATGTGGCGGGCACCAATCAACCCTATCTGCTGAACCCGACCTTGAATGCGACCACCCTGATGTGGAGCGCGACCGCACTGAACTACGGGGACGGCTCCCTGGGGACCGACTCGGGCTATACGCTGGGCAGCGGCGTGCCGTCGCAGAACTCGGCGGGTGTTAACTATTTCACCGGGCGCTCGGACAACTTCGCCGGCACCGGGTCCACCAACGCCGCCAATGCCCGCTTCGATCCCGAGGCGGTGCGCGTGTCGCGAGACGGCCGCAGCCTCTTCGTCTCGGATGAATACGGGCCCTACGTCTACCAATTCGATCGGGCCACCGGCGAGCGCATCCGCACCTTCGCGGTCCCGGGCAACCTGGCCGTCACCACCCTCGGCCCGACCACGGCCGCCGAGGACAAGCCCAACAATACCAGTGGACGGGTCGCGAACAAGGGCATGGAGGGCCTGGCGATCACACCCGACGGCAAGACGCTGGTCGGTATCGTCCAGGCGGCGGCGCTTCAGGACAAGAACAAGTACCTGCGGATCCTGACCTTCGACATCGCGAGCGGCCAGGCGACCCACGAGTATGCGTATCAGTTGACCACCGGGTCCGGGGTAAGCGATCTCGTGGCCGTGAACGATCACGAATTCCTGGTGGATGAGCGTGACGGTGCCGGGCTCGGCGACGGGAGCGCGGCGGTCGTCAAGCAGGTCTTCAAGATCGATATCACCGGGGCCACGGATGTGATGAATGAGCCGGTGTTGTCCAACCTCACGATGGTGGGCAAGACCGCGGTCGCCAAGAGCGCCTTGCCGGTGGTGGACCTGGTGACACTGCTCAATGCCGCCGGCATCGCGAGCACCGCCATCCCGGCCAAGATCGAAGGCCTGGCCTTCGGCCCCGACCTGGTGTTCGACGCCACCGACTATCACACCCTGTTCATCGCCAACGACAATGATTTTCTGCCGACCGAGGCCGGACCCAACCAGTTCTATGTCGTCGGCATCCCGTTCAGCGACCTGCCGGGCTACCAGGAGCAACTGGTCCCCGCGGCCCCGACCCTGTGGCTGATCGGTGCCGGCCTGCTGGGCCTGGGGCGCGGCGTTCTCGGCGGCCTGCGGCGGCGCGGCGGCAAGGGGCAAGCGTGACCCCGCAAGGATGCCCCGTCGCCGCGGCTGGTAATCGCGGCTTTAAGGCGCCACGGTTGGCCTCAAGTACGGATCGTTAGCGGTCGGGGTCCTTGCCGCACGGGCCGCAGAGGAAGATCAGGGGCTTGACTGAGCAGCAGAGGATGGATCGGTCTGTCCCTGGTGTCGGTCAACATGGCTACTGATAGGTCATCGAGCATCATGCACGCGTTGAAAGCAGGGGCCGCGTATTTTGCGCTGGTGTTCGGCACGGGATTTGTGCTGGGCATCATCCGGACTCTTTGGGTTGTGCCGCTACTCGGGGTCAGGACTGCCGAACTCGTGGAGGCGCCATTCATGCTCGTTGCCATTGTGCTCGCAGCGGGTTGGATCGGCCGTCGCGTTGGTGCGGCAAGTGGAGCATCGAGCCGGGTGGCTGTTGGAATGCTTGCGCTCGGGCTGTTGCTCGCGGCGGAAGTCATTATGGGCATTGCCCTCCGCGGCTTGTCACTGGTCGAGGTGTTCACTAAACATGACCCGGTGTCCGGCACTGTCTATTATGCGCTGCTCGGCGTTTTCGCCGCGATGCCATGGCTTCTCTGGAAGGGAGGAAGCAGAGGGGGTACCAGGGACAGTCCGCGGTCTCCGCGTCGGCACTGAACCTGGCAGATCCATTTGCTGCAATGCGCGGCGCGCCCTCACCGCTGTCGCAGAACGCAGGCAACGTGCGAGGCGCGCCGGCTTCAGCCTTGTCGTTGGTCGCCCTCAGAGGAGATTTACGTGATAGTACGCCCAGAGACCAATGGCGATCTCAATGCCATCCGCGAGGTCAACATCGTCGCCTTCCAGGATCACCCCTACAGTCGGCAGACAGAACATCTGATTGTGGAGGCATTGCGGGCGGCCGACGCCCTGGCGTTGTCGCTGGTCGCCGAGTGTGACGGCGAGGTCGTGGGCCATATCGCATTCTCAGCCGCGGCGATCGGCGACTCGTCGCCGGGCTGGTTTCTGCTCGGGCCGGTGGCGGTCCAGCCAGCCCGCCAAGGCGCGGGGATCGGACACGCACTGGTCGAAGCCGGTCTCGCGGTACTGCGCTCGCGGGACGCCCACGGGTGTGTTCTGGTCGGTGCCCCAGCCTTCTACGGCCGTTTCGGATTCAGGCAGTATCCGGGCGTAGCCTGGCATGGCGTACCTGACGAGAACGTAGTCTGCCTATTGATGTCCGGTGCGATGCCCACCGGGGAGGTGGTGTATCATCCTGCGTTTCTGGTGGGACCTTAGAACGGTTGGCTCATGGGGCCAACCGTGTGGTTGGCCTGCGCAGGTGGTTGATTCAGCTCGGGAGTGGCTTTCCTGGCACATGAGGTGCCATACAATTCGCCCCATGAGCCGAGTTGTTTACCGAGGGACTGAGCATCCACACAGTCAGCGCCTCCGCCTTCTGCCTGGCCCGCCAGAAGCTGGAGGGGCGAGGTGCATTCGACGGGCTGCAGGTGCGCGGCCTGATGTCCGATGCCGATGTGACGCACCTGACGCGCCGAATGGCGAGGACCGCACCACTTGCCGTCAAATTTGTCGACGCGTTGCCGCCGTTCGCCATGCTGGCCATGACGGCAGCCCGGGTGCTGGATGTGTCGACGGCGAGGGCGGTGCCTGATCCTGCCCGGGACTCGGGACGGTGCGATAACGTACCGACGACGCCGGTGCCTTCGGTTTAGTCTTGCCGGCATCATCATCGCGTCGGCGGTGACTATCGTACTCGGTACCCTATTCGGGTCCTGCTAAAGGATCTCAGGCAACCCACCTATGGCCCATCCTTCTCATCGGAGCCGCGCAAGCGCGCTGCTCGCGACCTCCTGGTTCATCGGCGGCCCGGGGCTCGCCCAGGCCGCGGCGCCCGGCATCGCAGCCTGTGCGGCCATCGCGGCGGACCGGGAGCGGCTCGGCTGTTACGACCGTGCCAGCGGACGGAGCATTGCCGCGCAACCGGCGCCCTCGAGGCCGTCCGCGCGCACCGTGCTGACTGCGCCCGCGGCGGCCCAGCGGGCCCGCGCGCCGACGGCCCCACCAGCCACGCCGGCGGCCGTCTTCGACCCCGCCCCGGGGTCCATGATCGACACCGCTTGGGGCTTCAACCCCGGCGCCGAACGCTACACCATCGCACTGTATCGCCCCAACTACGTGCAGGTCGCGCGTTATTCCGACCGGCCGAACAATACGCCGTTCCAGGAGTTGTTCAATACGGTGCAGACCCCGAACGCGCAGTTGGACCCGACCGATGCGCGGTTCCAGTTCAGCTTCAAGGCGCGCCTGTGGGCGACCGATGATCGCCGCTTCGGGATCTGGGCGGCCTATACCCAGCAGAGCCAGTGGCAGGTTTACAACACCGATCTCTCGCGCCCCTTCCGCGAGAACAACTATATGCCCGAGGTGCTGGTGAGCATGCGGCCCGATTATGCCTTCGGCGGCTTCCACTGGCGGTTGTTCAATATCGGCTACACCCACCAATCCAACGGCCGCGCCGACCCCATCTCACGCAGTTGGGACCGCATTATCGCCGAGTTCGGGGTCGAGCGGGGCGACTTCGCACTCCTGGTCCGACCCTGGTATCCCATCAAGAAAGACCAAAACAAGGACGATAATCCCGATATTGCAGACTATTACGGCTATGGCGACGTCACGGCCATCTACAAGTGGCGCGGCAACAGCTTCACCCTCATGGCCCGCGGCAATCTCGCGACCGGCAAGGGCGCGGCCCAGTTCACCTGGACCTCACCACCCATCCTCGGCCCCTTGCGCGGTTACCTCCAGGCCTTCACCGGTTACGGCGACAGCCTGATCGATTACAACTGGAATCAGAACGCGATCGGCATCGGCGTCGCGTTGAACGACCTGCTCTAACGTGCACTGCGCAGCGTCGTCGTTCTGTTCGGCAACGCACCAAAGCAACAGGTTTAGGTCGCCTCTGTATCCTGTCGGACTGAGGGGCGCGCAGCCGGTTGAGCGGACCCGCGGGGCGGCGGCACCAGCGCCGCTCGAGCCGGCCGTTGCGAATCAGGGACACGGTGGGAATAGGGCAGGGGGCCTGGTAATCATTGGTACGATGACGCAAAGCGCTGCATAATCGTGCCAATGATCTCCACCCCCCCACCCAAGGCATCTGCACCGGGCGACTATCGGCTAGTCGTCTTCGATTTCGACGGCACCTTGGCCGATAGCTTCGATTGGTTCGTCCGGGCCTTGAACGAACTCGCACCGCGCTATCGCTGCCGGCCGATCGCGCCCGACGAGCGTGACCGGCTGCGCGAACTGCCCGCGCGCGCGGTCTTGCGCCAACTGGGCGTGACCTGGTGGAAACTGCCCGCGCTCGCCCAGGCGCTGCGTCGGCGCATGACCGACGACCTGGACGGCCTGCGGCTCTTCCCCGGGGTCGAATCCATGCTGCGCGAGCTCGACGATGCCGGTCTGGTGCTGGGAATCGCAAGCTCCAACGCGGAGCGCAACGTGCGCCGGCTGCTGGGAGCGGAGAATCTGCGGCGGGTCCGCTATCTGCAATGCGGCGCGGCGATCCACGGCAAACGGGCGCGGCTGCGGCGCATCCTGAGCGCCGCCCGGGTCGTGCCCGCGGCTGCGATCTACATCGGCGACGAGATCCGCGATATCGAGGCCGCGCACGGTCTGGGGATGGCCGCCGGCGTGGTCCTCTGGGGCTATAACAGTGCGTCGGCATTGCGCGGGCATCGGCCGGACCGGATCTTCGCGTCCATGGACGAGATCGGACGCGAACTGAGATCAAGCCGCGGCATATAAATGCCCCGCGGTGCGCCGGTCGCGCGGCTCGCGGGCGCGGGGCGGGACTTGGCCGACGCCGTGCTGATCGGCGCGGGCCTGGCGCACCTGGTCGAGGCTCGGTCAGCCCGCAGCGGTGGCCGCGTGCTCGCCCTGAGCCTGCGGAGCGGTCCGCCGGTAACCGGGTCAGATAGGCTGCGGCCGTCGCTGATCGGCCGACGTTTGTGGGCCGCGACACCTGGCCGAGGCACAAAAAAGGCGGCTCGCGCCGCCTTGTCCAGCTCCACGCGGTCCACGCTTACCCGCCCGCGCCGCCCAAGGCATAGGGGATGAGGGGCACCAGGGTGATGGCAACGGCCATCCACACTCGACTTTGGCCATTTTCCTAACAGCCGTTCTGGCTAACTGATTGAAACACTGGAGTTTCCTACTTTCAATAGCTGGCGTTATTCATCGTTTCGGTCATGTCATTCATTGCGCTCATCCCTGGGAGCACGGACGGGACCCGGATGTTTCAGCGGGCGGGCCTCAGCGTTGATCACGGCTAGCTGCGCCAGTATATAAGCATTCACTAATAGAGACCGCATATTAGTGCTTGCTTATATACCGATTTTAGCCCCTGCACAGGTACCGCACAGCAGACTATTGCGGCGTAAATACAGCGGCTTAACGCTGAATGTGGACTCGGTTCGGAGTATAATCGAAGGTAACTAACCAATTGATTACAAAACCAAACGAGCCCACATTCGATGGCGATCTTACCCGCTCTGGCGACGCAATTCCAAGCCCTTTTTCCGGCGACCGCGCATGGCCAGGAGCGCTGCCGGTGGTTCATCCTGACGCTGCAGGCGATCGTGGTCCCGATCACCGCCTCGCGCACCTCGAATCTACTGCGCACGATCGCGACCTTGTTTGGGGTGCAGATCGCCCAGTCGCGGTATTACACCTTCATGGCTTCGGTGAAATTGCCCTGGACGGCGGTCTGGGAGACCCTGTGGCTGGCCATCCCCAACCCGCTGACCGCAGGGCGCTTGCTCCTGGGGTTGGACGATTCGCTCAACCCGAAGACCGGGCGCAAGGTGTTTGGCTGTCAGCGGACCTTTGACCACGCGGCCAAGACCAATCAGAGTCAGTATCCCTGGGCTCAGACCATCGTCACCGTCGGCCTGCTGCAGGTGATTCATGGCCGTTGGTGCTGCCTGCCCTTGGCCTTCGCCTTCTACTTGCGCCGCTTGACGCTCCGTCCCCACTGCATCCGGGTGCGCGGTGTGGCACTGACCTTTGAGACCAAGTTTGCCCAAGCGGTCGCCCTGATCCGGCGACTGGGCGCCGTCTTCCCCTTGGTCCCAATCCTCGTGGTCTGCGACAGTTGGTTTGGCAACAATGGGTTATTCAAACTGTTGCGTGACGCGTTGGGGCCGCGCGCTCATCTGCTCTCGCGCCTGCGTACGAATGCCGTACTCTATGACCTGCCAGTCCATACCCCGGGGGTGCCTGGGCGTCCGCGCAAGTACGGCGCGCGCCTGGGTAACGCGGGCCAGTTGGCGGCAGCGCGGCAGGAGCGCGCGCAATCGTACACGTTGAAACTGTATGGCCGGATGCGCACGGTGAGCGCGGTGGACCAGTTGGTCATGCTCAAGACGCTGCGCTGCCAGGTGCGCGTGGTCTGGATCTTCCGCAAAACTCAGTGGTTGGCGTTGGTCACCACCGATCTGACGTTGACGGTAGCCCAAATGATTGAATATTATGGGGCGCGCTGGAAAATTGAAGCCGGATTCCGGGAGATCAAGCAGGAGATCGGGAGCACCGAGACGCAAACGCGCCACCCGGATGCGGTGACCAATCATCTCAACTTCTGTCTGGCGGCAACCGCCATCACCTGGATCTATGGCGCCCATTTGGAACAAGCACCGCCGCGACGCTATGCCGCCACCAAGCGCACCGAATACGCCTTCGCCGACCTGCGGCGGCGGCTCGCCCAAGACCTCGGCGGCGAGGGTTTCGGTATCGCTTGCGCGGATCCTGGCAAACCGACACAAAATCCGCTGATCGCGGCGGTTATGAAGCTTGTGGCGTAATTGAAAGCAGGAAACTTCAGTAGGATAGTACCTTCTCCTTTTCTGCATCTTTCTCGGGCTTCTCTTGATCCTGCGTGTCTTTTGCTGTCTTCTCTTTCAAAGCGAACTTTACGATCTCGTTGAAGACATCGGTATTTGTCAACCCAATCGCTTGCAATTCCGTAATCAGGGTACGATCCAGGTGGCGCGTGCGTGTGCCGAGGTTCTTGTCGGGGATTATCGGAGAGGAGCAGAACCAGTTTCTGGCACTACGCTTCAGACACTGGCTGCTAATCCGCGCGCGGCGTTGACCGCCGAAGATCGCGTCCTTCGGTGCGCCGGTGTCGTCCCGGTTCAGGTTGGAGGGGGCAAAGTTCTGGATCAGATGGAATTCGATGAAGAGGCTCATGATGCGCTCCTGGTCAAACGGCAGGTTGGGTCGAATCGAGGTTGGCGGGGGCGTGCTCGGTGCTATCCGGCACGCCGTCGTACGCGCGGTAAAAGTCCCGTGCCCAAAATTGACGTACCTGATCACGACCCTTGGCGTCATTGGGCCTGAGCCAGACGCCCAGGTCATTGAGCAGGCGGACGTAATCGCAGGGGTGACCGTCTGCGGCCAAGAGCGATAACGCTTGGCGCAGAAAATTCGGCAAGCCTTCCGCTTCGGCGCCGAGCAGGGCGATGAAACGCTGTTCGATACTCGCACTCTCACGGACCCTGGCCAGGTGACCCAGGGCCGTGGCCAGGCTTTGGCCCGAGCGGTGTTCGGGGTGTAAGGAAAACAGTCCGGCAGCGAGATAGAGCGCCTTGCGCCGGGGATCATTGGCATGCTGGTCCCGACCGACGAAGCGCTCCACTGCAGGATAGACCGGGGCATAGGCGCCGGGGGCAAAGCCCAGGCTGCGCCGCAGGTGGGCCAGTGCCCCCCGATCATGCTTTGCAAGCTCAGTCAGATAGGCGATGAAGGATTGAGCGTGCTCGCTCATGTGTTAGCCTCCTCGGCGGTGGTTTCGGTGTCCGGCTGATCGAGCGAATGCAACAGCCTCTGGAATCTTGGGAATGCACGGGCCTCTGCGCGTAGCGCCGTCGGCGAGTCGCCAAGAACGCGGCTGGTCGCTGACCAGGCGCGCAGGGCGGCGGTCTTCAGGGCTTGCATCCAATGCTGCTGTGCTGCTTCGATATCACCCTCGGCAATCTGTTGCATCAAGTCCGCCAGCGCGCGCTCCGCGCCCGAATAGAAGACGGCGGCGGTCGGCCCGTTGTCCAGGATTGCTCTGGCGCGTTTCTTGGTTTCCTTGTGTGCTGGATTGGGCATCGCTGCGGCGATCATGTCGATACCGGCACCTTTGAGATCAAAGAAAAAGCTCTCAGTTTTTCTGATAAACGAGCGAAGCGTCGTAGCGCAGTCTGGATCTTCAAGCAATCTTTGCGGTAACTGGATTTGATCAAGACGCCACCGAATAACCTTCGCCGCCTTGTTTGGAGCATTCTTCCATCCGCCAGCGATGACGCTCAGTTTCTCCGTATCATCGCCCATTCTCGTCCGCAGCTCTGTCGCCTGCGTCAAGCAGGACGCCTGAATATCGAACTTTCCGGAAGTGTCTGGCACCATGGATGGTAGATCGCGCCAAAGGCTCCTTCCTTCGGAAAAGGAAACCCGCCGCGCCTCTCCGTCTACCACTCTTGCACAGATCATCGGATCTTTGTTGTCTTCATCGAGTGCGATCCCTTCTGAGAAGTGAAGATGCGTCACAAACCCTGGCTGGTCCGATAGAGCAAATAACACCGAGCGGGTCAGTCTGGTGTACCGGTCGTTATCACCACTTGGGAGAGTTGGAGCGGCGAGAATACTAGCTGTTTGTGTCGACTCCTTCTCCCAGGCTGGCAAGTCGGTTATTGCATACCTTGAGTGCGGATGGAGAATGAGGGTGAGTGTCTTGGCAAGTGTGTCGTCGACCGGCATCACTGCCGCTGAGCTTGCCAATGGGCCGGCGTAGTCCGATGTTTTGAAGACCTTAACCAATCCGCCTGGCGTGAACTGGAGATACCCCAACAAGTTTCTTAGAGCTCTGGAATAAGAGGCCGGTTCCGGTGTTGCATCGCGAGAATGATCAAAGAGCAGTGGTGTGTCCGCGCCGGAGCGCTCTAACGCGATTTGCGTCCATGGTTTAAGTTTCTCTCTGGTTTTCTCGGAATCCGCCAACGCCGCCACCTGCATAAACGGATGCTCCGGATGGAACAACCAGAAGCGTTCCCGCCACTCCTCCAGATAGGCACGGATCGGCGCCTCGGGCAGACCCTCGCGGTACCAGCGGGCACGGTCGGCATCCTTCCAGGGTCCGTGATGGGTGCTGAGTGCCCGGTGCAGGCCGGCGAGCAACAGGCGATACAGGGCGATCAGGTTCGGGGGCGAGGTTTCGGCCAGGGCAGTAATCCGGTTCGCCTCCAGCAGGGCCTGGCTCAGACTGACATCGCGCACCTCCCCGCCCGGGAGTCGCACCGGTATCCAGGGCTCGTCCAACACATTGAAGGCCGGTTGGGTCTCGTGGGTCATGCTGGCTCCGGGCTGCTGAGGGGTTCGTAGACGATACCAAGCTCGGGATCGAGGCGCACCAGGACCCCGCCAATCTCAGCGGTACCAGCGCACAGCGGCAGTGGTCGAAGGTGGCGGAGCAGAGGGTGCTCATCGAACCCTTTCTGAGCCGGTTGGGCCAGAATCGCGTGAAGAACGCCCTTGCGGCTGATCCTGACCTGGCGCGAGTAGATGCGCCGGGCGAGCGCGTCATCCGGGATTGCAGCCGGGTCAAAGGACGGATCGGTCGGCAGCAGGCGCCAACCGTCGTCCGCTACCAGAACGGGCACGACGGTCAGGCTGTCGTCGCCCAGGCGAGTGACGATGGGGGTGCCGCCGCCGTCCCGCTCTTCGTTGGCGCGGGGTTGCTGCTGATAGGCGTTCTGCGGCTCGGCTTCGGCGTCGATGGCGGCGTTGATGGCCTGTTGCCGCTGTGTTTGCACCTTCGCGTAGTGTTCGCCCAAGGCCCGGTCCAGGGTCGCCAGCAGATCCGGGCGGTCCTCTTCCTCGAAGGGGTCTTGGGAATAAACGGCCTGGACCAATCGGTCGATGTCCTGCGGCAGCCGCCACAGTGGCTCGCGCAGGACGACCGCCCAGGTGCAATAGAGGATGTAGGGGTCATAGACGAAGCCCCAGGCAGTCTCTTTCAAGTCCGGCGGACCTTCCGGCAGGAGCCCGCCGATGCGCAGGCATGGCTCCCGGTGGGCAGGTGGGCGCTCGCGTTCATGGCGGTGCAGTCGGCCGGCCCGTTGCAAGAGCAGGTCCACAGGGGCTAAGTCGGAGAGCATGAAGTCGAAGTCGAGATCCAGGCTTTGCTCCGCAACCTGCGTGGCGATCAGGAGGCAGCGCGGCGGACGCTGGGTCTGCGGCACCGGTCCGAAACGGTTCAATACCTCAAGCTCGCGCTGTGCGCGCTCGTCCGCGGGAAAGCGTGCGTGGAATAGCATCAACTGGGCGGGATTCGTGACCCGTTTGCGCAGCAGTTGGTAAAGGGTCTGGGCACGCTGCACGGTATTGACGACCACCAGGCCGCAGCCGCCGCCAGCGAGACAGGCCAGGGCCTCATTTGCCAGGGTGTCCAGGTCCTCCGCCATCCCGGCGATGCGGATCGGCGCCAAGGGGCGGCAGGCGACGGTCTGCCCCAAGGTTTCGCAGTCGCGCACCATCAGGATGCGCGGGTAGGCGATGTCCGCGCGGTCCCGGGCGCCCCAAGCGGCAAGTAACGCGGCGCGCCGCTTGGCCGGGAGCGTTGCGCTCATCAGGATCACCGAGCAGCCCAGGGGCTTGAGCCAGCGCAGCAGGGCCTCGATCAGTCCGCTGGTGTAGGTGTCGTAGGCGTGGATCTCGTCAAGGACGATCACCCGATTCGTCAGCCCCCACAGGCGCACGAAGTGGTGCTTGACGTTCAGGGTGGCGAACAGGGCTTGGTCGACGGTGCCGACGCCATAGGGCGAGAGCAGCGGGCGTTTGCGTTGGGAGAACCAGGCAGAGGAGGCGATGGACTCGGTCGCTGAGGCGTCCACGCCACGCAGCCGGTGGATGCGTTCGTCCAGCATGGCCCCGCCGTGGGCCAACTGGATGTCCAGTCGCAGTTCGGGGGCAAAGCCGCGCAGGAACGCAAGGGTCCGATCGAACATGGCGTTGCCGGTCGCCTGGGTGGGCAGCGCCAGATAGAGTCCGCGGTGACCGTAAGCCGCCTGTAACCGCAGATCGGCGAGCAGGGCAAGCTCTGTCTTGCCCTCGCCCATGGGGGCTTCGACGATCATCAGGGTCGGGCCGGTGGCCTGGGCCAGCAAGGCGTCCGCCGCCTGCTGGAGTGGGCGCGCGGTGACGGGGTGGTCAGGCTGGCCCAGGATGCGCCAGATCAGGGTATCGGTCTCCGCGGCAGCATCGAGCAGCGGTTGGAATCTGGGCCAGCCGATAGCATTCAGGGCGTCCTCGGCCAAGTCGCTGGCCTTCGCGTAGTGGCCGGCAAGGGTCTCCGCCCGCTCGCCCAGGGGGAACCAGTCCACGTTCGACCCGATCCAGTCCGCGACGCTGGTCAGGCCCGCGAGCCAGGCGACCGCCGGCAAGGGGATATCTTCCAACGTTGGACCGTCGCCGGGCTCCAGGGCTTGCTGATAGGCATCGAAGATCTCGGATCGGGCCGTGCTCCATCCGCTGCCCTCATTGCGGGGCATCGCCTGACTGATCTCCAGGGAGTTGGGCATGTAGCCGTGGTGGGCGCCCAGGGCTTGGGTTACGGCCAGAATCCAGCCAGCCTCCGGGAATTTCAAACGCCACTGCCGACGCAGGAGCGCAGCACTCGCCAGGTCGTGACGGTGGACATCAAGGGCTGCTGGCTTGAAGACCAGTCCGCTGGCCTCGTCGGCCCGTTGGCCGTCGGGCCATTTGAACTGAAAGCCGGGGATCGCCTTGCCGAAATCGTGTTGCCCGACAACCGCCGCGATCCACCGGGGCGCGCTCTTTGACGGCAGGCTGAGCGATGCTGCGGCCCACGCCTGCGTCTGCGGGGACTCGCGGCGCAGGATCGCCTCCGCCACCGCGGCAACATCCAGCATGTGCGCCAGCAGTCCGTGTCCTGCGGGGTCTCCACTCTTGGCCCACAGCGAGCGGGCCGCGATCGAGAGGTCGGCAAAGCGGGGGCCCGTACCCGCTTCGTCATTCGTGTCCGCCTTGCCCCAGTAATGCCAGTGTGCAGCCTGTTCGCCCATCGATGCTCCCTCGTTGGTTTACGAACAGCAGCATACCAGGGGTTGGCTCAAACCGTGAGCCTGGGGGGTTGGGACTCGCGCGGATCGCGCGCGTGCGCTGGCCCACGGCGCCGGGAGCGGGAGTTCGCCCGGCGCCTGGGAGACGAAATCAGACGTCCAAGGCTGAAGCCTTGGACT
>Ga0247836_1006670_pt1 | contig 12660 bp, 7 predicted proteins | sample LaCruzMarch2015__4_FD_187116 | JGI IMG/M metagenome (GOLD analysis project Ga0247836, IMG submission 187116) | Freshwater microbial communities from meromictic Lake La Cruz, Castile-La Mancha, Spain - LaCruzMarch2015_14m | ecosystem: Environmental > Aquatic > Freshwater > Lake | place: Spain...
CGATGTTGGTGGTGTTGTGGATGGGGTTGCGAAGGAGTTACTGTGTCGCTCGGTCAATGCCGAGGCTGCGGGTATACCGCGTTGGCTCCAAATCATTGATCCAGGGATTGGCTTTGCCAAAGACCTAAAAGGAAATTTATCACTGATAAGGAACATCGACACACTGCGGAGGTCATGTGACAATCTACCAATTTTGTTTGGTCCGAGTCGGAAGGGTTTTATTGGTAAAATCACAGGCGTGACAAATCCGGAAGATAGAGATTACGGCACGATCGCTGCATGTTTGGCGTCGATACAATATGGTGGTGATTATAATTACGAAGCGTGCAACATTTTATGAGTGCACAATGTCAAGGCAATGAAGCAAGCAACCATGGTTTATGATGCAATTCGGAATGCATAAATATTCTATTATCCTCTGCTTTAAGGATGATGCTTAAATATTTGCCCTCGTTCGTTCTTCACTTGGTGTCTCGTCTCATTTAAGCCACGTAGAAGATTTCTCACAGCAATTTCTGAATCACTCCGAGTCCCAATTCTCCTCCATCTTTCTCTTCCACGTATCAACATTGTCCTCATCCACTCTACAGAGCAATCTAGCCTGTGCCTCCAGCCGTGCTGTCGTTGATGATGGACAAATTCTCCTACGATAAATTAAATCCCAAACATTGTCATTTTGATCTAATTCCGACTCCACTCCAGGTCCAGTAATGTATGAACAGCACGTTAGGATGATTCCTGAATTTGTTACCTCGGATGCCACCGTTTGTGATAGACCATTGTTTACATTCGCTAGAAGGGCATTTTTTTGTTGTCGTGCAACTGCTAATCCCTCATTATTATTATTATTCGGTATCACGACACGTGAGGAACATGTAAGACAATTTCCACGACGACATTCATTGGGTATGCTCATTGATGACGAGGCTACTATTGATTGACGTTCAAGTGCATGCAATATTGGTTCATCATTCCGTACATATATTGTTGCAGTGTGTCCCTCTTGATGTATTTGTACAGGGTATCCAGTCTCTTCTTCGTAAACATTCTGATTGAGACACGTTGTCTGCCTTCGATGGTTTCTGCGTTGTGGCGAGAATGAAGTGACGAGCAATAGAAGAGGGGAGCAGCAGCTGATGATCAGCAAGAATATAGTCGCCGCTATTGTCATGAGCGAGCAGCGAATGGAGAGCGGTATTGGATCGAATACCTTGTTGACAACGGATGTGTGAATTAGTAAAGAATTATTCTGATGGATTATGATATTTCGAAAGGTGGACTTACCAGTGTCTTCGTGGCGGCAAAATTAGTGTAGCTGAGCAGATGGTGAATTCGGAGAAACCAGAGAGGGACTGTAAAAGATGGAGAGCGGCATTCGATTGAAGATATTGATGACGATGGATGTGCGAATTAGTAAACATTAATTCCGATTGATAATGATATTGCGACGACAGCAGACTTACCAGTGTCTTCGTGGCGGCAAAATTAGTGTAGCTGAGCAGATGGTGAATTCGGAGAAACCAGAGAGGGACTGTAAAAGATGGAGAGCGGCATTCGATCGAGACGGGAGTAAAGAGCAATGCGGCCACACTACTATTTGTCCGGAGGTTGTGTGGGGGTTGCTACAAAAACAAGCGGGGGGACGACCTTAATAACAATTGACAATAAAATCAACAATTCATAAGATAATTGGTATATATAATAAGACAATTGTTAATATTGTAGTAATACTTTGATATCAAAGTGAAGAAGAGAAAAATTTGCGAAGTTAAAAAAGGATCAGCGATGATTTTCAAAGCAGAGCGAAAAAACTCGCGATTTTAAGAGAGAACAAGTAGAATCGCGCCCAAAAAAGTAAGAAAAAGGCAATTCTCGTTCGCCGTGAATCACGTACGGAAAGAAAGCCATTAATGCTGTTTCACATAACATCTTTGGCTTGCGGAGGGATTTATTATTCTACACCAAAATCCCGGAGCTGTTGTACGAAATATCCACTCTAGCCTACATAATAAAGAACATGACCTCAACACGAATTAAACCCCTGCGCGGCGAAGCCCCATCGGCTTGTTGTCAAAATAATGATGTTACCTCTTGCGTACAGCTCCCATTTGTAAATGGGACCCTCCCGTTTGCAAATGGAACCCTGTCCCATCTGTAAATGGGACATTTTTTTTTAAACCCAGGGATAATACCCCGCCAAGTCCCATTTGCAATGTCGTGGGACTTGCTTTGTGCTTCACCCACTTTTAATGACGTCATACCACTTTTAATGACGTCATCTGTTAAGTAAACCACTTCGTTTTATTAAAAGTATTTCTCGTATTACATTGGATTTATTAAAAGTATTTCTCGTTAATACATATCGTAAAATTAATAAATTAGTCGTTCAGACAGACACAAATTGACCATTGTCTGGGGCTGATTCCAAAATTCAACGCGACGTGACGAATTCAACGCGACGTATCGTTCGACTTATCATTCGTCGCGACGTATCGTTCACAGTGCCTCTCATTGTCAGTGGCGCAGAGAAATCATCGACCGCAAACGTTAGTCAAGACAGGAAGTAGAGGTCTGGGAGATATCCATCAGGACTGCTCCATTCTTTCCTTTACTTCTTGTCAAGATTACAGTGCCCAACGTATCATTCGTGACAATGAGGACAACGAGCGATAGTGTTAGCAAAGAAGATGACGACGCTGGCGATAACAACAATGAAGACGGCCGCAGCGAAGACAACGACGCAGTAGAATGCCATAGTGGCTCTTGCGTAGGCGATGACTGTTGTAAATCAACACAAAATATTGTCCCGGCCCATCTTCTGGCTGCATCATCCGCCACTCCAACTAACCCTTACGGTAAGCCGTCAGGTTCTTTGTTGGCTCTAGCTGCACGGCATGTCGAATTGCAACAAACTAGCATCAATAAGAAGGCTCCTGGCAAGAGGGGAAAGGATAAGAAGCAGCGGAAGCGGAAGAAAAAGACAGCAAAGGCGAGAATTAATACAAAATTAAAAAAGGATATGGACGCAAGTAAAGATTGTAGACGGTTGACAAGTTTCTTCAAACAACAATCAGACAATGACGAAGAGGAAATGGGTGCAAGTGCAAGTGGCAGCGACACTGATAGCAGCAATGGAGAGGAGAACGAGGGCAACGAAGACGACCAATTCTACAATATCGAGGTGAATGATGATGACGACGTTTTCACTTTTACGGAGACTGTCAAGAGCTGTAAAAGAATTAATATTGAAGCAAATCTGGATATTGATGAAAAAGAAGATAATGGATTGGAAACTGATGATAATGACAATAATCATGATGATGATGATGACGATGATGATGATGATGATGATACTCAAAAGAGACAGTCGACCTCGTCTGAAGAAGAAGGCATCCAACAAAAGTACCTTCGAGCCGTTCATGATAGACTAAAGTATGAGTTATCACCAAAGTTTCCAGGATTCAAACAAAAATGGCTATTGAAACATCTAAAGAGAAACGGCTGGTGGAAGGAGCTGGGCCTCGAACAACATCATGCAGTGTATTATCGATCCATTTTTTGGTGGCTCCCAGAGGAAAGGTGGGAGGGGGATATAATGCCTGTCTGTCCTACTTGCAAGAGTTCGAAATGTGTGTCAACAAAAGGATTCAATAGCAATCATATTGGCAGACTGATTATTGGCTCACATGAGAATTATTATATTTTAACACGGCGGTACAAGTGCTGGTCGTGCGAGGAAATTTACAGAGAGCTTGTGAAAACCGAAGAGAAAGAGGCTTATGAAAATGGTCGGGAGACTGAAATAGTAAAATACAAGTTCAATTTCATGGGATGGGATGCCGATTCATTGCCTCTTACGGCCAATGGGCGAGGAGATGAGTTCCCAGCACTCCTTTCCTGGAGAGCTGGCCTTGACAAAAAGCTAATTGATATGATGAGATCGTTTTATAATATAGGTACAAGACCTGAGACTTTTGCCACCACGGTTCTTGAGTGGCATTCCCAAGAGTACTTTAAATCATGGCTCCGGTATGAACGAGATCACAAATTTTATCTAGATATTGAAAGAAGAAAAGGTGCTACGAATCCAGAGAGGTGGCCGATGTTTTCTGAATTTGACGACAAAGCAAATTGGAATGGAAAGGTGCCAACGGGTCCATACTTTGCATTCATGTACAAAAAGAATGCTGCATCACTCGAAGATCATTTTGCCAGGGAAGTAAAGAAGAGAGGTGCCAATTCATTTGCAACCGATGTCTCATATAAGGTGAATAAACATTTGGCCATGCACAAGGGAAAGCCAATTTTCAAAGGCTATGTTACAATAACAAATGAGTTCGGTGAGGTAAGGATTCAGCATCATGTTCTATCGGACTCTCACGAGCAAATGAAACCCCCGTTGGAGGCATATCGAAATACGTCTACAGCCTTTGGTTTTGCACATCCAACAACAATCTACACTGACAATCCAATGAGAGATAGAGTCTTTTTTCTCGGTGAATTTGAATCGTTGCGCAATGAGCAGGCACGGCTAGACTCTACAGTGGTGCAACCAACAGCAACTGGCGGCATTCCACCATACCCCTACGACACAGGCACTCCGCTATTAAAAATTGTAACAACTGTTAAGGAAACGGATATTGCGGTCCCAGCTATGTTACAATTAATGAACAAGGAATGTGGTTTGGCAGTTGATTGTGAGTGGAAAGTGGAGCATAATAGTGCAGGAAGACCTGTGAAGACTCATAAAATTGCACTCCTCCAGTTTGCTTACTGCAATGCAAATGATAATGATGCAATCCACTACCTGTTTGTTCGAACTCATCGCACATCGCAACTGTCAAAATCGCTACTGTCGCTGTTATCTGACAATTCATTCAACATCGTTGGAGTCAATGTGAGTGCCGATCTGAAAAAGGTACAACGTGATTTCGGTATAAGCGCTGACCAGGCTTTGAGGAAAAGAAAGCCTGAGACAATCATTAACCTTGGACTATATGCAAGAAGGCGAGACGTTGTGCAGGATGGATCAGTAGGCTTGCAGTATTTGGCAAAGACAGTGCTGAACTACCACATTGATAAGAACGACGAAGTCATATTTTCCAATTGGAATTCAGATAGGCTATCACCTGAGCAAACCAAGTATGCTTTGATTGACGTAGCCGCACCCCTCGAAATGTATAATAAGCTCCGACTATTGCCAGATCTCAACAGTCGTTTAACTATGGATGATGTTGTAGAGGATATGATGGTGGATGTAGTACCTCGAAATGGCAGTCCATTATGTATGGCTACAAGAGGGGCAACAGGGCGTGTGTTGAATCAAAACGCAGTCTGTTGCAGTCCCAATGGTGTAGTTCAAAAGAAAGTGAAAGCAGGGACAGGAATGGTATTGATACAGCTTGTTGAATTACACTCGCCGGACATGCTAGTTCCTCATTATACCAAGGTTGGTATTGGTAAACGGAAGGATAAGGCTACGCTGGCTGATTTTTTGTTGGGGCAGACGTTGGGGCAGATTGTTGTACCTGTTCAGATGTTAAAGGTGCATGTAGATTCACCATCTATACGACACACTCCGACAGCAGCTGCCAATGTTGCTGCAGGCATTACTTTACCAGCCACTACGCAAAATGCACTACCAACAATTGAAGAGAATGAAATGGATGATGAGGTTGAAGCTGATGACGAGTTTGAAGAAAATGAGAATTGTGATGACCAATATGATAGTGTTCAAGAAGCAATGGATAGCATAGAAGAACTATCCTCTCGTGACATTGAGTTCTTGAGGTCAGCAATAATTGAAGGTGAAGAAACAGGCAACAGCGGCAGAATCCCATTGCAGTGTGACAAACTCGATCCTCCCCCAAAGCCATGTGACATAATTGATAAATTCTCCGTTGTTCGTGGAGATTTATACCATGCTATGAAACGTGCACAAGGTCCGATGGATCACGAGGCCACAAAGAGTTTCGCTGTCGCAATAAAGAATGCATTCTTCATCTGGAATGAGGACAAGATGTTACAGTTAGAAATGAAAATGATGGGAACGGGGATGAACAAGGAACAAATCGAAAACAAGAAATATTTCAACTCAAAAGTATTCCATGATTGTGTCGAGCGGGTGGTTCCTCCACCGTCCATTTTATATTGGAGAGTAAGGGCAGTGTATGTATTATATGGTACAATGATAGACAGTAGCACAGGCAAGCCATTTTTTAATGATCGAGCATGGATATCAGCTAATGGAGTGTTAAAGGAGATCCGCCTTGGCTTGTATTCAGATCCACCACTGTTTTTGCCATACACGAACAGGCTGAAGGGAGATGGTTCTGTAATGAAGAATCAATATGGGATGGATATGATTGAGTGCAGTCGAGGAACCAACAGAACGGAGGCGTATCATAAAGGTCTGTCTGTTACCTTCGACAATTGGCATACAGGTGTTGAAATGACATTTTATCTCCTTGGAGAGAAGCGACATCGTCACAATCACAGCTGTTCTGAGCGTAGACGGCCTGGCTTTCCGCGATTGGGCATGTACGACACGTGGATAATTGACCAAATACAGAACCTTGTACTGGGAAACCATGATACAGTGGTGTATGAAGATATGTCAAATGCTAGTGATTACAAGGAGACTGCTGAAAGTTTTGATACAACGGCAATTCACGACTCTGATCTGCATCAAGCGCTGGTGAATCATTGGGATACTAAGATCAAGAAGGAAAGTGTGAAGCTCACAAACGATCATAAACATCTATGTAAGAAAATGGGAATACCGCTACCTTTCCTCCCATTTGGAACTATGGAGGAGAGAATATTATTCAACACTTTAGCACTGAGCAAGAATTTTCCTTCTATGTCAAAAGAAGACGAAGCTGCATTAGAGTGGATCAAACATGTTGATGGACATAAAGTGTTTCCAAAGTGGCCTGCTCATATCCGACAGTATCTGCGCACGTTTGAGAAAAATCGGCGTGTGCAGGAACATATGCGTACAGCAAAGGAAGGACGAGACCTCTTAAATGAGCTAAATGCTGTGATTCAGCAGCCATCGGCCACAGTATTTGCAGCAAATATCCAGGATCCACCCCGAATGCCAGTAATACCCCCACAAGCAATGCACAACAATCCTCATGTCATTGTTGGTGGGACTGCTGTAGGAGTACTTCCATCAACAAGCATTGGCCAAAAGAGGAAACAAAGAGTACGAGGCCAGGATAGGAATGTGCGTGCTCCACGAAGTTGTGGTCGTTGCAAGAAAAATGGAGGAGAATTCAGTTTAATCTGCCCTGGGAGGTGTGGCAGGACAACCTGCACTTACTTTGATGAGGATGGAAAACAAAAAGGTGTCCAGGAGTGATTGTCTGCTTCTGCTGCATAGTAGTATTTATTAAGTTGTCAACCTATATAAGTTTAAAACTATATGTCACTCATCGTACGTCTTTTCCTTGTTGGATCAAGATCAGTGAGCATTATTATATATAATATATAAATGATAAGAAATGTGACAGATTTACCAACTTGATACAATATGGTAAGACTGAACAGACCACTGCATCATTGGTCAGCGTTCGAGCAGTAAGAATGACATTTTGGAACGTTTGTATGTAGGAATGATGTCGTCCACTGACATGTCACGACATGGTTTACTAATGCCGATTCTGAACCTGCTACTGTTGTGACGCGTGAGCAACCGGCTGCCATTGGTATGTCTCAATAGTAAGAAATATGATACTCGCCGGTTGAATCACATTGGTGGCAGTCCTGGTGAGCCTGAATCTGCATGGGTCAGGGTGTTGAATCAAAGATGAGTTTAACGGAAAGAGAGATAAGAGATAATAGATTGGTGATTAACTTAACTAGCTGCTTATTAAGCAATCTATCCAGGCAGGTGCTTTCCTAGTAGCAGCACCTGGGTGATACTCCAAGTTCGTGAGCTTGGTTAGAGGTATGACGATTCAGCATCCGAGAATGCTTGTTCAGCCTAGGCAATTTCTGGTACGTATGGCATACTCCAAACTCCAAGGACTTAATTTGTAGTGCAACAATTAGTATTAAAATCCTTTTGTAGCCATACCTTGGCTACCTCTGGGGTTGACTTTGAGCCTTAATATCTTCGTCAATATCAGCCCAATCAACATAACTCATAATACAATCTTGTTCTCTACCGTCTTGGCTATTTATTCGTATCTTCGGATGACTCAATTGGTCCATCAGATACATAATAATGGACGATATTGTGGGACAGGCTGATAGAGTTAGTGAAATGAAACTTTTTCTCAGTCTCTCTCTTTTCCTCCTTCTTTTTCCTCCTCTTCTCCTCCTTTTTCTTCTTTTCTCCTTTTCCTCTCTCCTCTCTTTTTTTATTGCTCCGCGGTTGAAACACCAAAAAAATCCCAACGGATGCTCCCATATGCAAACAGAAGTTGCTCCCATATGCAAACGGATGTGAGTGTTGAGGTGCACGAAGTGTTGAGGTGCCCTCGAGGTGCTCACGGCGGTGGTGGGTGCTCACATGTCTCGAGGTGCTCACATGATGTCTCAAATGGGGGAGGTAACATGCACACGTAATAGCAATTAGGACGAAGCCGCCACATCCAACGACACAGACAAGACCATGACGAGTAATGCAACAACAACACCCCAACCAACGACACGGACAAGACCATGACGAGTAATGCAACAACAACACCCGCCCTACCTCACCTCTACTTCTCTTCTTTCAGCGGCGTCACGGCTGCGCCATCTTCCTCTCCCTCTCTGCAGACACTTCCTCCTGAGTTACTCCATGCCTGTCTTGCCGAATATTCCGATTGGGGAGACTTGGCGAAGTTAGCCTGTGTTCAAAGAGGACGGAAGAGCATTGTCGATGATGCCGCGATGTACGGTGGACTGGATGCGATGTGGGAACTTAATATGTGTCTTTTGTACGGTGATGATAGTAGAAGACGACTTCAACAACAGCAAAGTGAGGACGATACACGACAAACAACTGTGCATGTTTACGACAATGATTGGAATAATAGTACTGTTGCGATACCTACAAATAGTAGAGGATTAGAGAAAAATGAGGCATTGGCAGTCAGGTATCTTACCCGTTTGTGTGGAGTGGAACAAGAAGTTGTTATCGGCCAGTCGCATGGAGAGCCAATTACAAGTGTCCTCCCGAGCAACGAGATAGAGCAATATACGACAGTGATAGCAGACGAGGCGGCCCTACTAGAATTGGCATCATGTTACCTCACCGGTACTGGTGTATCTCAGCCCAACCCCAATTTGGCAATCAAATGCCTAATGAAACGACCAAATCCATCTGCCAATTCGAATGGTCTTATTGACATTGACGTCGAGGCTGCTGCCATAAATGGACATGTTACGTCGGCAGTGTTCGGAGAAGAGGATGGTGTGGGTGGTCTTCAACAGTTAGTTGAGGTGGCACATAGAGTTGTACCTAGAGTGAGAGTATATCGAGAGTTAGGGTGCTACTTGTATTAGAAATTAATACGCTAGTTGTGTCTACCATGATTTGTACTCCCAACTAGCAGTGCCATTTCCACCGCCCTTTCCTATCCAATCATCTTCTGCTATTATAGGCACCAGCATCTTTAATATAAATACTCCTCGCGCTGTGTTGTCAGTCTTCCTTGCCCGTACTTGATGATTCACTCATGTTCATCTAGTTGATTGTTAATTATTACTCCTTGCATTGCCTACATCACACGTTCTCAATGATGTCAATTGTAATGGACGTGAGATTATTTTCTACTATCGCAATCAACGATCAACGTGAGATGATTATAATCCTTGCTTATCTCCCTCACCCGTACTTGATGATCCACTCATGTTTGTTTAGCGGATTGTAAATTACTCCTCGCGTTGCCTCCCTTCTATGTACCTGGTGATCCACGTTGCCTGTGACAATCGCAATTGTACAGACATTGGCCTCCTCGTGTTGACACGTTGACAATGGATACGATGACACCTCAGCAAACTCTCTATTCTCAACACATTGTCATTGTCAACGGCATTCTCAGTCCGGCCTCGACGAAGGATATAAGCAGGCAACTATGACCACGCAACCTTCGTCGAGCAATGAGCAATCAGCAACGTGTTTCGATTGAGTGATTACCTTCGTTGCCCGTACTCAATGATTCACTCATGTTCATCTAGTTGATTGTTAATTACTACTCCTTGCACTGACTCCCATGTACATACTGAATGATGTCAATCGTAATGGATGTAAGATTATTTTTTACTATCGCAATCGACGAGAGATGGTTACATATTGTCATAACAAAGGGGGATATGGCGCCGCCAATCCGACGCAAGAATAGAGCACCGCATATCCTCATCATTGTCGTTGTCGTATCCTTGTTTCTGTCGTCGTTGTCATCCTATCCTCATTATTCTCGTTCTATCTTGTGATGTATCCTCGTTGTCCTATTCGTTGTTGTTGTATTGTATCCTCATCGTTGTCATATCAGCATCGTGCATCAGGACCTAGTCAGAGGTATCGCACCTCGAGGCATCGTGCACCTCAACGCTCACAACTTTGCATATGGGACGCTTCAAAGGTCGCGTCCGTTTGCAAATGGGAAGAATCGGGGAGTATTTTCCCTGGGTTTAAAACCATTTGTAAACGGGAGCTGTACGCAAACGGGAGGTAACAATGATGTATGTACCTAATGGTTCCCGCCAAGCGAGGAGAAAGAAGATGACCCAAAATAATCGACGATGATATGACCATTTTTTTTTGAACCGCATTGAGACGAGCTCATGCAGCAGCTGAATGGCATACCTATCTGTACACGGGCCTCTACAATCATCGTGTAGAGATGAAAAAAAATTGACAAATATTCGGGGCGAAAAAAAAAGGGTCGTCGCGGGTGAAGCAGTGACGCGAAATTTCAACGACGCCACCGGTTGGATTCGTATTGAACAAGAGCTCTCTATCGATTATAAATACGTGACAATCGACAATTTTGACGACATCAATTTGAGGACGACTTGCCCAACGACAGTCACGCTTCGTTCGACAGACGACAAAGACAACGAAACGGCCTCACTCCCACTGCGTTGCGTTTGACTGATGCGTTTAAACGTCCGAATCGGACCGCAAGAAGCACCACCATACTATGCTGCGCTAGTTGGTACTCTCTAGTGCTCGATCATGCCAAAAACGTACGTCCTCCAGAACAGAAGAAACAGTAATGCTAATGTTAGTGTTGGTCCTAGAGGATACCATCATGTATCAGTACCTCCCGGTCCGGCAGGACGTGATTATCATCATCAGATACCATCATCCCATCACAGATGCCACCGGAGGTGGCGTTAGAGGGTGACAAGAGGATATACTGATACTGGAGTAGACAAACGAATGTCCTGCCGGACCGGAGGTACTGATACTGATACATGATGGTATAACATGATAATATGACGTCCTGTCCGACCGAAGATGGTATGATGGTATGATGTTGAACTGTTGGATACTATGTTAAAAAATTATCGACATACTTCTTATCATACCAACAATATTTGGTATGTCCGACCAGGACGCTTACATGACGCGACAAATTAACGAACGCAGCGTTAGCGAAGTGAGGCAGCTGTTGTTGCTAGTTATCGAATGGAACGAAGTGTGGAGCGAGGCTGTTTTTGTTGTTTTTGTCACTGCCGTACATTATTTTATCATATTATATTACTACCATCAAGTAAAGCGAGTAAGCCCGAAGAGCGGCGAGACTGTCGTCAATTTTTATCCATTTGACAACAATTATCACTATTGTAATCCTCTTGTCGAGGCAGTTCTATGGTGGTCAAATCATTAAAATCGGGGTTTTTTATCATTTAATAGTAATTAATGAGTCGATTGTATCTAATGCAACGTAGATGTATATCATCTCATCTTTAAATTCATCTTTTAAATAGATGCCACCATTGGCAGGAGATCCTGAGAACCAATTATTGCACGTTTGATGTGGAATGTTATTTGGCATGTTCGAGCGATTAGGATCCGGGAGAGGGCGACGTGGCATCCAGAGACAGGTGGCATCCAGAGACTGAGGTGTCAGTGACGTACTGTCACATCACTGACAATAATGACACATACTATTTGATTCCCCCGCAAGTGTTTCTATTTTACATTTCTACGAGGTGTCAGCTACAAAGTGCGTCACTGGAAACTGGAACCTGTCTCTGACGACTGACGACGTGTGTGCCTTCGCCGTGAAACGGGAGCACCTGTCTCTGACGCGACGCACGTGAGATCACCTCGAAATTTTGTTTGCTCTCACTCATCTCGAGTACCAAGTTTATCAACAAAACTGTTATCGTCATCAAATAGCATCGAGATGCTCTCCTCTCATCATGACAAGATGGCATTGGCTCATCGTGCCCAACCCCCCCAGTCCCTTGGAACCGAGGTCAAGTCCCTTGGTGTAAAGGGTGGGAAACATTCCAAGGACGGTGGCGTCAAGGACAGCTACGTGAGTGCTAATAAATATGCCCACATCCACACTCTATCATCTCATAGGCATCTCTTATTGACTTTATCAATCCCTTCTCTCTTTGATCAGGTCGACGGAAACGTCGCGAAGGAAACCGAGGTCAAGTCCCTTGGTGTGAAGGGTGGGAAAGATTCCAAGGACGGTGGGG
>Ga0247836_1006674_pt1 | contig 12650 bp, 15 predicted proteins | sample LaCruzMarch2015__4_FD_187116 | JGI IMG/M metagenome (GOLD analysis project Ga0247836, IMG submission 187116) | Freshwater microbial communities from meromictic Lake La Cruz, Castile-La Mancha, Spain - LaCruzMarch2015_14m | ecosystem: Environmental > Aquatic > Freshwater > Lake | place: Spain...
TTTCAAAAAACGCAGCATCTTCTTCGTCAACCTTCACCGCCTTTTCTTTAGTGTTGTTATCAGGTTGTACTAAATCAGCCTTAGTTACTACCTGCCCGACAGGAACATGGTTAGTGTTTTTGGCAATGCTTTCACCATTTGTGATAGTGCTTCCGGCAGCTTTCACCACCTTTCCAACACTAGACTCACCTCTCGGTGTTGCCTCATCACCTTTAAGCGCAGGATTGAACAAAAGGATTTTTAACGGCTTGGAGATAATCAGCAAACGGCTGTCTGCATTTCCATTGCCGTCTTTAATAAGTTTTTCTACTACTCCGCTAACGCCTTGGAGTAATTCAACAATATCCTCTACTGTTGGCTGGTCTTCGTTTGTAACGATTTCTGACATAAAAATGTTGTTTAAGTAAAAAATGTATGAGAACACGAAGTTATCAAAAAGATTATTTAATAATCAAATTGATTATTATTGCAGCGCGGAGTGGAACAGTTGGCAGCTCGTTAGGCTCATAACCTAAAGGTCGCGGGTTCGAGTCCCGCCTCACGCAACAGCGCAGGAGTACAGTAGTTATACTCAGCAGGTCTCCAAGAGCCACTCAGCAATGGGTGGCTTTTTATTTTGATGTAGCCCAACTCAAACCGAATCTTGGTTTCAATAGGAATACCATTCGCATCATTATCATGTCTGCATAGTCCGGGGAACGCCCCAGCACCTCTTTCATTGTTGCTTTATCAATGATGCGCAACTTCTTATCATCATCTGTTTCAAGGCGCTTCACCTGGTCTAACTCCTGAATAATTATATCCTTGCTTGTCTTCACTCCAATATACATCATTGAAGTGTTCACCATTTCAGCAAGTTTGAAATAGCATTGTGTTTTAAGGTTTGCATAATTCTCATCATCGATAGGCTTCGCATTGTTGTGGAATGCAATCGCGCCTTTCAAATAACCTTTAAGGAATGCTCCCAAACCGTCAGCATCATAAGCAATGTTGCTGCGCGGTACCTGATGCAGATTTGCATACATCTTTATTGTTTCCTCAACTTCTGGTCCTTCGCACTTGTCGAACACTATTATATCAACCAACCGCAACCCATACCACACGCCAATGACAAACTTATCTGCTCCATGCAATGCAATGTCCGCGGTGATGTATCTCTCGCCAGCAGGAACAAAACTATTAGTCCACATGTCGGTGATGGATTCATAGTCAATCAGGCGCAGCGGATCATCATCATACTCCCAATTACCATAAAGCAATCTTTGCTTCTTGCTGTTGTCTGTTATCGATAACAACGCTTCCTGATACTCTGATTCTGCAAATGGATTATCGCCACTCAGTGCCTGTATAAACTTCTGAAATGGCTTAAGTGCATTTGCTTTGAAGGGCTTATAAAATGTGGTGTAAAGCCAATTCTTTTTAGGGTTACAGGTAATGAACAGCTTCCGGAGCAATCCGTATTTATCATTCAAGTGCCTGCCTATACGTGACTTCAATGTGTCATAAGCACCAAAGTGAGTTTCTCCACCTTCCTCTATCCATCCACCTGTATATTCAACAGAACCGTAACGCTCATACAACGGATCTGCCGGAAGAAAGCGGAGGTCTAATAAATCAATCCTGCTGCCATTTGCAAACTCAAGGTAACTGCCTTGGCTCCTGTACTTGAAATCAACATCTTTCTTGACTCCATGCTTCTTCGCCACTTTGAAGAAGGTTATCAAAGTAGATTCGCGCAACCGCTTCAACTCTTCCCTGCCTATAAACCATTTAGTCCCGGGGTAACTAAGACACATGGACATAAGCCAGGCACAACCCGTCCAACTCTTTGCACCTCCGGCAGCACCTCCATAAAGAAATTCAACTGTAGTTTTGTCTGTAAGGATTTTTAAAGCCTCTTCCTGCTTTTTATGCTTCCTTCCCTTTTGACAAGTGATGTGGTCGAAATTACCACGCTTGAACAATTCGGTTTCGATATCAACAAGGTTGAGAGAAAGCAAATCATTTATCATCAACCTTTTCTTTCATCTGCCTTAGTGCAATTAAATCTTCAACTGATAACTTAGACAGGTCTGATGAATTGATAGGTTTACCTCCGCTGGTAACATCAAGCTGCTTCTTATCTCCAACACCAAACATCACTTTGAAAAACAACTCCGACCATTCCCGGCTCTTTCCTTCAGCAGCCTTGGCAGCAAGTTGAAACAATGCAGCATCAGCGAAAACAGAATACTTCTTTTTGAGCGTGTCAAAGTCCGGCTCCTGAGTATGCTTCCACACAGTTACAACACTCAAACCGGTTTTTTCGGCCACCTCTTTGAGTTTTGGAGTTCTGCGCTTCTCCATCGCAATGGCTATGTAGTTAGAGTAAATGAGTTCATTGTTATGCTCCCAGTCTGCTCTACGATTTGACTCTTCCTCCTCAGGTGTTAATTCAGGAAACGGAGGTTTCTTAGCAGTCTTTTTGATGGACTTCTTTGCCGGCTTCTTATTGGCTCCCTTGCTTTTAACTTTGTTAAACTTTTCTCTCATTTTGATTTCACTGCTTTCAGTCCTGAATATGCTTCCCAACGTCTAACTATCACATCGCAGAAAACAGGATCCAACTCCATCAACCTGGCTTTTCTTTTCATCTGCTCACAAGCCATAAGTGTAGAGCCGCTGCCACCAAACAAATCAAGAACGATGTTGTCAGGAAAACTGCAACGGTTCAACGGCTTCTCATGTAAAGTGCAAGGCTTTTGTGTCGGGTGAACATAGTTCTGACTCACTTCACGTGCCACAACCCAGGTGTCTGTGAAGTCCATCAGGCTATCAAATATTTTCCTGTCGGCAACTTCTTTATTCAGAATCTCCGTCATGTTCCTGAATTGATTGTTCAGGGCCGGGCTTCCCTTGGTACCATAAACACATGGTTCAATCAATCTGTGAAAAGCCATTTGCAAGACTGGGTTGAAATGGTCTTTAATCCAGAAGGCAACGCTTTTATTCATAACACCTAACATCCTGAACGCATCTTGAACTAATCCAATAAATTTAGGATCGCACCAAAAAAATACATGAACATCTTTCTTGCACACCTCCAACCCATTGTTTACAATCTGAATCAACCAGGCAGTGTAATCAGCGTTACTCATGTTGTCAGAAAAGACTGCGTTCGTGTATCGCTTCTTTATTGCATTGGGCTTAATGCCTTTATCATAACTCAATCCAATATTGTAAGGCGGATCACAATACAGAATATCCGCAAGCTCTCCCTGCATTAGCTTTTCTACATCCTCCTCCTTTTGACTGTTGCCACACATGAGGCGATGCTCTCCAAGAATGTAAATGTCTCCGGGTTTGGTTGATGGCGCTTTTATTTCATCAAGGGCTTTTTCAACATCAAACTTATCATTTGAGACTGCGTTCTTATCGGTGAACAACCCTCCCATTTCATCAAATCTGAAACCGGCATTGTGAAGAAAATTTATGTCGAATCCCTTTAGCTTATCCCAATCCCACTGACCACTGTGAAGATTATCCTTCAACATCCTTTGGTCCTGAACTTCCCGGGTCACATCTTTTTCAACCCAAGCCCAAATAGTTTTTTCTCCATTGGCTGCTGCTGCCTTGGCTCTTTGCGTTCCGGCATAACACACAAAACGATTCTCACCCGAAATGTGATTGATAAGAGGCGGCCGCTGCTTCAGGAATAAAGGATCTTTCTTTATATCCTGCTGAAGCTTCTTAAATTCTTTGGCTGAAATTTCGCGTGGGTTGTAATCCGGGAATTCGATTGCACTAATTTCTAACTCGACAAATTGTAATGAAGATTGTTCTTGCTGCATGTACAGCAAAAGTAATCAATGTGATTAAATAGTAATCATTTTGATTTTTGAAGTTCTGCGAGCTTTGCGCGCAGTTTATCTTTAAGAGGCATAATATCTCTCATACTCCAATTGCCTCTTAGCGCATCAGTTCTAAAAGTTTCTTCAAAAACATTGAACTCCTGGAGTGATTCCAGTCCATCAATAATAGATGGCCATTGTTCTAAAGTAAAGGACGGACTTGATTTATCAGGAATCATTCTTAGGTTTCAAAGTTAAAAATTCAATCTACATCCTCTCGCTTCTTTTTAGCAAATTGAAATCTATCGTGGTTAGGTTCATAGTTAAAGTCAATCCTGTTTTCCCTGCACCAGTCTTCGACTCTTTTATGAGTAACGCAATTCTCTTCACGCATGAATTGGTCATAGGTCAAATTTGGACTTAGCACTTTCGCTAACAAGAAAACCTCTGTGTTATACACCTTTTCAGTAAACAAATCAGCTGCTTTGTCGAATCGAATTTCAACTCCCATCGGATGCGCTTCAGATATGTAATTAAGCAAGTCTTGCTTTGAATCCATAAGGCTAAGATATAATGAATGAAAGAAATTTAGCGAATGAAAAATTTTCAGTTTGGGTATTTGGAGATAACATCAATAAGCGTGAACCGGTCCTGCTTGCGACATTTCGTTTTAGCCAATAGTTCAAGCTTTGCGAAACGCTCCTTGCCTATTCTATTTTCAAGGTTCACCCGGTACCCATAAGAATGACTCTGACTGTTGAAGTAGTTGCATTGTAGGCACTCCCCATGCACGTTATCCTCGTTAAATCTCAAATGGGAATAGTCAGAGGTTGGATAGAAATGTCCAGCTTGCAATGTTCTGGGCTTACCGCAATTGATACACGGCTTTCCTGTATCTCTCACACGAATGAACTTATTGAATCTGCGCTGGGCGATTACAATTAACTGCGCAAGCGATTTGCCGGAATACTTTTGGATTTGATTGGCTGTCATTGCCTAACCTTGATTATTATAGTTATACCATTGAATAAAATCTATAACTGCCAAGAATGCTGCGCCAATAAATGTTTTATGCTGCCAAAGGGCTTGCCTATTGAACCTTACCATAAAATCGCCATCCCACGAAACTCCGAAAGTTCTAATGTAGGCTCTGTCTTTTTCAATCCTAACTTCAATACCATCATCTATTGGTATTTCTTCATACACATGCTTACAAATTTTCTCAATAACAGGCATTAGAAGCCCCCATGTTGTAGAGTAATCATGTTTTTTAATCGGTATAGCTGCTTCGCCTTCAAACTTTATGCAGTCATCAGCCCATTTCAACTGTTCGGCAGTTAAAAACTTTCCGCCCATAAATTCAGCAATCAATTTGTTGCCTTGTAAAATTTATTTTTCTCTCATAATTTCAATTCTGTTTAATTAAATTAAACCTCGCCTCGTCAATTTGCTTGATGTCCACCGTAAGGCGCGCAATCACTTTGTAAATTTCCGTGGCGGACTTCTGTTCGATGTGCTTGCCAATTACCAATTCCTCCAGTTCAAACTTTTGACTGACCAAGTAGTTGTACTGGTCCCGGATTTCATTAAGTTGAATTTTATCTCCCGGATGTATCATTCTTCATTTTTTCACTTTCCAATAAAATGTCGTCCCTTTTACTTACAGACTCCTTTACAAATTGAGCCTTCGCGTTTCTCATTCCTTCATCAAATCCACAGTTGTCAGTTCGATTATACCTAACCGATTTTTCAGAGTGCGTAACAGAATCATGCTCCAGTTGCCTCTGCTGCTCAACAATTTCAAATCGCGTTTCGATATATGTTCCAAGCCACTCCATCAGCATTGCTGGGTTGAACTTTCCATACATCTTACCAAACTTTTGAGCTCGGCATTGCGCGGTGAAATGTTTTAATTCTGACACCCTGAAGAAATACCCTTGCGCAAATATTTCTCTCGCCAAGGGTTGCAATTGTTGTGGATTCCAAGCCTCTCCAAAGAATGCACACAGCTGTAGCAATTCAAGAATTATAAATGAGTAAGCCTCTTTCTTATCGCCATCTTTCACAAGCGAAGCAATACATGGCTGATCACTATCAATCACTAATGCCTGCGGTGTTGCGCTTGTGATTTCAAGTCGCTCACAATCCTGCCATAGTTTTATTGAAGGCGTCTCTTGCCCAGGCCTCGTTTGGTTGTTGCTTGTTGTTTGCAGTTTCTCTTCCATCACTTGAATTTTTTAATCTTAATTTATTCTCCTTCGCATCGCCAAGCATGAAGTTTCTGACTTGCGCGAGCCAATCTTTACGCTTAACTCCTTTACCTTCAGCCCAATTCTTCATGCGTTCACGGTAATACAATAAATCACAATGCTCATAGTCTGTTCCATCGAACGCGGCAACGAATTTTTCAACTTCAAAAAATTCTGATTCGCTGAAAAAGTGGTCGCGCTTACCCTCATTTATGGATTTTTTTAAACTACTTTTTTTAGAAATTGTGTGTGTGTTTACGCTTTCTACTTCACCTTCTGTTTCTACTTCTACTTCGTTTCTATTCAAGCCACTACTTGCATGCGAGTCGCTGACAACTTGCTGACGACCTGCTGACATTTCATTCTCTCCGAAATTGTCAGGCGGTTCAGGGAATTGTCTTCTCTGTTGCCTCAGTCGTTGCCCGAATTTCACAATGGTTAGAAAGGGTTCACCATCTACCTGGTAACTACGGATAAGACCGGCAGCCTTCAAGCTATCCAACCAGCGGTCTATATCGGCAGTTCTTAACCCGTCCTTCCTTGGAAAGAGCAAAGACTTCAGTAACACTGAATCTGCATAGTAACATCCGAAATCATCGGCTTTCATAATCAATCTCAAAAACAAAACCTCCTCCTGCCATCCAAGAGAATTCATCGTTTTACTATCTGTCCAGTCTCTAAGTATCCTATTCGGCATGTTGGCTCTCCTTTTTTTGAATATTGAAAAGAGAAGCAAACCTGTCCACTACGTCCACCTGCACATCATCCTTAGCACCGGTGATTTCATTGGCAATACTTCTCTTCTCATCAATGATTTTGTAAACCCATTCATCAATAGTTTCCTTACCGATGAAGTACACACACTGCACAGAATCCTTTTGTCCGATGCGGTGACACCTGTCTTCGCACTGGTCATGCCCGGCAGCTGTCCAACCCTGCTCCACGAATGCAACTCTTGACGAAGCCGTAAGTGTTAGTCCAACACCGGCAGCTTGCATTGAGCATAATATCAGTTTGCAATCAGGATTGTTTTGAAAGCTGTCAATAGCATGTTGCCGCTGCAATGAATTGTCTTCACCTACTATGCTAACAGCATTTGGGAACAGCGCTTTCAGTTTGTGAAACACTTCCTTCAGGTGAAGGAAGACAACGAGCTTCTCTCCGGATTCAATAACCTCCTGAATGTAATCGCGTACATCTGCAAGTTTGCCCCTGGCAGATATGTTTTTAAGAATGCCGATACGAACCATCACTTCACCACGCAAAGCAGATTCCACACGCTCGTCTGATGCTTCCTTATACTTGATAAGGTACTCGCGCAAATCTTCCTCTGCCTTCACGTATTCGCGCCTGTGCGTGTCGTCAATTTCACAATAAACAATCTGTCGAATCTTTGCCGGCAGGTCCTTCAGTACTTCGCTTTTGTCTCTCCGGTAAAAGCAATTGGTGCTGAGCTTAAAATTCAACTCCTTCAGATTGCTTGCACCATTCAAGCCTCCGCAGTATCGTTGCGTAAAGAATTTGTAACCGCCCATATCATTGATTCTGTCAATGATGCCCAGCTGTGGCAGTAAGTCTTTCGGTTTGTTCACCACCACTGTCCCGGTAAGTGCAAAGATGTATTCCTTCCCTTCCGCGATTCCCTTCGTGAATTTTGTTTGCAGTGTTTTAAAATCCTTACACCGGTGCGACTCGTCAATAATTACAGACTTGAACAAATCTTTCTTGCTGCTGAATTTGATATGCTTGAGCGTCAACTTGCCATTGTCCGGCTTATTCACTTCCAGGACGAAATACTTCTTCAGTGATTCATAATTGACAATGAACACATCAATCATTCCTGAATCAATCCATCTGTGCATATATCGGGCCAGCGGCTCATCAATCACCCGGGCACGTTTGTTAGTCCATATTTCCCATTCACGTTGCCAGTTTATTTTCAAACTTGATGGACATATAACCAAACATGGAAAAGCATCCACGGCTGTGATGGCAGCGATAGACTGTCCTGTTTTACCAAGGCCAGGCTGATCACCAATAATTAAACGCTTTTTATCTAAGCAGTAAGCAACTCCTTTCTCCTGGTATGGGAACAGTTGGCGCTTAAGAGATATGTGAACATTCAAATCAGGAAGTTCCGGTATAGAAAAATCATGCTGCACATCCTGAGGTTCACCAAAAGTGAATCCGTATCTTTTTGCGAAACTCTCTACATCAGGACGAGCAGATATTGGAACACGCCATATTTTAGTATCGGTGTGCCAGTATCTCCCCGGCAGGAGCTTCACGGCTGCTAACAGCCGTGCGCTCCAAGGGAAACGAATTTCAAAATAGTTGGTTTGTTCGTTGATTACCATTTTATTGGGTGAGTGTCTTTACACTTTTCTTTTTTGTTGATGATTCAGGTTTTACAGCTACAGTAACAGCCTTGCTGTTTTTCTCTGCTGCTTTTAACTCCTTCAACTTTTCGTTGAGTTGCTTGATTCGCTTTTCGAGTTTCTGTTCTCGAGTTGCACGAATGTTCAATTCATTCATGTCAATCTCTTTTACAGCATCAGGAATCCATTTTTCAGCAACAGCGCGAAAAACGAAACATCTACCACTTGCATCCGGGCGTTGGTTAGGTGCGCCTTTTGTTGGAGAGAACTTACTCATCAACATTACTCGAGTTGCATTATTCAAAATCTCGGTAAGCTGGGCAGGTGTTTTTTCAAAAAGTTTCTTCACCAATACCTTGCCGTCACCGGACCACTCTCTTTGCATTTTCAGGCGTTTGTGCAAAGCATCCGAAACGTTATAGTTGTCACTCATGAACAAAATCAAAGCGACCAATTCAATTTGGGTTATTGGATCATCAGACTGAAGGTATTCTTTGTGTTCACTAAACTTTTCACCAACGAGCGCATGGATTTTTTCCTGATCTAATTCCTTCTTGCGCTTCTCACCATCATTCAACCGGGCAAGCTCCAGTTCAATATCTTCAGTTGTGATGGTGCCATCATTCTCCTTTTTCTTAGTGGCATCAGCATCGCCTTTAGGCATTGCATCCTTTTTCAAATTGACATAAAAGAACTTGCCTTTATAATTGCCACCAACTATAAATGCTTTTAAAAACTTTCCTGAGGATACCTTCTTTTCGTATTCCTGTAATTCCTTTTGATAGTCAGCGGTGTCTTTATGGAAGGCAGCCATCATATCCGCTTCATCATCGTAATCCTGAACATCATACTGCTCAATGTCCGGAGCATCGGGTTTGTGCTCAGTATGATATTGGTTCCTGTTGTAAACTTTCTCACCGGCTTTAATTAAAGCGTTAGCCTCTTTAGAGAAGGAATACTCATCGCAAACTAAGATTACCTGAGGATCTGTTTTAGCTTCCTCCAAAACCTTTTTGTAAGAAACCTCTGTTTTATTTCTAAAGCATTCGCTGAACATGCACTTCGCGTTCAAAGCGTCTTCAGGAAATAGTAAAGTGTTGGATGCTGTGTTATGCTCACAGTTGGTGCAAGCTCCTATCTTTGGTAACAATTCCCCATCCTTAGTATCAAAGGCAGCATCGTTCAAATCATTGGTGAACTTCCTAAGGTTCCAGGGCGACACTTCAATTTTCCCCGTCTCTCCTTCAAATTCTTCATTCCAATACTCATCCTGGTCAACCTTGCGAAGCTTGACAATTTTCATTGCTGTCGCTATCGTCAAGCGGTCAGCGTAGAAAGCCTTTTGAAAATCTTCCGATAAGTCATTCAGCTTTAACCGCTGCGCAACATAAGTACCTGACTTGCCTACACGATTGGCAATTTCTTGCGTATCGTACTTTTTCAAGTCAATCAAACCTTTGAACGCAACCGCCTCTTCCATCGGGTGCACATCTTTACGCTGGAGGTTCTCAACGATTTGAAGCTCCAACGCTTCGTCATTGGTAAGTTCGTGAATAGTTGCCGGTATGGCATCTCTTTCAGGATTGTTTTGCATCACGATGGATGCAGCTCTGAACCTTCTTTCACCACAAACCAGTTCGTACCCCTTGCCAAGTTTTCGGAGTACAACCGGCTGCAACACGCCTTTCTGAAAAATAGAATCCGATAACTCTTTGATGCTTTCTTCATCAAATTTTTTGCGCGGATTGGTTTTGCTGATGGTAATTTGCTTTAGCTTGACCATCTCAAGCGTTGTTTGACCTGCCATTTTTTTTGCTTTTATTGATTATTGAATTGTTACTGTAGCTTTGGTTTTAAGGAATTCGAGAGCAACATCATCTTCCACATAGAACATGTGTGCGTACTTTGGTAGTAAAGCCGAACCTGCGATTTGCGTTGAATGCTCCTTCTCAACGCGCATTCCAACGGGATTAATAACACATGCCCACCCGGCAATGCAGTGAGATGTTCCGCAATGCCAATTATTCATTTTTAGAGAGCCCGGGCGAGAAAGAACTTCGTTGGCTATTTCTGTGATGAGCGCCTCCTGGTCTATATCTTCGGTTATTCCTAACTTCTCTTTAAGCAACTCCCATGCGGAGTTCTTCAACGATTCAGAAGAGCAACACTCAATGATGTACGTGAGTTCGCTGTTGGTTGGCGACTTCTCTTTAAGCAACTCCCCTGCGGAGTTCTTCAACGATTCAGAAGAGCACCAGCGGATGATGTACGTGAGTTCGCTGTTGGTTGGCGACTTCTCTTTAAGCAACTCCCATGCGGAGTTCTTCAACGATTCAGAAGAGCAATACTCAATGATGTACGTGAGTTCGCTGTTGGTTGGCGACTTCTCTTTAAGCAACTCCCCTACGGAGTTCTTCAACGATTCAGAAGAGCAACACTCAATGATGTACGTGAGTTCGCTGTTGGTTGGCGACTTCTCTTTAAGCAACTCCCATGTGGAGTTCTTCAACGATTCAGAAGAGCAATACTCAATGATGTACGTGAGTTCGCTGTTGGTTGGCGACTTCTCTTTGAGCAACTCCCATGCGGAGTTCTTCAACGATTCAGAAGAGCACCAGCGGATGATGTACGTGAGTTCGCTGTTGGTTGGCGACTTCTCTTTAAGCAACTCCCATGCGGAGTTCTTCAACGATTCAGAAGAATCCGAATCCGTAATAATACCTCGCAACTCGTAGTTGCTTTTTGATTCTAAATTTTGCATTTGTATATAATTGTTTTATTGATTACTTAAAAAAATCCTATGGGCTTCCACTTCGTGACAAGTGGTGTTTCATACATCTATTCACGTTATAATGTATGGATTACGCCCTCTCTTGGATTGTTGTGTAGAGGAGAGGAATTGAACCTCTTACCTTAACGTATCTCATCTTCGCAGCCTTACTCGGTGCAGGTTCAATCAGCAAAAGCCTGTGGACCAAAACAGGGCATACGTTACGCTCTATCCAATGAGCTACCTCCCCATGCGCACCGAACCATTTCGCAAAAAATTGACAACTCGAAAGTTGGGCCCGGTGCATTTTAAAGAACGATGTTTAAAAACGGAGGAGGTACTTTACCTTTTCTCTCCTCCGAGTTGACAACTGTAACCTCGTTGTTGTAGTTGCTTCGCTGTTAGCAGGCTGTTTCCCTTATCAGTTTTACCCTGCCTTTAGCTATGCTATGGGATTCTTCAGTTACTCTTCAGCGAAAATTTTCTGGTTTATTATTAATTCCTGGTTCGCTTCCAAAAACTCGATAAATGCTTCGCAATGACCTGTCAATTCGGGTATGTCCTTTTCAGGATTATATGAGTAATGCTCTATCCATGTATTTTTGAAATCGGTAACGGCAAATTCGAAATCATTGATTTTATTACCCATTGCGTTAAGACAGTACGGGTAAGCAATTCTTTGCCACGCATCACGATATTTATATGCCGTGTATTTGCTTGTGGTTTTAATGTCCACAACCTTAAAAGGCAGCAATTCATCAACGTAGCCGTACAGTAAAACATTACCGTACCTTGTCGGCAATACAGCCTCTACGAACTGCTGGGTTAATGTGCCATTTAGATATTCAACAAACTCTTTGCAAATGTTCATAGGAAACTCAAATGAGCGATTGTTGTATTTGGCTTTGAGTGCTGTTACAACTGCGCCATCAAAAACCCTTTCAATTTCCATTTTATCTGACTTGCGATTTTCGACCAGGCAATCAATCACCTCATTAAAAGCTGTGCCTTTGTCTGCCGCTTCGCTATCCTCCCATTTCATTGGAACCCGGTTGATACCATCAATCAACTCTCTGAATTTCTTTTGCTCAAATTCCTCCTCAGTAATTGACGGCTCCTCCGAAAAGCCATAGTATTGCTGATAAACCTTTGAGCTATTTATGTAGCCCTCGAACTTATCAAGTATGCTGGGATATATCTTGTAGTTTGTCATGCTATACTGTGGCTTTTTCCATATATTGTTTGTCCGCAGTATTCCAAACCAAGCCAAGTGCTTTGGTTTTATCCCCCAGCAATTTTGATGCTACAGCTTTTGAATTTCCGACATGCTCAAACTTTTCAATGCGACTTACAAATTCATCTGCCGATTCTTTGCTATTGATAAAGTCTATATTCTCCTTCAATTCCTCGATTAGCTTATTGT
>Ga0247836_1006683_pt1 | contig 12637 bp, 2 predicted proteins | sample LaCruzMarch2015__4_FD_187116 | JGI IMG/M metagenome (GOLD analysis project Ga0247836, IMG submission 187116) | Freshwater microbial communities from meromictic Lake La Cruz, Castile-La Mancha, Spain - LaCruzMarch2015_14m | ecosystem: Environmental > Aquatic > Freshwater > Lake | place: Spain...
AAACTATTTACTCCTTACTTGATTCTAATAGTGAGCAGCGGTTGCTAGAAGCTCAACCACGCCGGCGCAAAAGAACTAAATATCAAGATAATATCGCTGCTTAATAAAGGCGTTTATAACCAATATCTATAAGCACTGCGCAAGCTTCTGGCGGCTGCTTTTTGTTTTGCACTGCCAAATTGCGGGCTAGCGCCATTACGCCGCCGGCGAACCCAACTGCCCGCTGCGCCAAGAGTTGAAATCACTTTATTTCTAACTAGTTTGTTGCCTCGCGCGGCGAGATAAACGGACAACTTTTGCTATTGATACCGTTTGTTTTTTGGTAAGATGCTAGAATTAAATTTGGCAAAAGTTATCAGCTCCAAGCTAATCTACTTTCCCAAACAGCTGCTCAGCCGTCAGTCAGCTGTGATCATGTTGCTGAATAATAATTAATTATAAATGTATATACATTAGACAGCTCCTTTAACCTCTGGCGTAATCACCTGTAAGGTAGGATTCTTATCAAAATGTTGGGTATTTAGGTTCATTAACAACTTCTCCACAATCAGGTGGGTGTGAAACTTATCTGTAACGTGGTTACCGGTTACGTGGAAAAACCGCTCTCCCAGCCTTGCCTCGCTTCGACCCGCTGGATCCAGGTTTCCGCGCCCGCCGCGAAGCCGTCGATGCGCTGTTTAAGCCCTGGACGCTGATCGGCGCGTCAGGCTCCCATCTGGAAGCGCAGCTGATGACGCGCGCGGCCCTCACCGCTCAGTTGGATCGCATGATCGGCAGCTGCGTCACCCCTGCGGAGGTGATGGATCTGGTTGAAAGCCGCAAGGAGCGTTGCCTGCTGATGCTGGTGGATTCGATCGCGCCCGACCATGGCGAAGCGCTGATCAACCAACTGCGCGCCCTGCCGCGCCCTCCGGCGGTGGTGCTGCTGCTCGAAAGTACGGCGTGGCTGCAGGTGAATGCCTACCCGCTGGATCGCCTCGACGCCGTGGTCAAAACGCAGAGCTTCGGCAGTGGCGTGTTGATTGAAGCTCTCCTCGCCGTGAACCAGGGGCATCGCTACGTGGAACCAGCCCTGCTCTCCGCCCTCAAGGCCAACACCCTCGGCAGCCGGCCCCAACTCACCCCAAGGGAGCAGCAAACGCTGGAGGGACTGGCCAAGGGGCTATCGAACCGGGAGATTGCGCAACGCCTGGGCATCGCCGAAACCACCACCCGCGAATACACCCACTCGGTGCTGCAGAAGTTGAATGTTCGCAATCGCACCTCGGCAGTGGGCGCTGCGATGAAGCTGGGCCTGTTGTTGCAGCACAGCCCGCAAGACGGGGCTGGCTGATGAAGCAGCCCTGATGCCAGAAATCAACCCCTGGCTGTATCTGCTGCTGCTGAGCGCCGCCGTGGGGCTGGGTTTGCCAGCCGGTGCACTTGTGGTGGGTGCTGGAGCTCTGTTCGGGCCGGGGCTGGGGCTGCTCACCGTGCTGCTCGCACAAGCCATTGGCCTGGTGCTCAACTGGCGGCTGTGCCGTGGGGTGCTGCGGCCAAAAATGGAGCGCTGGCTGGCCAGAACGCCCAAAGCCAGGCGGCTGGAGCCGCTGATCGGGCAACCGGCCGGCCTGAAGTTTCTGCTGCTGCTGCGGCTGGCGCTGATCCCGATGAATTTGGTGAATGCCGGCTGTGCCCTGGGGCCAACCCGGCTGCAGCCCTATGCCCTGGCCTCGTTGGCCCTGATCCCACGCTTTGCCCTGATGGTGCTGGCAGGGGCCACTGGGGCTGAATCCATGCGGGGCAACCTGAGCCCACTGTCGTTAACGGCTCACTGGGTGGCTGTGGCTGCCAGCGCAGCGGTGCTGCTGCTCCTGGCCAGGCGGCTGCAGCGCAGAGATACCAGGAACGACCCAGAAACCAGCCATCAGGAAAAACGCCTCCCCTAGGCAGGGCGTAGCCAGAAGCGCAAAGCCATTCCCCCCCATTCGGTGGGTAGACACAACAGTCGAAATACACCATGATTAGGGCACATACGCAGCAAGCCGCCGCGCCTTCGCTGCGAACCCCTCCCTAGCCGAGCACTGTTTTGTCCTACGCCAGCAGCATCCAGATCGTCAACGACGCCAATGGAGTGGCGCACGCCTTCCTGGAGATCGACGGCCTGCTATGGCAATGCCAGTGGAACCCCGAGGCCCAGCGTTGGGACAAAGGTCAAGTGGTGCCCGGGGCCTACGGCGGCGAAAAACTCCAGGCGCTGCTGGTGGATAACTTATGGCCCACCAGCGGCAGCACGGGCAACACGAGCGGCAACACCCCGGGGATCGTGTTGGCTTACCGGGTGGGCGAAGGCGATAACGCTACGGTTCAGGCCACGCTGGGGGGCTGGGGGAGTGACGGCCAGCTGAGCTGGAGCGAGCCACTGAAGCTGGTGGGGAGCGGCAGTGCTATTGAGGAGATTCACCTGGCGCAAACCCAAGCAGGTGGGTTCCAGTTGGTGTATCAGGGGCGAGATCCGTTGGGTGCGGGATCAGCCAGTGCGTTGAAAGCGGAGGGATCAGGTAGTACACCTCAGAATGATAGCGATCTTCTCTCCTGCAAATTTGAGCTGGAAGCCAACGGAGCATCAACTGAAACTAGCTACAACCTCGTAAATAAAACAATAGCCCTAACACCCGGAACACCCAACCCAATCAATTTCTTTGAGAGTTCCAGCCTTGTAACTCCACAGGCACAGTTTTCCGGAGGTGGTTCTTCGTTTAGCCGGAGTGAATTGCAGTTTTCGCAAGCACCAGCGGCAGCTACCAAGCAACAGCGACAGCTAAGCGTCAGCGACCTACCTTCCATCCAAACTTCAGCAACTGATCCAGTAGCATCAAACTCAACTGGATCAGCTGGCTTCACCCAAAGTGGCAAATTCAACTTAAACTATCAAAAGACAAATAGCAAGAGTACAGAAACCGCAGGGTTAAACTGGTCTTCTCAGCAAGTTAGATGGCAGTTTGAACCATATAGCTCTAAAGCAGAGTATAAAACAGACACAAAAGGAGATGTTATTGCTTTATCCTCAGAATTTTTTAAATTCGGATGGTCGGGTCAAAAAGTTTTGCTTAACGGTAGCTTTGGAGCTTCCACATTTGGCCAGCAGTCTGCGATCAGCAGCGCCGCTATTGTCTGGTCACCATTTACGAAAGATGCTAAAGAAGTAAATAAAAAAGATTACGATGATCTTGTCAGTAAAGGCAAAGACGGATCAGGTGCAAGTACAATAACTGGGCAGCATTCAACTAAAGCCTCTTTATCTGGCTCCGCTTCAACAACATATTCTTTTCAGCGTCTTCTTCCATGGTCTGGCGAAAATTACCTCAAAAAGATAATACAGAAGTCAAACATCTCCGTTGGAATAAAATATGAGTACAAAAAACTTTATGGCGCTGCTTCGGGTTTTCCATTCTTATTGAAAGCATCAGCTTCATTTGAGGGTGGTTTTGCATTTATAAACACAATTTCCCCATCACCTCAAGCTACTTCTGCTGCTTCTGCCTTTCCAAACTGGATTAGAGATGCCGGAGATTCTTACGCCTACGTAGGGGGTGCATTGGGTGGTTTAGAGCTTGTATACGGTGGAAGTCAAGCTTACTATCTAAAAAAGAAAGGAGATATCAAAAGTTTCAAAAATTATGATCAATTAAAGCGACAAAAAGGACGTCCTATTGGGGTTGATATAGCGCTTGGTGTTGCAGGTACGGCTGGAATATTGCTTCCTGAATTTCTCTATATTCCAACGAGCGGAAACTATAACAGTCAACTTAATTCTACCCAGAATTATGGGCTTAGCTTGGCAGGATCAGTTTCTGGGACTGGACTTATAGGGGGCTTAGTAGGGGTGAACGTCATTATAAGTGATTCTTTTCAATATTTTCCAAAACAAGATCCTTACATCAAAAATAGTCTCACTCTTGCAGCTAATGTTATATTACCCTTTGGTCCAAAGGTAAATATCTTTTCAGATACATGGAAATGGCAGAAGCCTTCACTTAGAAAAACTAAGAGTTCATTAAAGTCGCCAAGTTCAGAGCAAGCTGAATCACAGAATGGCTTGCTAGGTGATACATCCAGCCTTTCAACTTCCGCCGTCTCTAATTCAGACTATCCCTTTTATTACGAGCCATCTCAGGGGTCGATTCTGCTGGCTGGTTCTGATCTCAACTCAGTGCAACCCTTGGTGGGTGGCAGCCCTCAACCGTTGGAGCTGTTAACCATCTCTGGGTATGACGCTGGCGTGGTGACGGTGACTGAGGCAACGTCCTCCACGCCGGTGGTGCTTCAAAATCCTGGTAGCGGTTTGATGGATGGCGTCTACTCAAATGTTGCAGTGATGGGAGTATCGCTGCCAGGATCTGCACCAGCTACTTTAGATTTCACAGTTACAAATGGTGCGATTGTAGCCAATACTATTGTTATTAATTCCCCGGGCAAAGGAGCAGGGCTTTATCTACAACTGCCAGAAACTTCATCCGGCAGTGGAGTCTATGTGCTGATTCCTGATGTATTCAGCACTGGCACCAATAGCGTTCCAATTCTTCCTAATCCAACCAGCGGCAGCAGTGGTGCCCTTGTAGATCTGCTACAGCAGCTGCCTGTTATCACGGTTGACACTAGCCGCACTGGGAGTCCTCTGGGAACCCAGTCCATCTTGGCGATTCAACCGGTAATCCCATTGGCGATGGCCATCACGTCAACCACATACCCCAATCAAACGCCCTCAGATAACAGCCTGATCAGCTACAGCAACGTGGCCATCCAAATCAATGACAACAGCATCACACTGTTAAATCAGGCCACGGCCACGGTAAGCCTAAGTAATGGCACGATTGTGAGGGTTGTGCTGGATCAGCCGCTCTATCTCCAATCCTCTGCCGCAACCACCCCTACAAAGGTAGATCTCACCCTTGATATGCAGGCTGCATTGGATAGCACTGTAACCAACCCCACCTATAGCGTTACGCTCCAGGCTGTAGGTCTAAATAACGTAGTTGAAGATAATTCCTTCAGCGCTAATTCTGCGAATACAGGTTCAACGTTGTCAGCTACATCATCTCCTGCCCAGGCGGTATGGCTTGCCAATGGCATCAATGATCAATTCCAAGCCACCCCCTCGCAGGCTGCCTGGGCGGTGTTCAACCGGGTGGTGGTACAGGCGTCCGATGGTTCGCTCACTTATCTCAATTCGAGTACCACTAGCAGTAATGAGCCAGTGGTGCAAACAATATTCGAGCCTGATGATGTGCAGCTTAAAAATCTCTACTTAGATATTGATAAAGGGAGTGTACCAACTTTTAGCGCTGCAAGTACTCCCACAGCGATCACTATCTCTGGTCCATCAGGGGCAACTTATACAGGGGATAGTGTGGTGTTCTGGGTAGAAGCGAGCCAGCCTGTCATCCCCCAGACAGCAACTGATGGCAGCCAAAACTACCAGGCCTTCATGAATGCGCTCTATGGCAGCCAGCGCATTAATTACCGGATTTTTACACAAACTTCTGAAGGCTGGAGCTCACCCAACACCCTGGATCTTTATGCACCAACCAATGCGGTAATTCGCAACCTCAAATCTTTCCAGGTTGATATGGGCGGAAGCCTGCAAACCCTGCTGGTTTGGGATGAAACCTCGATCGATACCATCAAGGGCAATGCGCCTAAAGCGATCCCGATCAAAGGATGGATAGATGATAATCAACTCAGCCTCAGTGGCCTGACCACTGGCCTGCGGAGCGGTGATCTGATCACAGGCGATGGGGTTGAGAAGGGAACTTTAATCACAGGCATTGTTACGGCATTTGATGCCGGTAGCGGCACGGCGGTGTACAGCATCAACCTTAGCCAAGATGTTGGCAGTAGCAGCCAACCGGTAGCGCTCAACGCCTATCCCCTGTTGCCGCCCACCGTGCTCAAGGCGGGCTACATCAATCCTGCTGCCAAGAATTTGCAATGGACAGGCCTGTTCAGCGACAGTAACGGCAACTCCACGATCACCACGATCCCCTGGGATCAAGCCAACGACATTGGATTAGGCATCGAGTCCATTTCCGTCGCCTCACAGCAAACGGTGGATGCCAGCGGAAACTTCCAAACTTCGGCGCTTCTTACTTGGAGTCAAGACGTGCGCACCCCCTATGGGCAGGCGGTGTTAAATGACGAACCGTTGATCTATTTGCAGTTTGGCGATCTGCAGCCCGGCTTCAATTCTATCAACCTTGGCAGCACGGGCACCAGTAACACCGGCACCGTGGCCTCCAGCACAGGGCTTGATTTCACGGTGCGCAGTGCCCTGCCTAAATCGAGCGCCAGTGCCGTGCAAAACATTGATGGCACCGGTGTGCTCAGCACTGGTACCGGCAGTCAAAACGCTCTATACGAGTCCGTCATTAATAACACCCCGGTTGATCAGTTGCCGAGCAGTCCGTTTGTCCAGCTCACCGCAAGCATCACTGGCACCACCCTCACGGTGACAGCCCTCAGCGGCAACCTGGATCAGGGAGATCTGCTCACAGGCCCCGGTTTGCAGCCAGATACCCAGATCATTGGGGTTCTCAGTGCCTTTGATCCCACCACCGGCACCGGCACTTACAGCATTAACCAGAGCCAGAATCTTTCCAGCGCGAGTTTTGAAGCCTTACCCAATCAGGCACCGCTCAGCAACAAGGAATTGGGGCTTCCTTACTCCAGTTTCATTGGCAGCATTAATGGCGCCACCCTCAACGTTAGTCAGCTGAGTGGCAGCCTGGCTGTGCGAGATCGCATCTACGGGGAGGGAGTTAGCGAGGGCACCACTATCACTGAGGTGATCAGCTTTGATAGCTCCACAGGCACCGGCAGCTACACGCTCAGCCAGAGCCAGCAGCAGCTGTCTGCCTATGCGCTGATCGCCACCCCCCCCATCAGTTCGGCTCCCTACACGATTGAATTTTGGACCCAGCTGCCCGCCGACTCCAATGGCGATCAAGGTGCTGGCCTTGTGGCCTTTGGCCAACCATCGCCACAGGCTGTGGGCGGGTATGAGGCCCCCAGCGGCTGGCTGCTGTCAGCCAGCTTCAGTGTGGCTCAAATTACCTATCAACTAGCCGCTGCCCAAGGAAGCCAAGATGCCTACGACCAACTCAACTCCAATAAAGCCCAACCATCAGACCTGTTCGCCTGGGGCTGGAGCCTCGATGCCACTGGCGCTGATACCACAGCCCTGGGCGGCAATGGCGGCAGCAACCTCTACAGCAACTCCCTCACAATCAACAATCTCGCCAATGGTCAGACGATAGCTGGGGTGAATGCTTTCCTGGCGGAATATGGGCTCACGGCGGCGGATCTGGTGGGTGGAGATGGTTTATACGCCAACACCATCGATCTGGTGCCCGGCATCTCGCTTGATTTCAATAACTCCCTCAACCCAAATACTGGCCTGCCGGTTTCTAACCTGAATGCCGTCAACATCGACACCACCTCTGCTCCACTCAATAGCGGCCTGGTGGCGATCAATGCCAACGGCGATCTAAACACAGACCCAGCAACGAATCAGAATTTGCAAAAAATGTTCCAGACCCTCTGGAACTATCAGGTGCAATATGGAGAGGCAAAGGTAGGGTTCACGCTCAATCCAGAAGCTGCCCCCCAGCCCGGATCTGGCTTTGAGCAGTATGGGGGCTACACCCTTGATTTCACTGTGGCCCCTGGCCCAGCCATTTCGGTGAACCAGCAGGGGCAACTGGTGTTTGATGTGGCAGATGGGGTTTCGATCACCTCGGCGGCCACCAACCCCAGCGACAACCGGCAGAGCCCACTGCCCGGTGATCTCCGTGATGGAGAGTGGCACTACGTGGTAGCAACTTATCTGCCGGATTTCCTGCCATACACCATCAACGGAGTTGCCACCCAGGTGCCGGTCGATCGGGGCACCGCCAACCTGTACGTGGACAACCAATTGGTGGCATCGGCCAGCGGAGTCAGCAACCCCTATGTAGCCAGCAACATCAACGACACCGCCCTCCTGCTGGCCAACAACGCCGGCGGCGCCATTGATCAGTTCGCGGTTTACAACGAAGCCCTGCTGCCTGCACCTCCGCTGCCTTCGGGAGGATTCTGGCCCGAGGTGAGCCAGCAGGACGTCCTGGGGATACTTAAAGAGCTGGGCTATCCAGCCACCGAGCAAACGCCCAATCCAGGCGCCATCGAATCAGCCATCTCAAGTCATTGGCGTTCTCGCAACGTCAATCCCAACGATGCCCTGCTGGGTACCTACAGCTCCAACTTCACGCCCTCCAGCCCAGGTTCCTTGCTCGGAAAATGGTCCGAAGCGGCCCCCCTCAATCCGATCACCCAGCCCCAAGCCACTACCCCCAGCGCCACAGCCTCGTCGCTGCAGCAAGACCTAGTCATCTCAATTGCTCCCAGCGACTGGGGCAAGAACAATTGGTTTGTGGGATCAAGCACGCAGGCGGATCCGTTCAACCCGGCCAATCAAGAGCTTGAGACGGTCACGCTGGTGCTCACGTCCACCAGCGATGGCACAGAAACAACGATCACGCGCACCCTTAGCCCAGAGCAAGTGTTGATGGGCAGCAACACCATCGAATCACTGCAGGCGACTGCATCAATATCCGATTTTAATTACACGCTACTCAGCGCCACTCCAGCGCTAAATCTGGTGGTGTCACGCAAGCCCAATCCCAATCAGAGCGGCGATGAGGGTGAAATCAATCCGAAGGATATCTATAGCGCCCAAGTTACACTTAATTTTGCTGGTGACACCTCGGTTAGCAACACCAGTGGCAGCCAGACAGGCCTAAATTTAAGTTTAAATTCCGCTGGCGCAGGTCTGATTCAAAGCATCGGCTCAGCAACAACAAATACCAACCTCACCAATCGAACTACAGCCTTAGCAACAGCGGAGGTGATTGAAGCCGCACCGCTGCAGCTCAAGTATATCGATAGCGGCGTGGTGCTCCACAGTGCCTCTTCTCAGGCGGCAGCCAACAGCCCATCCATATCCTCTCCAGCACAAACATTCGGTCAATCTCAGGCCTTCGGCTGGTTTGAAACTTCAACTGCCAATAACTACAGCAGTTGGCTTGCGATTGCTCAGCCAACCTCCGCAAATGCCAGCAGCAACCCAGCTGGGCGGGTATGGATCCAATACACCGGCGATTTCACCAGCAGCAACGCAGCTACGTCGACCCATACGGCAGTCACCGACGCGAACAAGGCACCGATTACTTGGCTCAATGCGTTGGCCAACAGCAACTTCACACCTGAGAATCCAAATTTACCGCTGATAAATTCTGCAACTTACAAAGAAAGTTATGGTGGCCTTCTAATTCAGGCCGACCCCACCGCCGGATGGGGACAAAACTTTGGCCAAACGATGCTCGTGGCCGACATTGTCGGCAACAATTCAAATGATTTGGTGATAAGTGCTCCCAATGCAAATGGAGGTGGAAAGGTAATAATTATTGATGGCACTTGGATTGCAAGTAACCTCACGAATACCTCAGGAAGCAGCATCCTGAATCTCTCCAATCCAGAGAATCTTGGCTCTTATGTGACCGTGCTTTCGCCACCAGTGCCAAGCGGTACTGCTTACGAAAATGATGATGCCAGCCAGGCGGCGTTTGGCTGGGCACTTGCTGTGGATGAATCCACCAGCACCCTCTGGATCGGGGCACCCAATTACTCCCGAACAGTGGGACCAGAGAGCGAATCAGTGCCGATTGGTGCGCTCTATACGTATCAGAAGGGGAACCTCAGCAGCAACTATGCCGTTGGGATGGCGGGTAGCACCAGCACCAATGATCTCAGTGGCCCATTAACCACTTACTGGGGCTCCCAGCTAGGCGCTTCTCTTGCCTTCTCCGCCGAAGCAGGCCTTGCGGTGGGAGCTCCCGGCGTGCAGGCTTCAATGCTCTACAGCGGCACCGAGGCAGCAGAGCAAGCAGCTGCACTTAATAAAGTTAGTTCAACGGCCTACGGCCAGGGTGCCTTGGTCAAGATCATGCTTCCCACGCCGCTTTCATCACCAAGCTCTGGAATTGATGTGAGCGTGAGCAGCAGCGATGGCACTAGCAACGCTGCCCTTGTAGATGTTATTGCAAATAACCCCTCCGATAAGACAAGTGCTCTAGCCCAAGAAGAGAGCACTTATATGCAGGCGCTAAAGAATGTGCAAACTAAATCCATAGCCAAGGCAAATACAATAAATAATCCCGCCATTCAGACTGCGGCCGTTGGCAGTGTTTATCTTTTTAACCCTGGCGCCAATCTTCCTACCGGAACCCTTACGCCGGAGAGCGCCTCTAAGACTTTCTACGGGCCAAATCCGTGGAACACCATCGGAGGCAGCGACTTTGGTGCGAGCCTTAGCTTTGCTGATATTAAAAACACCAATCAGCAAAACATCCTGGCGGTTGGAGCACCCCAGGCCGGCGGGTCGGGGGCGGTGTACTTGCTGAATACCAGCCAGGCTTTCAGTAATTATACCAATCTTGGCAGCGAAAGTTTAGGTGAAAATCAATATCTTGCCTACCTAACCAGCGCACTTACACTCTATGGCGCCGAAGAGTTTGACGCCTTTGGAAATGGCACCCTTAATCTCGGAGACACCAACAACGACGGCTATGATGATCTTCTGATTCAAGCCTTTAATGCTGCATCAGGCGCAGGCAATGGTTATGTAATTTTTGGCGGTGATACTTTAATAGCCGATATTAAAAACAACACAAATCTGACAGGATCCAGTTTTAATCCAGCCGTTGGAAACGTTAGGACTAGCAATATGGGACGGCTTAACTTTGCCGATGGATCTTCTTACACCATTCCCATTCTGGCGGAGCTTGGTTATGGCATATCGGCCGCCACAGGCCAGGGAAGCTACGGCGCAGGAGACATCAATAGTGATGGCTTGAATGATATCCCCCTTGGCTCCGGTCCGAACGGCAGCAGCTACCTCACTTGGGGCCATCCCTACCTGGAGGCGATCACTAACCTCCAACTCAATAAACTTGCCAGTAATACCGGCTACTTGCTGGATGGCCTGGCCACCAGCACCCAGGGATCACTGCGCTCGATTGGTGATTTCAACGGTGATGGCTATGGCGACTTCATCTCGATCAATCCCGGCAATGCCCTCACCACTGTGCGCATCGAGCTGGGAGCGAATACACAGGAAATCCTTGCTGATTACGCCTACGAGTACTACACCTTCACGGTAGCCAACGGCACCGAGGTGCTCCCCGGTGGAGACATCAACGGCGATGGCATGGATGACATCGTTCTATTCCTCGATCAGAACCTGAGCAGCGCGGCTGACGGCAACAAGCCCCCCGGCAGCAGCACCGGCATCCTCTATGGGCGCAACTCCGACGATCTACCGCTGGGATCGGGCTTCGGCTTCATCGCAATGGTGGATCCCACCACCAATGCGCCGCTGACCAGCCTGCCCGGAGATGCGTTGGGGACGGGCCTCACCGATGCCGCCCCCAGCGTGATCGCCGTGGGCGACACCCTGTATGTCGCCGTCAAGGGAGTCGGCAGCACCGACACCAGCATCTGGTTCACCCAGAGCACCGATGGGGGCAATACCTGGAACAGCTGGACTGACCTAACTAGCAGCAACGCTGGCTTCAGCACCAGCACCGGCCCATCGCTGGCCTTCTACAACGAAAAGCTCTACCTGTCTTTCCTTAATACTGATTCAACACCAGCTCTAAGCCTCAGTAGCTGGGATCCAACAAGCAACAACCCCGCTGCCTGGAGTACCCCTTACGAGCTCAGTAATGCGGCTAACCCCAGCGCTAGTTACAGCAGTAGATACAGCCCCCAACTCATCGATCGTGGTGACGCCTTAGGAGTGGTTTGGGTGGATGCCTCCACAGGCACCTTGGCAAGCTCCTACTCAACGGCTCCAGATCAGTCGACAACGCCCGGCAGTTGGTCAACACACACTGAGCTGTTGCAGCGCACGGAGAGCGATAGCGGCGTCAGCTTCGTGCCGATCAGTGCCACGGAAGCTCCATCCGCCTCCTGGCTGGGTGGCGTGCCCGTACTGGCCCTGAATAACAACGGCACCATCAATGTCTACGCCGGAGCGCAGAGCGGCGGCAGCCTAGAGCTCACCTCCAGCTTCACGGCCACCAGCGGTGAGCCGGTGATCAGTTCCGCTCCGGTGCTCACCACCACCGACACGGGTCTGGCACTCACATACACCAACAGCGACAGTTCGATCACCCTGCAGCGGCTTAACTTCGTCAGCTCCAGTGGCGCGCCTTTGCCGGGTGTTCAGTTCAATTCCGATGGCAGCATCAACACCAGCAATGCCGATCTGCAATGGCAGAGCACCACGCTGACTGCTGCCAACAGTGGCATCAGCACGGCTCTGGCCAGCACACCCATCAGCGTCAACGGCAACCTGCTGCTGACCAATGTGCGCAACACCACCAGCCAGGACTCTCAGATCTGGATCAACGCCGTACCCAACGCCAGCGATCCAGACAGCACCACCTGGTTGAACTCCACCATTCAGCTTCCGGACAGTAGTAGTGGCTGGAGCATCAGCCAGCAAACCGGCACGGTCAACATCGGCACGTTCACACCGCATTGGACGGGCGATAAC
>Ga0247836_1006686_pt1 | contig 12634 bp, 3 predicted proteins | sample LaCruzMarch2015__4_FD_187116 | JGI IMG/M metagenome (GOLD analysis project Ga0247836, IMG submission 187116) | Freshwater microbial communities from meromictic Lake La Cruz, Castile-La Mancha, Spain - LaCruzMarch2015_14m | ecosystem: Environmental > Aquatic > Freshwater > Lake | place: Spain...
GCTGGACGCAGCCCTCACTGAGGACGAACGCTACAGCCTGCTGCACAGCCAGTGGGCCATCGGGTTCCTGCCGGACGCGCCCCTGCCTGACGGGGCGATTCCGGCCGCCGGTTACGTGCCGCCGATTCCGCGCCTCGGCATTCCCGGCCTTTATGAAACAGATGCCAGCCTCGGTGTCACCAATCCCCGCAACGCACGGCCCGGCGACACCGCCACCGCCCTGCCGTCCGGCCTCGCCATGGCCTCCACCTGGGACCCGGGCCTGGCCCATGACGCCGGCGCCATGATCGGCGACGAAGCCGCAAAGAAAGGCTTTAACGTCCTCCTCGGCGGGGGCATGAACCTCGTGCGAGATCCGAGATGCGGGCGTAATTTCGAGTATCTCGGCGAAGACCCCCTGCTCGCCGGCGTCCTCTCCGGCGAGGCCATCCGCGGCACCCAGAGCCAGGGCATCATCGCCACCGCCAAACATTTCGTGCTCAACGACCAGGAAACCGGCCGGCACGTTGTCAATGCCGTGATCGACGAAGCAGCCTTGCGAGAAAGCGACCTGCTCGCTTTCCAGATCGCCATCGAACGCGGCGCGCCGGGCGCGATCATGTCCGCCTATAATAAGATCAACGGCCATTATGCCTGCGAAAACGACGCGCTGCTGAACGGTGTGCTTAAAGGCGACTGGGCCTTTCCCGGCTTCGTGATGGCCGACTGGGGCGCGACGACCAGCGTGCGCGCCGCCGCGAACGGCCTCGACCAGCAATCGGGCGAGCAGCTGGACTTTCGTGTCTGGTTCGATGAGCCCCTGCGCGGGTCCGTCGCCGCAGGCGAAACTCAGCCGCACCGCATCTCCGACATGTCCCGCCGCATCCTGCGCTCGATGTTCGCCGCCGGCCTGTTCGATCGCCCGCTGCCTGAAGGCCAGCCGATCGATTATGCCGCCCACGGACGGATCGCGCACCGGGCCGCCGCCGAAGGCATCGTTCTCCTGAAGAATGACGCAGGTCTCCTGCCTCTGTCGGGCGAGGCAAAGCGCATTGCAGTGATCGGCGGCCATGCCGACGTCGGCGTCCTTTGCGGGGGTGGATCTTCGCAGGTCACCACCGGCAAGGGGCATGCCGCCTTCATCCATGCCGGCGGCGAAGGCGCGATGATGGCGATGGCCAGCGAGGCCTACCACCCCTCCCCGCCGCTGGCCGCCATCAAGCGGGCAGCCGTCGGGGCGCGGGTCAGTTTTGCGAATGGCCGCTACCCCTCCGAAGCCGCGACGATAGCCGCGGGCTCAGATATCGCCGTCGTATTCGCCAACCAGTGGACCACCGAAGGCGCAGACGTGCCTGACCTGACGCTTCCGAGCGGCCAGGACGCATTGATTGAAGCGGTCGCTGCGGCCAACCCCAACACCATAGTCGTCCTGCAAACCGGAGGACCGATCCTCATGCCGTGGCTGGAGCGTGTCGCCGGCGTACTTCAGGCCTGGTATCCCGGCTCGCAAGGCGGTGAAGCAATCGCCGATGTCCTGTTCGGCGCCGCCTGCCCGTCGGGGCGCCTTCCGGTCACCTTCCCCCAATCGACCGCGCAGCTCCCGCGCCCCGAATTGCCCGGCCTCGGCAAACGCTGGGCAGCCCCGTTCGGCCCGCGGATCGACCTGTCACGCGCGCCGGGATTCGATGTTGCGCATCCGGAGGGTTCTGACGTCGGCTATCGGTGGTTTGCGCGCATGGGGCGCCCAACCCTCTTTCCATTCGGGTACGGCCTGTCCTACACGGCATTCAGCTACGCCAACCTCGCCGTAACAGGCGGCGACACGCTGACGATCACCTTCGACGTCACAAATACCGGCCCCTGCGAAGGTATCGATACCCCGCAGGTCTACCTCAGCAGCCGCAGGGGCGCCCCGATACGCCGGCTCCTCGGCTGGTCACGCCTGAGATTGAAACCGGGCGAGCGCGCCGCGGCCACAGTCACCGCCGACCCGCGCCTGCTGGCCGACTTCGACACGGACCGCCGCGCCTGGCACGTCCCCGAAGGCCGCTACGAAATCGCCCTCGCGCACAGCGCAGAAGACTTCGCGCTTCACTCCGGCGCCAGCATCGCGGAAAAATGGATCATGCCCTGAGCGGGAAGAGCCGCCAAAGGCACTGGACTGGCAAACCCGATTGGCCGCACGCGCACCCGGGCGCAGGGGCGCCGGAAAGGACGACGCGAAAATGATACCGTTGATAGCCAGGGCGAAAGCCCCGCGCTTTTTATCCGTTCACTGAGTGGTTTTTGTGATTGTAACGCGAAGCCTCCCCCTCTGCTGGCGAGACATAAACTTGCCGACAACGAGCCGCGCCCGCCAGCCTCAAAGGTCGCGGCCCCCAAGCGACTTGAAGCCTGACCTTCTCCAGGTGCTTGTCAGTTCTTGAAATGGCGGAGCGGGTTTATGGCTGTTTCCGGGGCAAATTCCCTCATGCCGCGGCCCTTCGCGGATGGATACCGGGCCTGCGCCAGAGACCCAGGTTCAGACTGCAGAAAAGATAAGCCCGCAGGGCGGGACGGCTTCGCGCACCGATGCCTTCAATCCGTGGGACAGCCTCCCGGCCTCCTGAAGATAACGGCGCTGGCCGGACCCGTTCACGCCGGCGCCGGGTAAAGTCTCAGTTCACACTGCAGGAGAAAGACAGAGTGGTCGCCTGGCCTGCGGAAAGCGTGCCCAGTGTGATACCCGCGCCCGACAGGTCCGCAAAGGTGAAGCTGCCGCCGGGAACCCCGGCGCCGGAGAGGCTTACAGGATTGGTTGCAGGACAGATGAGCCCCGACACGGCCGTATCCTTCACAACCGCGCCGGTAACGGAATCCGGGCCGTTATTGCGCACGATAATCGTATAGTTCGTCACTGTACCCGAAATGACCCCGTCATCGGCAGGATCGGCATTGTTGTTGATACCGGCTGTATTGGTCGTGGTAATCGACAGATCTGCCGAAGGCGCGACGGACACGCTTGCATTTGCTTCGGCACAGTTCAGCGCAATGGTCCCGTCGCAGATCCTGTATCTGAAAGAATAGGTTGCCTGCCGGGCACCAGGGACAACTCCGACCGCTCCGGTTGCCAGATCAAAAGTCAGCTCTGCCGGAACCGTCGAACCAGCTGCAACGGAAAGCACTGTTGTTGCAGCCCCGGCCGGGGCATTGTTCAGCAGATCTCCATCAAAGACATTCAGCACGCTTTGAGCGCCAAGCAGGCCATTGATGCCTGTCGCCGTGTCATCCGTTGCGGAAATAGACAAAACCAGCAGTTCGGCAGCGCTAGCCGGAGCGGATCCGCCGGCACTTTGGATCCCAGAGGTCGTATTGAGATAAATCCCCGGCTGCTGCGCCGTTATGTCGAAGCTGATCTGACATCCTGCACTTGCCGGCACCGTTCCGCCCCGCACCAGGACGCCAAGATTGCCCGCCGCGAGATTTGCCGAATCCCCAAGGTTACGGATGGCTGCGCCGGTACAGGTCGAGGTAAGATTTGGGACGGGCGCGACGGCCATGACGCCCGGACTGGTGGGGAATGTATCCGTAAAGCCGGGGTTGGAAATCGAGGCCGGAACGGGATTGGGATTGATCAGCTCAAAGACAAGCCGCGCGGTCTGTCCTGAAAAAATCTCTGTTACGGCAAAAGACTTTGCCAGCGTTACCGGCTCCAGCACGCGCAGCTCGGCAATGTTCGAGGCGGGACCAGGCTGGGACGTCTGACCGGAGGTCGCCCCACTCGCCTGGTTCGGGAGAAGCCCGGGCGTTGATGAGGTGACGGGAAGCGTGACCGTGCATTGCGCCCCCGCAGCCAGGGAAATGTTGGAGATGCTGAAAGCCGTCGCCCCGATCTGCGCATTCGTGACGACGCCTGCGCAGGTCCCGCCAATCGCCAGGGGGGCAGCAACCTGCATACCCGCCATTGTATCAGTGAATGCTATCCCGGTCATGCCTGCAGGCAGAACTCCCGCCGGGTTGGGGTTGCGAAGGGTGAACGTGATCACAGACGTGCCGCCCCGCGGTATAGAGGCCGGGCCGAAGGCCTTGGTAATCACCGGCGGCTGAATGATTCGAAGCTGCGCCTGAGCGGCGTTTATATTCGTCAGCCCGGAAAGCGCCCGCAGCGCGCCCGCCGGGATCTCATTCAGGTAAACACCTGTTGCACTGCCGGTCACCTGCGCCTGAACCCGGCAGACGCCCGATGCCGGGAAAACCCCTCCGTCGAGGCGCAGGAAATGGTTCCCGCTGCCGTCAACGCCGTGGCTCACGACGCCGCCGGCACAGTCGGTTGTGGCCGTTGCCGGCACGATCTGCAGACCGGGAGGCATGATGTCCACAATCGCCGGGGACGCACCCGTCTGATCATTGGGGACGAGATTGGTGTTGTAGATCTCGAGAGAAAGGGTCGACTGGCCTCCCGCCTCCATGACAGAGGGCGCAAACCCTGTTCCCACGCCGATCTGGTAGCCAACCGTCAGCGTCGCCGACACTTCGGAAGGGTTGCTGATCCCCTCCAGCGTCGCAAGCGCACCAGGCGAAATCCGGTTTATCTTATTGCCTCCGCCAAAGGCCGTGATGTTAAACTCGAAGAGGCAGGAGCGACCGGCAAGGATAGCGGCCCCGGCCAGTGTGATCTGCGCATCACCCGAAGCGCCGGTGAATGTCCCCCCTGTGCAGCCATTGGCATTCGGGTTGCCGGCAAGATCCGTAAAGACGGGGTTGACATCGGCGTAGAGGCGCATGTCGGTATCACTGAACGCATCAGTCATGGACAAACCCGTAAGGTTCAGCGCCGTGGATGCAAGGTTCGAAAGAGTTATCCGGACACGGGAAACCCCGCCCCCGTTGATAAAGGTCGGACTGAACGCCTTGCTGACGGTCACATCGCTTGCCTGACGGGTTAAGTTCGCACTGGCCTGGCGCAGATTGCGGACCTCGTTAAATCCGGCGGGCTGCCTGTTGTCCGTTGCTATGAAGTTGACCCGTGCTGCAGGTCGCGGATCTGCGGCAATGGAGGCCGCCGCGGTCGCCGTGGTTGCAGGAGCAACAAGGCCGGCGGCCCGGACATTGACTTCCAGGCTACACGTCAAAGTCGCGCTCGCACCCAGTGTCATGCTGGCCCCGCTCAACGCAACGGAGCTGCTCCCGGGGACGGCCGATACACTCCCCCCGCAACCGTTCAGGACATCAGGACTGGGGGCCACAACATGGCCGGCCGGCAGGGTAGTGATGACAGAGATATCGCGCATTCCCACAAGGTCGCTTGAACGTCTCTGCACGCTGATGCGAAGCCGGCTGATCCCGAGCGGGCCAACAACGGACGGGCTGAAACTCATCGAGAGGGAAACGGCAGGCTGGAGGCTGATCGATGCGGTGACGGCAAGGCTGTTAGGTATGTTCTGAGTGTCCGGGGTGTCATGGAGAATGGCACCGGCGGCAATCGTCAGTGTTCTGTTTTCTGATGTTCCGGTTGTCACAACAGCATCGGCCGCCGTAATCAGCTGAACGACAAAGCTGCAGGACTGGCCGGGATTGACCGTCAGGCCGCCCGCCTGGAGACTGGTTGCATCGGGCAGGGCTGTAATGCTCCCGCCGCAGGTGTTACTGATCAAGCCAGACGGGCCGACCTTAAACCCATAACCCAGGGTGGTCAGGTTTGCCGGAATGCGGACATTTGTGACCGGTGCGCCTGCGGGGGCGTTTGCAAGTGTGAAGCTCGCATTCAGCGTATCGCCTGAGTATAGCGTTCCGGACCTCGACAGAACCATCGATGTGCTAAATGCCGGAGGCGGGACGGGAGGCGGAGGATTGGTCACGTTAAGTGTGGCAGACGCCGCCGCAAACTGATGTGTTGCCCCGAGCGTTCCGGCCGGTATCTGGTTGAGGTAGGATCCCGCAGCCGCCGCAGTCACGGTCACCGTGACCTGGCAGCTGCCCGTCTGCTGACCCGTCACGTTCGCAGCTGCGCCCGGCAGCGTTGCTCCCGACAGGGTCAGCTGACTGACGGGCGCAAAGCTCACCGCCGCCCCGCAGGTATTCGAATCTGCGGAAACAACTGTCAGGCCCGTTGGCATGAAGTCTGTAAAGTCTATGCCGGGGACAGACAGGACATTAAGGTTCTCGAAGGTCAGGCGCAGCTGCGCCGAGGAGGTCGTGTTGATGTTTACCGTCGCTGTGGAGGCGCCGTTAAACTGTTTGATCACCCGGATCCCGGTGTGCGTGCCCACACTGTTCGATGCTGCGGAGATATTGGTCGCGCCCTGATCGGTTGAGATCGCAGCCGCCGGCAGGCTGTGCGTCAGGGTCGTCTGGTTGAAAGGCAGCGCGGTCTCCCGGCTGGGCTCAACCGTAAAAAATACCTCGCAGCTTGATTGCGCCGGAAGGCTGCCCCCCGCGAAGGTCAGCTGGGATGTTGGGCCAAACCCCGTCCTTGAAGGCCGGGCTGCGATGGCGAGAGTTCCCCCGCAGGTCGAGCCCATCGGCAGATCCTCACGGATTCTGATGTTATGACTGTCCGTCCAAAGATCATAAACAAACGTCGCCCCAGTCAGGGTAACAGGATTGGGGTTGGAAATGACGATATGCCTGGTGAAGGTCTCGTTTCCCTGAAGCACGACCGCAGCGCCCGTCCGTACGCCTCCGACGTAGGTTGTTGCCCAGCTTATCTGGACATCCTGCGCAATGATTGCGAGCGTCGCCGAGCTGGCCATCGCATTGGCTTCAGGCACACCATTTGTGATGCCAGTCAGGGCCCCGGCGGCAATCGTGTTGACATAGGTGCCCCTCCTCTGGCCGATGACATCCAGTTCGATCTGGCAGGATCCGGTACTGGAGCCGTCCCCGGCGGGTATCTGGGCCGAAACAATCGACACGGTTCCCTTAACTGGGTCATTCGATGCGGTAAGGTTGCCGCCGCAAGTGTTTGCGAGGTTCGCATTGGGCGCGACATAGACACCAGTCGGCAGAACATTCTCCAGGGAAACGCTCTGTGTAACGGACAGAGAGGAGTTCTGCAGACGGATAATCAGGCGAGCCGGTTCACCCGGATACCGCGTGGACGGGGTGAAACTGTTGTTCACATCAATTGCCGCCAGCGCAGGCAACGCGCTGAGAACCGCAAGACCCAGCACCAGGGCGGATTTGAACGGCGCCATCTTCATGAGCCTCATTGCAAGCTTCACTGATGCGTCTATCTCAGCGTGGGTTAACAGCCCACTAGTAGTTGTCTTAAACGCGGGTTCTGAGCCCGCAACGACCGGGAAACGCCGCCCCTGAATGCTGAGAGCCGGGACGCCGCCGGGGAGGCCAAATCCCTATGGCGCCAGCACTGCCTGGACGTGCGCGTTGCGGCTGCCCCCGCCCCGTCCCTCAGAACGCCGCCACCAGGTTCAGGAATGTTCCCCGGCTCGTATAAGTCTGGTCTGTCAGATTGTCGGAAAAGTCTGACCAGGAATAGCCAGCGCCCAGCTTCACGTTTTCGCTGAGATGACGATAGACGGCCACAAGCGCTCCAAGCTTCTGGTCCTTCGCGCGCGGCACCTGGAGGACGCGCCCTTCTGCAAGAACGTCCCATGCCCGGGATACGCTATAATCGGCCCGGACGACCCCAAGGTGGGCCTCGGAGCTGACGAAATCCGCAGAGCTTCTGGCGAGCGACACCTTTCCCTGCCTGTAACCGTACTTTGCGCCGAGGGTCAGCCTCTGCGTGACGCGGTAATTGCCATCTGCGCTGAAGATCATACTGACCTGTTTCGGGCTTTCAGTTCTCCCCGAGCCCGTCAGCTGGCCCAGCGGCCCCATATCCTCAAAAAAGTGCAGCCTCGCCAGACCATTCAAACGCTGGTGTGCTACCGGCCGATAAGCCGCTCCTATGCTGGCCTCGGTAAACTCCGCAGCCCGTATTGATTGACCATCCGCATCGGCCCAGGCGATATTCAGTTCACTGAGGTACCGCCAGTCCTGACTGGCGGTAAACGAGCCTGAATTTCGCAGCAGCCAGACTTCCTGTCCGCCCCGCCCGCCCGTCTCCTCGCGCATCTCGACCGCGCTTGTAATCCGGTAATCCTGCCCCGAGAGACCCAAACCCACGCTCGCCGCTGTTCGGTGCATAAGGCCCGCCTGAGCATCGTCGACCTGGCCTCGTTCCAGAGACGCTGTCACACTGACATGCTCGCCAGGATCAAAGGTCAGGCCATAAACCCGGGCTATTGCGGGCGCCTGCCCGCCAATCGCAAAACGGTTCTCACCAAACACAGACATCTGATCTGATACACGTTGGCGAGCCCCGGCTATAAGGCTTGCCCTGTTCGGCTGGCCGAGAAGGCTGGCAGGATCAAGTCCGGTATCCGCCTGATCTGCAAACACCGAGTAACCGATATAGGTGTCCGCCCCATCCTGGATGCGCCGATTGAGCTTCAGGTCCATAGCCCATCCGCCATCCCCGCCGGAAAATTCACTCTCAAGCGACAGGCGCTGCGAAAGCGCCGCATGCACACCCGCTCCCGCGCGATTATTCCGGACACGCCCCTTATCGCGGTCAAGCGTCGCCTGGCCAAAAAGGCGCCCATACCATCCGCCGTGATCCGGGCGGTATATCAATGTTGCCCCCGCATCGAGGCGCGCGCCCTGCTGAACGCTGTTGAAAAGAAGACCGGGCGTGCGTTGATCAAGGCTGAGGCCGCCTCGCGCAGAAAGGCCGGCGCTGGGCAGATCAATGCGCTTCTCGAAATCAAGGCTGGCAGTGCGGTTCACTCCGACCGCAACCGTCTCCAGCGCATCTACACGAACGGTCACCTCGCTGCCTGTCCCTGCAGGGATTTCCAGGTGGCCGCCCCAGCGCGTGGTATCCGAGGCAGTCAGACGTCCTGTCGCGGAGAAGCCCTGATCGAGAGATTCAAAGTAGGCTGAAAGCGTTCCGGACGCTTTCCTTTTCCGGCCTATCTCTGACAGGTCTACCGCAATCTCTGACCGCCAGGCATGAGACTGTTGAGGGCGCCCGGGAGAGGCGAAATCAAAGAACGACAACCCTCCATCCACCGAGGCGGACTGGCCAAATCCGGCTCCGCTGGAACGGGCAACCTCCGCCTTGAGATAGGTACCGGGTGCGCCGCGCAGTACGATGTCGGACGCAATCAGGAACTGATCTGCAGTCCCAGACCCCTCATCCTGAAAGGTTGCGCCAAGACGGAGATATTCTCCGATCCACCGGGTACCACGGGCGCCGATCGTGCGCCCACTGAGACTTGTGGCGGACGGGGTGTACTCATAGCGAACAACCAGAACAGGCACACTGGATCCGGTGGCACCATCCGTCACCGCCGCTTCAGAGCGCAGGACCGAGGCAAGCGGCCGCGTAAGGATAAGGCGCCCCTGAAGCGGGTCAAAGTCATAATCCCGGAAAGGCTGAAGCTCACGGCTTTCCAGAACTATTGCGTTTGTGCGGTCTCGCACTTCTATCCGTACCCGCTCGGATCCCACAGAGATATCCTGCCGCTTGAGAATATACAGAGATCCCCCGGTCCCCCGGAACTCCTCCCTGGCGGGAACCGTTCCAGGCTCGGATGCGAAAGCAAACACCTGCGCCTTCCGTTCACCGAAAGCAGTTGAATCGGGCGTCCTCAGACTGACCATTCCGCCAAACAGGCCCCGGTCGAGCTGGGCGAGCTCCGTACCGGTCGCCTGAGCAACAAAGTTTCCGATAATGAATTCATTGTCTTCATTCTCTACACGGATGTATACACTTCCCTGTGTCGGCGCATCCTCGCGAATGCTCGAGTCGTCCCCGTAAACAGGGTAGTTCTGGGATGTTCGAAGCCGCCTGAGAAGCTGGGACGGATCCTTGCGGTCGAGATTTCTGTACACGTCCTGCAGACCGGATTCCCGGGTATCGACCGAAGCGGTGACCTTTAGTCCGTTACCTGTCTCACCTTTCGCGTAGAACGCGATACGTCCTTTTGTATAGCCTGCGTGAGGAGACCTCGCTCCGGGATCGCTTTGCGCCGATCCGGCATCATTGTTGCTGCCAATTGTTAGGTCTGCTTGCCCGACAATGAACCACTCAGACTTTGAGGCAGGGATGTCCTGGGGCTGCATACGTCCGCCCTCGTCACGATGCGCGGCTCCTGCGCGCGCAGTGACGGCCTGCGGCGCACCGCCTGGATGCGCTCCAGACGCGGCACCGGTAGCTGCTTCTGGCGTGTAACCGTCAGACCCCTGGTTTTCATGATCAGCGGCGTTCTGCCTTGCCGCGGTAGCCACCGCTTCCGCTATACCTGATGAGCCGTCTACTGAAGGGTTTTCCTCAGAAGAAAGAACGGGCTCTTCCGGGCCAGCGCACCCGGGTTCGGGCCGGACAGCCTCAGGGGTAGAGTTCAATGTGACATCGGATAGCGAGATAGTGTTCAGCTGCCGGCCCGGCATTGCGGGAGACTGCCTGTCTTCGATGTCGGGGCGGTAGACGAAAGATTCTTTCCCGGACGCTTCGCCCCGTACATACGAGGAACCGAGCCCCTCTGCGTCCATGTAAAACCTTGCAAGCGGATCCTCACCGGCTGGCTCGCATGCAGATAAAACAGGGCTCCCCCCTTGGCCTTTTGATTTCCGGTAAGTGTACGCGGCAGGGAGATGCAACGCTCCACCCGCAGGCAGGATCCCGGCGCCGCCTGGCAAGCCGGCGCCAGGTGCCGGAGGGCCATTGCTTAAGTCAACTCCCAGCTGAATTCCGGACCGGCGATTGACCCCGGGATCCGCATTTAAGTTACGAGATGGATCTGCGTGGGCGGTAAAGCCTGCAAGGGTCACGAGGGCGCCGGTTGCAAGCATTGTCCGAATTGACCCACTCAATGGAGGGGCGCGCCCGGCAGGCACGGGCGTGACTTTGCGTGGTTTCAGTGCGGGAGTTTGCTGCGCGATCATTTTCGCTGATCCGTTTTGATGGACCGATCGCGGTTGTGATCCTGTGATGGCGCAGCGCCGTAGTTCAGCTCACTGAACTTACCTCTCGTGAGGCGTATCGTTTTAGGATTGCCGTCGGTGACGGCCCATCCAGGCGGTAGCGATGCGGGATCTATCTTGAGGACAAAGTTTGATCCGATACGGCTATCCGGCGTCGCAACGCAAGGAATATGGTATCTGCCATGATCATCCGTCGTGATCAGCTGGCCGTTTACCGTAGCAAGTGTAACATCCGGAAGCCCCGGCTCTCCGGCGTCTTGATATCCGTCACGGCTGTAATCGGAGAATACCTTTCCTATCAGCTCTGAGCAGTCGAATACCGGGTTGGTAGCAATCTGAACAGAAGCTGTGGCCCTGTTGGAAATTTCTGCCCCGTCAATCCCTCTCTGAGCCATCGCTGTGTTGACGCGCTCGCCAGTGGCAACACCTGCTCCGACCACGAGTGTGAGGGAGTAAGTGACGCTGGAATATGCTGGGATGATCTGGCCGGTCCATGACAGCAAACGGGCGCCACTTTCGAGCTGAGGTTCGAGGAGAGCGCCGTCAACACGAGCTGAACCCGCCACATACTTCATCCCCGGGGGAAGAATGTCGACCACAGTGACATCGCTCCGGGCAAAGCCCTCCTCATTGCGAACGGTTATTTCATAAGGAACGAGATCCCCTGTGGTCACTGACCGCCTTGGAGTGGTTTTGACAGTCACAAGAGGCTGGCGTGAAAGAAACGGATCGAGCGGTATATGATTATGAATCACATCCGGATCACCGCTTCCCAGCAGAAAGCTCAGATAGTAGATGCGGTCCTGATCCGGTCTGGGTACGGATGATCGGACCACCATGACAGGAGGGCTTTGTCCGGCCGGATTAAACACCGCAGATTTTGGCGGGACCAGACTTGAGACAAAGCCGTAACCGGGTGGTGGATCGACCTCAAGACGATATTCCGAACGCATCGCCGGGCACTGAGATGCAGCGCCCGGTATGATGTCAAACCTGTAGAAGCCGTCTGAGCCTGTGAGCTGCGACTGCTGGGCGGGGTCTACGAAGCAGCGCCCTGGCAACAGGTTCCCTGCCCCGTCCAACATGCGGATGCGCCCGCCAGAGACAGGCTCCAGACTTACAGCGTCGTAGACAACGCCGGACGGATCTATCGCAACATCAGCGCCGGTTGAGCCGCTTTGCGCGTCGACAGAAACGGCATCGATCAGCGCGTAAACAAGCCCGGTTGATGGATGAAGGACGCGAAGTGAATACTCTGAATCCCCGGGCAGATCCTCGAAGTCGTATGTACCGTCGGCATCCGAAAGCGCCTGCGCTACCGGGCTCCCATCCCTCAAAACCTCGACAACCCAGCCCGAAAGCGGTTGATCAGACGGATCAAAAACTCCGTTGTTGTTCAGGTCTTGATAGAGAAGCCCGCTCAACACGCCCGCCCCGGCCGCAACAGAAACACCCGCCTGGGCGGAGGCGCAGTTGCCGGGGTTCAGCCGTTCGCAGATCCGGTAGGTGAGCGTATAGCTGCCCGCCGGTGTCCCGGCCGGCACGGAGATGCGGCCGGTCAGCAGATCAAGCGCCGGAACCGGCAGACCAGGACCGAACGAGGAGGCCGGCGTCACGACGGTCAGGACAACCTGAGAAAGGCTTACCTGGACACCGTTCAGCGTGTCCCCGTCCAGGACAT
>Ga0247836_1006688_pt1 | contig 12630 bp, 4 predicted proteins | sample LaCruzMarch2015__4_FD_187116 | JGI IMG/M metagenome (GOLD analysis project Ga0247836, IMG submission 187116) | Freshwater microbial communities from meromictic Lake La Cruz, Castile-La Mancha, Spain - LaCruzMarch2015_14m | ecosystem: Environmental > Aquatic > Freshwater > Lake | place: Spain...
TCCCCGAACTGGACAGCAGTAACCGACAACTCCGAGAAGCCGCCGAACGCGCCGCACTCAACGCCCCGATCCAGGGCAGCGCCGCCGACATCATCAAGGTCGCCATGATCAATGTCGACACGGCCATCACCGCGGCCGGGCTGGCGTCCCGGATGCTGCTGCAGGTGCACGACGAGTTGCTGTTCGAGGTGGCGCCGGGGGAGCGGGAGGCCCTTGAGGCATTGGTTCGCGAGAAGATGGGCAGCGCCTACCCGCTGGACGTTCCCCTGGAGGTCTCCGTGGGGACCGGGCCGACCTGGGACGCGGCCGCTCATTAGCCGCCGCCGGGGCGGCTCCGGTCGCCCATCAAGTGTTAACGAGCGGCCTCGTAACCCCGCACCATGTCGCTTCTACAAGCTATCGACGCGGACCATAAGGGCGAACGCCGCCGCCCCGACCCGCACACTCTTATTGATCGACCCCACTACCTGGCTCCTACCCCAAGGTTGAATTGCATAAGTGTTACCGGCGTACGGCGCCTACAGGCTGTAGACCTCGATGGTGAAGATCGCATAGTCCTTCCCGCTATCGAGCGTGTAGGCCTTATCTTGATCTTTACGCCATTGATTGTCGAACGCCTTGGAGTACGGAAGCTTCCAGCCGTCCTTCTCGCGCGTGAGCTTGATCTTTGTCGAACCCCAGATTTCCTCGGCGGACGTTTGTTCTCTCCAGTCGGTGCGCACATTGACCGGGTCCGTCCGATCGGCCGGGGTGAACTTGGTCGTTGGCCTGTCAACATAGTTGTCCAAGAGATAGATCTTCACGGGGGAGCCGACGGGTTGTCCGTCCGGGGCCTTGTAGAACTGCAGGGTTCCCGCTTTAACCTGGAGATACGGCAATTCGCCGCCCGGTTCCAGGATGGCCTCTGTCACGTCCCGGACACCGTCGAATTTGTTGTTCGTCAGCGACGCCACGACGATGCGCTGGCCGGTGTAGTTCTTGATCATGCCCTGTATGCCGTCATCAACATCACCGCCCTGCTCCGAGGAGTCCCCGCCGATCAGTGGAGCGTCCGGTGTGGCCGCCAGAGGCGACGACGGCAGCAGAGGGGTGGCGGACGAGCGGAAGGCGTACCAGTTCTTCCTCCATCCCGGATCCGGGGCGGTTTGGAACGCCGAGCACCCGGTACTGGACTTGCCGCCGCGCGGGCAGGCGGTCTCGTTCCACGTCGCGCTGGTGAGGGTGGCGGTGATCAGGTTCGCGCCGGTGAATATCGCCTGGCTGAGGTTCGCGCCCGAGAGGTCCGTTTTCGCCAGAATCGCGTCGGTGAGTTTGGTGGCGGTGAGGTTCGCCTTGGAGGCGTCGGCTCCGGTCAGATTCACACGTGCGAGGTCCGCGCCGGAGAGGTTCGCGTTAGCGGCAGTGACATTTTTCAGGTTCGCACCGGCGAGGTCCGCGCCGGAGAGGTTCGCACCACTGAAATAACTGCCCTCCAGGTTGGCATTACCGAGTTTGGTGCCGACCAGCTTGGCATCGACGAACGTCGTCGTCTCGAGCATGGCGTTGGTCATGTTCGCTGAGGACAGCGTCGCCCGGGTCCAGTTCGTACCCGAGGCGGCGATGCCGGCGAGGTTGGCGCCGGTGAGTTCTGCGCCGGTGAAGTCCGCTCCGGTGAGCTTGGCTCCCGTCAAGACCGCCTTGGTGAGCACTGCCGACTGCAGTAGGGCCCCGGACAGATCGACGCCGCTGAGATCCTTACCCGACAAGTTCGCGCCCTCGAGGTTGGCAGTAGTCAGATTCGTGCGTCTGTTCAAGAATGAGCTGCTCAAGTCGACGTTGATCAGGTTGGCGGAGGTGAGGTTCGCCCCCGACAGATTCGTGAGGCTGAGCTTCGCGTTGGTCAGGGTCGCGTCGTAAAGGTTGGCCTTTCCAAGCCTGGCTTTGGTCAGGTTCGCGCCCGTGAGGTTCGCCAAGTACAGGTTCGCCGAAAAAAGATCCGTGTTTTGCAGGTTCGCGCCGACCAAGCTGGCTTGGCTCAGATTCGCCCTGGGCAGAACTGCGTCCGTTAGATCGGCGCTGTCGAGGACGGCTTCAGTCAGGTTCGCGCCCGTCAGGTTCGCCCCGGTCACGTTGGCCCGGGTGAGGTTTGCTCCGGTCATTTCTGCGCCGCTCAAGTTAGCCAGCCTCAGTCTGGCTCCGGTGAAGTTCACCCCGGCCAGGTCTTGGCCTGCCAGGTCGGCCCCGGTGAGGTTCTGCCCGGAGCAGTCCTTGGTGGCCACACACGCTGCGGTGCCCCATTGGCCCACGCCGTCGCCGACGGGGAACAGGGTGCGTCGGATCAACCACAACGCGCCCGAGAGTTGCTCGGTGATTGGGTTGGCCGGAAATCCCGCCAACCATTGGCCGACTCCGTCGAGGAACCGTTCCACGGCGACGGCGATGGGGGATACCGTCTGCGTCGGCGTGGCCGCAACCGGTTGGGCTGCCACTGGTTTGATCGCCACCGGTCGGGTCGCCGCGGTGGTGCGGGCTGCGCACTGTTCACACGTGACGGCTGCTGCGGGCAGCGCGACTCCGGCAATTGTTGCTGTGGCGGGGTTGCGCATCGCGGCCGGTGTCGGCTGGCCGGCCGGTGTGAGTGGTGTCGTGTCGGTGAGTGTTGCGGCGGGGCGGCGTTGGGCGGTGCCGCGCGCCGTGCCGGTGCGGGCGCGCACAGTCGACTCTGCCGTTGACGAACCCGGACCGTTTTCCGCAACGGCCCCGCGGGCCGCACCGGTCCCGGTGGCCGCGGCAGGCGGCGCTGTGGCAGCAGAGCGCGCGGCCCGAGCCGCAGCGCCACGCTGAGCTGTTCGTGGTTGTGTCGCACGCTGCGCTGCTGGATCGGCGGTATCGGGCTGACCCGCGGACACCGACGAAGCATCGGCGTCCCCGGTGTCCGCGGCCGCCACACCCACCGCCTGCGGACCGGCCAACGACAAACCTAGGGCGAACGCCGCCGCCCCGACCCGCACACCCCTATTAATCGCCATCATTCACACCACTTCCCACTAAAGGCTTTCGACGCGGATTGTGAAGATCGCCCAGTCCTTCGTGCCACTGAAGTTGGGGTCGCCGTAACGGTTGATGTACTCCTGCGAGGCCGGGATCTTCCAGCCGTCGATCTCGCGTTTGACCCACAGCCTCGTCGAGCCCCAGATTTCTAAGTGGGAATCCTGCTCTTTCCAGCCGGTGCGGGTATAGACCGGAGCACAGTTCGCGCATGTACTGCCGGGCGCGAACAGCCTCGAATCCGGCCTGCTAGCGTAATTATCCTTCAGGTCCAGCCTGGCGGGATCACCGACGGCTACACCGTCCGGAGCTTTGAAGAAGTAAAGTTCGTTCCAATGGCTGTCATACAGCTGATAGGACACCTCGCCACCGGGTTCCAGAATCGCCTCTGAAACCCGATCCTCACCCGGTCGTCCGTCATAGTCGTAGTAGATTGTTTTGATCAGGATGCTCTGGCCGGTGGCGTTGTAGATCGTTCCCTGTGAGCCGTCGTCGTATATGGTTCCCGCTTTAGCTTTGCCGATCAGCGGGGCGCCTGTGTTGCCCAACAGCGGCGTCGATGGCAGAACCGCGGTGGCGGTCGAACGAAACTGATACCAGAACTTCTTATCGTACGGAAACTCAGGCCCCACCGGCTGGGTGGGGAAGGGCGAGCAGCCGGTGCTGGACTTGCCGCCGTGCGGGCAGGCGGTTTCGGCCCAGACCGCCCCGGTCATGGTGGCGGTGATCAGGTTCGCCCCGGTGAACACCACCCTGGTCAGATTGGCCTTGGACAGATCCGTCTTGGCCAGCATCGCCCCGCTCAGATCAAGTCCTGTGAGATCGACGCCGGCCAGGTTGGCCTGGGACAGGTTGGTGCGGACCAGGGTCGCCCCGGCCAGGTCCGTACCCCGCAGGTCTACCCCGGTCAGATTCGCGGCGGTCAAGTTCGCAGTTCTCAGGACGACGCCGTTCAGTTTCGCCCCGGAAAGGTCGCCACCGGTCAGGTCGGCGTAACTGAGATCCACTCCGGTCAGGTCCTTGCCGCGCAGGTCCGCCCCCGCCAGGCGTGTCTCGCGCAGAGACGCATCGCGCAGGATGGCCCCGGCCAGATTCGCACCCACCAGGTTCGCGCCCGCCAGATTCGCCCCGGTCAGGTTCACATTGGTCAGATTGACTCCGCTGAAGTCCCTGCCGGACAGTGCGACTCCGGTCAGGTTCGCCCCCACTAGGGCCGCGCCGCTCAGAGTCGCGGCGTAACGCCCGACCCCGACGTTCGCCCGGGTCAGGTTCGCGCCCGTCAGGTTGGCCTCGGTCAGGTCGGCGTTGGTGATATCGGCCCCGCTCAGGTTCGCCCCGCTCAGATCCGCGCCCACCATCGAGCATCCGAAGGCCCGGCAGTTGAAGTTCCTGCCGGAGAAGTTCGCCCCCGATAGGTTCGCCCCGTCCATCAGGATCTTGGTCAAGGTGACGTCCCTGAGGTCGGCCTTGCTCAGGTCGGCGAACGTCAGATTCACGTCAGTGAAATTCGCGCCAGTCAGGTCCGCGTTGACCAGGTTCGCGTTAGTCAGGTCCACGCCGGTCAGGTTCGCCCCACTCAGATTTGCCCTGGTCAGGGTCGCGCTTCGTAACGTTGCACCGGTCAGGTCCGCCGACGCCAGGGTGGTGCCGGTGAGGTCTGTGCCGGTCAGGTTCGCCCCGCCCAGGTTCGCCTCGCTCAGGTTCGCCCCGGTCAGGATTGTGTCGGCCAGGTTCGCCTTCAGCAGAGTCGCGCCGTTCAGATCGGCGTTGGTGAAGTTGGTTCCGGACAGATCCGCCGAGTTCAGTTTCACCCGGAAAAGGTTCATGCCGGCCAGGTTGGCATCACCCAGATCAGCCCCGGACAGATCTGCCTCGGACAGGGTCGTGCTGGTGAGGTCCTTGCCGTGCAGGTTGGCCCCGCCCAGATTCGCCTTGCTCAGGTTCGCCCCGGCCAGGACGGTGTCGGCCCGGATGGCGTTGAGCAGGCTCGCGCCAGCAAGGGTGGCGTTGCGAAAGTTGGTGCCGGTGAGGTTCGCGCCTTCCAGATTGGCGAACCGGAGGTTGGCGATTTCCAAATTGGCCACCGAGAGGTTGGCTCCGCGCAGGTTCGCCGCGGTCAGGACGGTGTTGGCCAGGGTCGCCCCCGCGAGGTTCGCCTTCACCAGAATCGCGCCGCTCAGATCGGCGTTGGTGAAGTTGGTTCCGGTGAGGTCTTTGCCAGTTAGGTCCAGGCCGCGCAGGGTCTGGCCGCTGAGGTTGGCTCCGGTCAGGGTCGCCGAGCCCAGGTTGCTGGCAGCGGCCAGTTGTGCTTGTCGGAGATCGGCGCCGGTGAAGTCTGCCCCGTCGAGGGCGGCCCGGCCGAGTAGGGCGCCGGTGAGATTGGCTCCGATGAGCTTGGCCCGGGTCAGGTTGGCCCCGGCCAGGTCGGCGCCGGTCAGCGATGCCCGGGTCAGTGTTGCGGTGGCCAGGTTGGCCCCGGCCAGATCCGCCCGGTTGAGGGTGGCTTCGGTGAAATCCACCTCGGTGAGGTTTTGCCGGGCCAGGTCGGCTCCGGTCAGATCCTGCCCGGAACAGTCCTTGGTCGCCACACATGCCGTGGAGCCCCACTGGCCCACGCCGTCGCCGACGGGGAACAGGGTGCGTCGGATCAACCACAGTCCGCCGGAGAGCAGGTCGGTGATCGGGCCACCTGGCAACCCCGACAACCACTGACCGACGCTGTCAAGGAATCGCTCCACCGCGAACCCCACCGACGAGACCACCTGCGCCACCGGCACGGCCACCGGCCGGGCCGTCACCGCCGCGACGCGCGCCGCCGCCGCCGAAGCGGCGACCGGCACCGAAGCGGGACCCGCAGCCACCGAGGCCACCACCGGGGCCACCGCCGCGCTAATCCGGTCCGCCGCAGCAGGGCCAATCACCGCTGCCAGAGCGGGCTGAACGGCCGGTGAGGGCGCTGCCGGTGAGGGTCCGGCCGGTGAGGGCGCGGTCGGTTCAGCGGTGGTTGCGGCGGGACGCCGTTGGGCGATGCCTCGCCCAACCCCGGCGCGCACGTTCGTCTCCGCGATCAGTGGCGCGGGGTTGTTTTCGGTGGCGACCTCGCGGGTCGCGCCGGTCCCGGTACCCGCGGCACGCGACGCGTCCGCAGCAGAGCGCGCGGCCCGCGCCGCAGCACCCCGCTGGGCAGTACGTGGTTGTGTTGCACTCGGTGCTGCGTGACCTGAGGTGTCGGGTTGATCGGCGGACACCGACGAAGAATCAACATCCCCGCCATCGGCAGCTGCTACCCCGACCGCCTGCGGACCCGCCAACGACAAACCGAGGGCGAACGCCGCCGCCCCGACCCGCACACCCTTATTGATCGACCCCATTACCTGACTCCTACTCTGATGTGTCCCGTCATGCGGCGCCTACAGGCTGCGGACTTCGATCGTGAAGATCGCCCACTGCGACGTGTCCGCCCGGGTGTTGGGGTCGCCGTAGCGGTCGATGTACTCCTGCGAGGCCGGGACCTTCCAGCCATCCCGCTCCCGTTTGACCCACAGGCGAACCGGCCCCCAGATTTCCTCATGAGACTCTTGCTCCCCCCAGCCCCGCTCATTGACCCCCTCCGACCAGCCCGGCGGGATGAACTTTGTTATCGGATAGGGGGTGTCGCCCGTGTTGTCGAGGATAAACAGCCCAGGGGCAAGGCCGACGGGCGTTCCCTCCGGTGCCTTGAAGAAATACAAGGTGCCCCCCGGAGCCAGCTGATACGGCATAACGGTATTCGGTTCGAGAATCGCCTCCAACGTTTTACTGTCGGGTCCAAAACTCGTCCTGACCAGAATGCGCTGCCCGGAGAGGTTCTTAACATTGCCTTGGATTCCGGTGTAGTCCGTTTTAGACCCCTTCCCGCCCTGGAGAGGCGCTCCCGGCGAGCCCGACAGTGGCGTCGACGGCAGAAGCGCGGTGGCCGTCGAACGGAATTCGTACCACTGCGGCCCGCCAGTCTTGTACTCGTAGCCCTCCGGCGCGATTGCGAACGCCGAGCAGCCAGAACTGGATTTGCCGCCACGCGGGCACTTCGTGTCATTCCACACCGCGTCGGTCAGCTTGGTGGTGATCAGATTCGCTCCGGTGAGGTTGGCGGCAGTGAAGTTCGCTCTTTCGGCGTTGGCATTGGTCAGGTTGGCGTCGGTGAGGTCCACGCCGGTGAAGCTCGCCCCCCGAAGATTGATGCCCGTGAGGTCGACTTTGCCGAGTTTGGCGCCGTCGAGTTTGGCACCGACCAAGCTCGCGGTCCTGATGTCGGCGCCGGTCAGGTTAGCTCGGGTCAGGTCGGCATATGCCAGCCTCGCCTTCCCCATATTCGCTGAGCTGAGGTCGGCGTCGGTGAAGTTGGCGTAGGAGGCGTCGACATCGGTCAGGTTCGCACCGACAAGGTCGGCACCGGTGAAGCTCACATACCCCAGATACATGCCCGAGAGGTCGACTTTGCCGAGCTTGGCGCCATCGAGTTTGGCTCCGTTCAAGTTCGCGGTCCTGATGTCGGCGCCCGTTAGGTTGGCTCGGGTCAGGTTGGCACCACCCAGACCCGCCTTCCCCAAATTCGCCGACGTGAGGTCGGCGTCGGTGAAGTCGGTGGAAAAGGTGATGACACCGGTCAGGTTCGCACCGACAAGGTCGGCACCGGTGAAGCTCGCATCCTTGAGATACATGCCCGAGAGGTCGACTTTGCCCAGCTTGGCGTGATCGAGCTTGGCGCCCTGGAGTTCGGCGCCGGTTAGGAGTGCTCCGCTGAGGTCGGCGTATTTCAGGTCCGCCCGATAAAGATCCGCGCCCGCGAGGTTGGCCTTGGTCAAGATCGTGCGGAACAAAACCGCGTCACGTAGCTTGGCGCCGGTCAGGTTGACCTCGGACAGGTCGTAGCTGCTGAAGTCACGTCCGGCCAAATCGACCCGGGTGAGGTTGGCTCGGGTCAGCGTGGCCTTGCTGAGGTTGGCGTTGGTGAGCGTGGCCGCCGTGAGGTTCGCCCCGGTCAGCGTGGCCCTGGTGAGGTCGGCGTTGGTGAGCGTGGCCCTGGTCAGGTTCGCCCCGGTCAGGTCCGCACCGATGAGATTGGCCCGGGTCAGGTTCGCACCGTCCAGCGCCAGACCCCGCAGGTCGGCCCCGGTCAGGGTGACGTTGGACAGGTTCGCGCTGGTCAGGATCACTCCGGTGAGGTTTTTGCTGTCCAGAGACTGGCCGGCCAGGCTGGCGCGGGTCAGGTTCGCCCCGGTGAACGTGGTGTTCGAGAGGCCCCGGTTTTCCAGGTTGACACCGGTGAGGTTTGCCCCGTCGAAGCGGGTGCCCCTGACGTTGGCGCCGGTCAATGTGACGCCGGACAGATTGGCACCGTCCAGCCTCGCAAAGCCGAGGTTCGCTTCGGTGAGGTCTTTGCCACTGAGGTCCACACCCCGCAGATCGGCGGAGTCGAGATCCGCCCCGGTCAGGGTGGTGCCGGTGAGGTTCTTGCCGCGCAGGTTGGCCTGGCGCAGGTTGGCTCCGCGCAGGTTCGCCCCGGTCAAGACGGTGTCGGTCAGGATCGCCTTCACCAGAATCGCGCCACTCAGATCGGCGTTGGTGAAGTTGGTTCCGGTGAGATCCTTGCCGGTCAGGTCCAGGCGACGTAGGTTCTGGCCGCTGAGATTGGCTCCGGTCAGGGTTGCCGAGCCCAGGTTGCGGGCACCGGCCAGCTGCGCTTGTCGGAGATCAGCACCGGTCAACTTTGCTTGGCCCAGGTCGGCCCGCCCCAGCAGGGCACCGGTGAGATTCGCCTCGCTAAGGATCGCTTGGACCAGGTTCGCTCCGACCAGGTCGGCGCCGTTCAGCGATGCCCGGGTCAGTGTCGCGGTGGCCAGGTTGGACCCGGACAGAACCGCCCGATTCAAAATTGTGCCGGTGAAGTTCACCTCGGCCAGGTCTTGGCCGGCCAGATCAGCCCCGGTCAGGTCCTGCCCCGAGCAGTCCTTGGTGGCCACACATGCCGTGGAGCCCCACTGGCCCACACCGTCGCCCACCGGGAACAGAGCCCGCCGCACCAACCACAACCCACCGGAGAGCAACTCGGTGAGCGGGCCACCCGGCAACCCCGACAACCACTGACCGACGCTGTCGAGGAATCGCTCCACCGAGAACCACACCGACGACACCGCCTGGGCCACCGGCGCCGGCGCGGCCAGTCGAGGCGCCACCGCGGCGACGCGCGCCGCCGCCGAGACAGCCGGCACCGAAGCGGGACCCGCAGCCACCGAGGCCACCACCGGGGCCACCGCCGCGCTGACCCGGGCAGCCGCCGCGGGCGCGGGATCTACGGCATCCGCGACCGCGGGAGCCGAGACCCTAGGAGCCGTGGACTCAGCGGCCACCGGACTCCCCGACCCCGCACCCTCAGGCTGCGCCGCCGCCGAACGCCGCCCATCCAGAACACCGGACCGCGGCGCCCGCGTCGTTGCCCCGGATGCCGCCGCGCGTGCCGTCCCACCGGAGCGGCCAACACCGGCCGCGGGTGCCTCCTCGGTGGCCGCCGATGCAGCAGGGGAATCAGCCCCTGTTGCTCGGGCTGTCCGGCCCGCACCACGACGCGACGGTGCCGCCGCACCAGTGGAGGCCTCACCGGTGGAGGACTCAGCAGCCGGCGCACCGGCCGACACCGACCCCGCATCCGAATCAGAGCCCTCCGCCCACGCCACCCCGGCCGCCTGCGGACCCGCCAACGACAACCCGAGGGCGAACGCCGCCGCCCCGACCCGCACACCCTTGTTGACCACGGCCGGCTACAGGCTCTTGATCCTGATGGTGAAGATCGCCCAATCGGACGTGAAGGCGTTGTTGGGGTCGTCGTAGAGCTTGATGAATTCGCTGGAGGTCGGTACTTTCCATCCGTCTAGCTCACGCCTCACCTGAATGTTGACCCCACCCCAGATTTCGGAGTGTTGCTCTTGCTCTTTCCAACCTTCGCGCGTGGTAGCCGGGTCTTTCCAGCCCGGTGGATAGAATGCGGTTTCCGGCCGGAACGGCCACTTAGCATCTTGGTCAATAATCATTAGCTTCACTGGAAGGCCGACGGCCTGCCCCTCCGGTGCCTTCAGGAAAACGAGGGTGCCGTAGGTGATCCACCCGGTGGGAAGCTGATACGACATCTTGGTGCCGGGTTCGAGAATTGCCTCGGCAGCTGTCTCCTTCCCGGCATCCAGCACCCTGACGATGATGCGCTGGCCGGTGTCGTTATAGACCGAGCCCTGCACACCATCGTTGGTCTTGGGCGGTTGGCTCTGGATCGGAGCACCCTCGGTGCCCGTCAGTGCGGTCGACGGCATGATCGCAGTCGCCGTCGAGCGGAAGTCGTACCAGGTCGCAGGCTTGCCGACGGGCTGGGTCGGGAACGGCGAGCATCCGGTGCTGGACTTGCCGCCGCCCGGGCAGGTGGTATCGCCCCAGAACGCGCCGGTGAGGGTGGTGGTGATCAGGTTCGCGCCACTGAGAATCGCCTCAACAAGGTCGGCGCCGGTGAGGTTCGCCCCCGCCAGCATCACGCGGCTGAGATCGGCGCCACGGAAATTGACCGCGCGCGCCACGGCGCCGGTCAGATTCGCGTCGGTCAGTGTCGCTCGGGACAGGTTCGCGCGGTCGAGGTTCGCGTTGGTGAGATCACTGCCCGGTAGCAGCGCGCCGACCAGGGTGGCATCGTCCAGTTTGGCGCCGACCAATTTCGCGCCGGCGAGTCTGGCCTCGGTCAGGTTCGCCTTGGTCAGTATCGCTTCGGTGAAGTTGATGCCGTTCGCCTGGACAGGTTGGCGGCCATATGTGGCATCGGGTCGTGGGCTCAGGTCGGCGCCGGTGAGGTCGGCTTTGGTGAAGTCCGCCTTCTCGAGCTTGGCACCGGCGAGAACCGCATTTTTGAGCACCGCCGACTTCCCGATCGCACCGGTCAAGTCCGCACCGGTGAGGCGGGCATTGGTCAGGTCCGCCCGGCTCAGGTCCGCCCCGGCCAGCGAAAGCCCCTGCAGGCCCGCGCCTTTCAGGATGGCCTCGGTGAGATTGGCGCCGGTCAGGGTGGACTTGGCGTCCGGGGAAGAGTCGAGGGTCATTCCGCCGAGGTTGGCTTTGGTCAGGTTGGCCTTGGTCAGGTTCGTCCCGGTGAGATCGGTGCCCCGCAGGTCCAAGCCGGCGAGATAGGCCTCGGTCAGATTCGCGCGGGTCAACCTGGTGCCGGTGAGGTCAGCCCCGCTGAGGTCGGTTCGCGATAGATCCGCGTCGGTGAAGTCAGCATCCCTGAGATCGGCGCCCGAGAACTTCGTCCCGGACAGATCCGCCCCGGACAGCACCGCGCTTCTCAGTTTGGCACGGCTGAAATCGCTGAAAGCCAGGATAGTGTCGGCCAGATTCGCGTCGTTCAGGTTAGCGTCGTCGAACTTATTGCCGGTGAGGTTTTTGCCGCGCAGATCTTGCCCGGACAAATTCGCGCCGCGCAGATCCGCTCCGGTCAGGACGGCGTCGGTCAGGACGGCGTTACGCAGATTGGCCACCCCGCGCGTCCGGGTGCGGATGTCGTAGCCGGCGAGGTTTGCGTTGGTGAAATTGACGCCGGTGAGGTCCTTGCCCTCGAAGTTGGGCGCAACCAACGCGGCGCCGGTCAGGTCGGCCCCGGTCAGAATGGTGCCGGTGAAGTCCAGGAACCTCACGTCGCTCAGGCCACGCTCGGGGTTTAGACCGGTGAGGTTGGCCCCGGTCAGAATGGTGCCGGTGAAGTCCAGGAACCTCACGTCGCTCAGGCCACGCTCGGGGTTTAGACCGGTGAGGTTGGCGCCCGAGAGGTTGGCGTCCTTGAATTTATCCTCTGCAAGGGGACCATTCGAGACCTGGACGCCGCTGAAATTCGCGCCAGCCAGATTCGCCCCTCGAAACGTGGACAAGGCAACCACGCGGAAAAAATCGGTTTGGTTGACCTTACTGAAGTCGGCATCCCGGAGGTCAGCCCCGTCAAAATTAGCCCCGCGCGCGGTCGCGGCTCCGCCACCTGTCACCCCGGAAAAATCCTGGCCCCGCAGATCCGCCCCGGCGAAATTCGAACCGGCAATTCGCGCTCCGCGCAGGACCGCGCCGGTCATCACGGCGTTGGACAGATCCGCCCTGATCGTCGCATCGGTGAAGTTGGCGCCGGTGAGGTCCTGGCCCCTGAGGTCGAGTTGGCCAAGGGGATCGTTACCCTTCAGAGTGGCGCGGGTGAAGTCGGCGCCTGTGAGCACTGCCCCGCTGAGATTGGTTAACTCCAGGTAGGCCCGGACAAGTACCGCGCCGGTCAGATCAGCTCCGGTCAGATCAAAGCCGGCGAGATTCTGGTCGCTCAGGTTCGCACCGGCCAGTTTTGACTTCGTCAGGTCAGCCCCTCGGAGCAGGGCGCCGGTGAGGTTCGCCTCGCTCAGGTTCGCCCGGACCAGATTCGCACCCACCAGATCCGCACCGGTCAGCGATGCCCGGGTCAGTGTTGCGGTGGCCAGGTTGGCCCCGGCCAGATCCGCCCGGTTGAGGGTGGCTTCGGTGAAATCCACCTCGGTGAGGTTTTGCCGGGCCAGGTCGGCT
>Ga0247836_1006689_pt1 | contig 12625 bp, 8 predicted proteins | sample LaCruzMarch2015__4_FD_187116 | JGI IMG/M metagenome (GOLD analysis project Ga0247836, IMG submission 187116) | Freshwater microbial communities from meromictic Lake La Cruz, Castile-La Mancha, Spain - LaCruzMarch2015_14m | ecosystem: Environmental > Aquatic > Freshwater > Lake | place: Spain...
TCTTCCTGGCTCTCGCAAATGCGCGCCGGCCCGCGGAAGGTCAGGTTGGCCGCGTCGACCCCGGCGGTCTTGACGATGCACCCCTGCTCGGCCAGATTGCCGAAGAGGACGGCCAGCCCGCCGTCCAATGAGTAAGCATGTTCCAGGTTACGAATGCAGCCCGCGGCCCGATCCAGATCCAGGTCCGGCCACCGGCTGGACTGACTGAAGGCGACCTGGGTGGGGATGCCGCCGGGGCCGGCCAGGAAGCGGGTCCGCGCGGTCTCCGTGGCCGAGTCGCGGGCGATATCCCAGGCGTCCAGCGCCTCACCCAGGGTGCGCGCGTGCACTGTCGGCACGTCACGGTGGAGCAACCCGGCCCGATCCAGTTCACCCAGGATACCAATGACTCCGCCGGCGCGATGCACATCTTCCATATGGTAAAGATGGCTGGACGGCGCGACCTTGCACAGATTCGGCACCCGGCGGCTCAGGGCGTCCATGTCCGCCATCGTGAAAGCCACCCCGGCCTCGTGGGCCGCCGCCAGCAGGTGCAGGACGGTGTTGGTGGAGCCGCCCATGGCGATATCCAGGCTCATGGCGTTCTCGAAAGCCGCGAAGCTCGCGATGCTGCGCGGCAGGGCCGTGGCATCGTCCTGCTCGTACCAGCGCCGCGCCAGATCCACGATCAGCCGCCCGGCCTCCAGGAACAACTGTTCCCGATCGGCATGAGTGGCAAGCAGGCTGCCGTTGCCGGGCAGGCTCAACCCCAGCGCCTCGGTCAGACAGTTCATCGAGTTGGCGGTGAACATGCCGGAGCAGGACCCGCAGGTGGGACAGGCCGAGCGCTCGATGGCGGCGACGTCCGCATCGGTCTCCCCGGCGTCGGCCGCGGCGACCATGGCATCCACCAGATCGAGCTTGATCTCACCCTTGCCGGCCAGTGCGACCTTACCCGCCTCCATGGGTCCGCCCGAGACGAACACCGTCGGGATATTGAGCCGCAAGGCCGCCATCAGCATCCCGGGCGTGATCTTGTCGCAGTTGGAGATGCACACCAGGGCGTCGGCGCAGTGCGCGTTGACCATATACTCCACCGAGTCGGCGATGATATCGCGCGACGGCAGTGAATAGAGCATACCACCATGGCCCATGGCGATCCCGTCGTCGACCGCGATGGTGTTGAATTCCTTGGCGACGCCGCCGGCCCGCTCGATCTCGCGCGCGACCAGTTGGCCCAGGTCCTTCAAATGCACATGACCGGGGACGAACTGGGTGAACGAGTTGGCGACCGCGATGATCGGCTTGTCGAAATCGCCGTCGGTCATGCCGGTGGCGCGCCACAGGGCGCGGGCGCCGGCCATGTTGCGGCCGTGGGTGGTGGTGCGTGAACGGTAGTGAGGCATGGTCTTCTCTCGCTGGTCGTGCGCCTGTGCCGGCGGCCTTGAACCGGGTTCGAAAGCGCGGGACTATACACCAGAGGCCCCGCGGGCACCGCCCCGCCAATCTGCGAGGTCGACCGCCTAAAGCCTCGACCTCCGGTCTACTTGCGGCCGGAACGATGATCAAGGCCGCCATGCTGTTGAGGCAGGAACTGACTTGAGCCACTCCGCGACCGGGCCGACCTACCCACTGACCGAGGCCGCGACCGCGGGCGGGCCCGACGGATCCGACCGGCACCGTTACTGGACCGGCGTGCTCCGGCGGCGGTGGAGCATCGCCGCGATCACCCTGACCGCAATCGTCCTGGCACTGCTCATGACCCGCCTCGCCACGCCCATGTACCGGGGCTCGGTGTTGCTGCAGATCGAGCACGCCGCCGCGGGCCAGGTCGACCCGACCGCCCCCACGAACGCCGACGGCCAATCGGCGTTTTACGGAACCCAGTTTGAATTGCTGCGCAGCCGCGCGCTCGCCCGCCGGGTGATCGACCAACTGGCGCTGCGCGCGACACCGCGGCCGGTATTCGCTGAGCTGGCGACCGGTGTCGGCAGTCTGTGGACCGGCCGGCCCCCGGAGCCGGCGGAGCTGGAGACGCTCTTTCTGAAACACCTGAAGGTGACACCGGTCAAGGACTCTCATCTGGTGCGGATCGCATTCGACAGCCCGGTGCCCGACGAGGCCGCGGCGGTCGCCAACGCGCTCGCCGCGGGCTTCATCAGCGCCACGCGCGAGCGTGGCGACCAGGCCCGCGCGGACGCGCGGGCCGCGCTCGCGGAGCAGTCCCGGCAGGTTCAGGCCGACCTCGCGGCGGCCGAGCGGCGCCTGGCCGCTGCGACCAGCGCGGCGGAAGGCATCGACCCGGAGGCCCAGGCGCAGCTCCTGATGACCCGGCTGAGTGAACTGAGCCGGGAACAAGCCGCCGTCGAAGCCGCGCGCATCGCCGCGCAGGCGCACCACCAACAGTTGGCGCGGGAGGGACCGGCGCGCAGCGCCGAGGTCCTGGCGAACCCGCTGATCCAGACGCTCAAGGAACGCCAGGCGGAACTGTCCGCGCGCTATCAGGAGAAGTTGCAGGTCTATAAGCCCGACTACCCCAAGATGAAGCAGCTCAGGCAGCAACTGGACGTGATCGAGCAGCAGATCGAACAGGAATCCGCCGGCATCGGCGACGCCGCGCGCGCCGCTTATGAGACGACAGTGCGCCGGGAGACGCGGCTGGCCGCGCGCATCGACGCGCTCAAGTCAGAGGTTCTGGCCCTGCAAACCAGCGCCGCCCGGTACCAGGAACTGCAACGCGCGGTCGACACCCAGCGCGAACGCCATGCCGGACTCCTCGAACGCCTCAAAGCCATCGAGGCCAACCCCGGCAGCGCGCCCGGCACCATCGCCATCGTCGATGCCGCCCAGCCCCCGCGCACACCCATTGCTCCGCTGCTGTGGCAGAACCTCGCCATCGCCCTCGCGATCGGCCTGTGCGGCGGGATCGCCTTCGCGGTCGTCAGCGAGGCCCTGGACGACACCCTGAAAACCAGCGCCGACACCGAACGCGGCGTCGGGGCGCCGGTATTGAGCCGGATTCCCTGGATGGCCGCGGGACACCAGAACCCGCATGGCGCCGTGCTCATCTGGTTGCCGCTGCGCGATCCTCGCGGCGCGGTGGCCGCGGCCTACCGGTCGCTGTGCGCCGCGCTGAACCGCGCCGGGGACGACGGCGCCCCGCGGGTCATCCACTTTTGCAGCGCCGCGGCCGGCGAGGGCAAGACCAGTTGCGCCGGTGCCACGGCCGTCACCTTCGCCCGGACCGGCAGCAAGGTCCTGTTGATCGACTGCGACCTGCGCCGTCCATCGATCCACCACGCCTTCAATCTCCCCAACACGCGCGGACTCGCCAACTGCCTGAGCGATGGCGCCGACCCGGCCGCGGTCGCGCAGGCCACCGCGGTGGCCGGACTCTTCGTGATCAGCAGCGGCCCACGCCCGCCGCATTCAGCGGCACTGCTCGGCACGACACGGATGACCGACCTGATCCGCGATGCCGCCCGGCGCTTCGACCAGGTAATTCTCGATGGACCACCGGTTGCGGGGCGCGCGGACGCCCTGATCCTGGCCGGTCTGGCCCAGGCGACCCTGATGGTGGTTGCCGCCTCGACGACCCGAGCCGGCGCGCTCACCGGGTCGCTGCGGCGGTTGCGCGGCGCCAATGCCAACATCCTGGGTGCCATTCTGGTCAAGTATCGGCGCGGGCCGGACGACGACGGGTCCGACGCGGCGTCCCCGCGCGGAGTCCTGACCGGCGAGCGCACGCGTCGAACGGCCCCATGAGCGCGTTCAGGCGCAAGACGCCACCTCATGCCGGAAGGGACCCGACGCCGGGTGCAGCGCTGCTGGTCCTCGCCCTCGCCTGCCGGGAAGCGCCACAGCGCTATGCGCACCTGCGCGATCCCCGGCGGCCGCTGCCGCCCTGTTTCAACCATCTGCCCAGCGCCTTGAGCGCCGCCCTGGCACCCGGTCAGGCCGCCGCCACCGCCGCCGGCTTGGGAACCGCGCAGGAGCGCCTGCGAACCGCGCTCATGGCCTTGATCCGCGAAGTTCTGCTGCATCCGGATGCCGATCATTACCGCACGCTGGGACTTCCCCGAACGGCCGATCCCGAGTCCATCGCGGCGCATTACCACGCGCTGGTCGGACTCTTTCACCCGGATCGGGCCGCCGACAGCCGCGCGGCCGACACCGCGCGACTTAATCAGGCCTATCGCTGCCTGAAGGACCCGATCGCACGACGAAACTATGACCGCGAACTGCTGAAAACAGGGTGGGTGCGGCACCGCTGGAGCACCGGGCTCGGGGTTCGGACAAGGGGCGGCGAACCGGGCGCCCGCCCCCGTGCCTGGCTGGTCGGCAGCACCCTCCTGCTGATGGCCGCCGTGCTGGCATTCGCGCTTGGCGGGCCGAGGCAGACACTGCGGATGGCCGAAACCAGCCCTTTGCAGCAGCAGGACACGCGGGTGACTCAGCAGACCCTTGGAGCCCCGCAGCGTCCGCTGCTTGACGCCCACGCGCTCCCTGAAGGCACGGCTGATCCAGGACCGGCAACGTCCGAGCAGGCGTGGGTCCCCAACGCGCCGCCGACCATGGGAACCAGGATCACCAAGGTCGTCGCTTCGCGGCTGCCGCCGGTCGCGCCGGTGAAGCGCCCGGAAGACCTGATCGAGCGCTTCCGGCGCCATTTCGCGGCCGGCGATCTCCCCGCCATCCTCCTACTGCTGGCCGATGATGCACGGATCACCAATCGCGGAGACACGCGGGCGCGGGACCCGGGGGCCGACTTCTTCGCGGTCGCGCTCAACCGGACGCTCCGGCTGACCGCACCACGTCTGGATCCGGGTGACGACGACCGCCGGTTCGCGGCCAACCTCGGCCTGCAACGGGCCAACGGGGCGAGACCGGCCGGCGAGATCCGTCTGGAACTGGAACGCGACGGCAGCGGCTATCGCATCGCCGCCCTGGTGTACCGCATCGACCCCGCGACCAAGAGCACGGGGCATTGATCCTGGAACGGCTCGCTTCCCGCACTCACTCCGGAACTGCTGCCGCGGCCGGGGTCGGCTCCGGATCGCCTTGCCGTCGGCGGATCACCTCGTAGAGCAGTTGTTCCACCCCGCCCAGCACCCGCTCCCAACTCATATGGAGCGCGGTACGGCGGGCGGCCTCGCCCAGTGCGCGCAGCCGGCCGCGATCCTGGATGGCACTCAGACCGGCGGCCACGAAGCCCGGCCGATCCCCCATGGGCGCCGTCACCCCGTTGACCCCGGAGACGATCGCCGCATGCGCCGCGGCATAGTCGAAAGCGACCACCGGCAGCGCGCTCGCCATCGCCTCGGTCACCACGTTGCCGAAGGTCTCGGTCAGACTGGGGAACAGAAACAGGTCGCCGCTCGCGTAGTGAGCGGCCAAGTCTTCGCCGACCCTGGCCCCGGTGCAAATGAAGCGGGGATGGTCACGGTGCAGACCGGCGAGTGCCGGTCCGTCCCCGACCAACACGAAACGCGCCGACGGCTGCTGCATCTCGATTGCCGCGAAGGTCTCGCGTGCGAGCTCCAGATTCTTTTCCGCGGCGACCCGCCCGACATAGAGCACCGCCAGATCGTCCGGGCCGCAGCCCCAGGAGGCGCGCAGCGTCTCCAGCCGCCGGGTCGGCGCGAACAAGGTGACATCCACACCGCGCCCGAACACCTGCACGTTGGTAAAGCCGGCCGCGGTGAGGTCCGCCCGCAGTTCCGCCGTCGGCACCAGGGTGGCGTCCGAGCGGTTGTGAAAATGCCGCAAGGTGTTGGTGATCTGCCGGGTCAGAAAGCCCAGCCCGTAATGCCGGCTGTACTGCTGAAACTGGGTGTGGAATCCGGTCACGGCGGGGACCCGCAACGCGACCGCGGCAGCCAGCGCCGCATGTCCGAGCGGACCCTGGGTGGCGATATAGATCAGATCCGGCCGCTGGCGACCCCAGAGTCGGCGCAGCCGCCAATAGACCGGCAACCCCAGGCGCAGCCCCCGGTAACCGGGGATCGGAACCCCGGGCACCAGGGTTTGTTCGATCGGCGCGGCAAGGTGCCCGGCGCGCTCTCCCGCTTGTCGCGGACGCACCAGATGCAACTGGTGACCGCGGTCCCTGAATCCCTCGACCAGATGGCGCATGGTATTGGCGACACCGTTGATCTCGGGCGGGTAGGTCTCGGTGACCACCGTCAACCGCAAGGGGGACTGCGACGCGCGCTCATTCATGGGAAGAATCCGCACTGATCCGGGCGGCCGTCTCAGCCTGCAAAGCGCCGGCACGCGCACCGGGACGGGGTGGCGCATCCAGCCCAGCCGTCTCCGGCAAGCCCAGGGCGGTGACGATCCGGCGCCGCGCAAGCGCCGACAGCGCGCGTCGCTGGTCCTCGACACGCGGCCAAATGGGCGGCAGGAACTGCACCTCGCAGACCAATCCGGGATGGCGCAGCACGCGCCACAGGTTGGTCAACAGGGCCTCGTCATCGACGAAGGCGATGTCCTGATCCGGCGTCGGATCGGCCCCGCGGTGATACAGGATGGCCACGGGCTGCACCCCCAGCCCCGGTTGCTGGGCAATGGCGAACAGCCGTGGGTAGAACCGGCGCACCCCCAGGCCGCGGCTGGTGGTGCCCTCGGGAAAGATGGCCAAGGTCTCCCCGCGCGCGATGCGCTCGCTGATCCGGGCGGTCACCGACTCGACCTGATGGGCACCCCGCGCGATGAACAGGGTGCCGACCAGATCGGACATCCAACCGATCAGGGGCCAGCCGCGGATCTCCGCCTTGGCCAAAAACGCCATGTGTCCCGACGCGCCCAAGACCATCGGGTCCAGCCAGGAGACGTGGTTGCACACCAAAAGGCAACGATCGGCGACCGCGCCCACGGTGTTCACCCGCACCCCCAAGGCCCGGCTCATCCGCCCGTACCACCACTGCACCACCCCGGGCAGCCAAGCCGGCCGGCGACCCGCGCGGGACACCAGACCGACCACGCACAGGATCAACACGCCGGTGATCACGTGTTCAAGAAAGCGCAAACCCCGCCACAGCGAGCGGAATATCCCAGCGCGTGCCGTCATGTGTCTAGTACCCCGATCCACCTGAAGTTGCACCGTCATTCCGGAAGGATGCCGGAATCCAGTGTCATGGATGGTACCTTGCCGCAAGCACGGACCTGCAAGAGAAGATGGAGCGCCCAACTAGGTCCCCGCCGTCCGTTCCAGGAAATGGCGCGCATAGGAAGGATTCAGATCCTCCATCCGCAGCAACATCAGCACATCGGCCACCTGGAAATCCGGATCGCGACAGGCCTCGCCGCAGACCTGGGCACCCAGCCGCACATAGGCGCGCAACAGGGCCGGCAGGGGTGCATCGAGAATCGTATCGGCCACTGAGGTCGTGAGCAAGGGCACGCGCGGCGTCACCCGCAGCGCCTCCGGTGCCAGCGCCTGACGACGCAGCCGGTTCATGATCGCCGCCGCCTGCACATCCCCCTCACCCAACGGAAAACTGGCGCAGCCGAACAGAAAATCGAACCCATGGAGTTGAACATAACCGGCCAGCCCCGACCACAGGACGGCGATGGCCGACCCCTGGCGGTGCGCGGCGGCGATACAGGTCCGCCCCACCTCGAGCTTGCGGCCCGGCAGCCCGGGGATGGGACCCAAATCGAACTCGCTCGCGGAATAAAACCGCCCCAGACGGGCGGCCTGGTCGTCGGTCAGAATGCGCGTGCAGCCCACCACCTGACCAGTCCCGGAATCCCGCACCAACAAATGTTGGCAATAGGCGTCCAAGCCATCCACGTCAAGACCAGCCCGCGCGGAATGCAGTTGCGCGCCCAACTCCTGCGCAAAGACCTGGTACCGCAAGGCTTGAGCCTCGCGCACCTCGTGCTCGCTCGCGGCGAGTTCCACATACAAGCGATCACCACGCTTGGCGGCCAGGGCAGACGCGGACGCAACCATCTCACACCCTCGGGGCTGACGAAAGACACCAAATCAAGAGACAAGCAGGATAGTTCGCAACTATTGCACGAACATGTTCGGACGATGACGATGTGGTGACAAACCTCGGGCGCCATAGGCATCAGCGTTCGCTACCCAGGTTCGGAACGACGGCGAACCTTTGTCAAGCGACATCAAGTGCATCGGGCACGCGAGCGCGGGCGGACCGTCGCTTGGGCGATAAAGTGGCTGGACCGGCCTAAATCCCCGCGAGCGCGGGGGAACCGATGGGCATGGTGATCCGCGCGATGCCGGCCGGGGCCTACTCCCCGCGAGCGTGGGGGAGCCAATACCGCCTTCAACGATCCGCTGGCGAATCAGGGCCTAATCCCCGCGAGCGCAGGGGAACCGATGTCGACGGGCTCTGGCTCGTCCGAAAGTCGGGCCTATCCCCGCGAGCGCGGGGGAACCCCTTGCAGGTCAGGCCATGCCCTACAAGGGTAAAACAGGAAACAGACTAAGTTATCAAAGAAGCGGTCAAAGCGGCTCGAGAAAGTGCCCGTGCGCTATTTGACCAGGAACCGCTGGACAATCTGGCGCTCGAAGAGGTCGCATTTGATGACGAGAGCAATCAATGGCTCGTGACGCTGGGATATGATTCGCCGCACAAGCTCAGAAGAAGAATAAACGGACCTGGCCTGTTCCCAACGATTGAAGAAGAAACGCTGCGGCAATACAAGATATTCAGGATCGATCCCGACGATGGTCATTTGATCTCCATCGGCATAAGGCGGGAGTCACCGATGCCGGACTGTTCGTGACGGCTGATCTTAGCCGGTCCGGCACGCAGGCACCACTGATTTTCTTTGAGATTCGAAAATCGCCACCGGCTAAAGCCTCGACCTCCAGTTGCGGACAGGCCGTCGCTAGCCGGAACGATGATCAATGCCGCGGGCTGCTCCTGCCAAATTTGAATCGCTTATCCGATTACGACAACGACAACGACAACGACAACGACAACGATTGTACTCATTGTTTAACTTATTTCTAACTCACCGCCCCCGCAGCGCCAGCCGTTCGATGGTCTGACGCAGTAACTCGGGGCTGACCGGTTTCGCCAGGAAGTCGACCATGCCGGCCTCCAGACAGGTCTGCTTGACATCTTCGGACGCGTTCGCCGTCAGAGCGACGATGGGCAGGGGCTGTCCCAGCGCCTGCCGGCGATACGCTTGCGCGAATTGAATACCGTCGAGTTTCGGCATACGCAGATCGACGATGGCGATGCCATAGCCCCCTTGCAAGGCTTCACGCAGGGCCTGCTCACCATCCTCGACCAGGGTGAAGGCGATTCCCATCTTCTGCAGGAAGGCCGTGATCACCTTGGCGGCAATCGCATTGTCCTCGGCGACCAACACCCGGATACCGGCCAGGGTCGCCGGATCGCCCCCGCCGAATCCGCGGTTCTCCTGGTAACAGGGATGCGCCGCGCGCACGAGCCCCAGCAGCGCCTCGACGGCATCGACCAGGTCCCCGGCAAGAAAGGGCTTGCTCAAGCAGCGCGCCGCGGTGCGCGGCACCTCGGGGCGTCGTGCCGCGTAGGTGAGAAAAAGGCAGGGACATTCGTAACCCAACAACGCGCTGATGTTAGCGCGAGCGGCTCCCAGTGCGAGCCCGCGCGGCCGGTCGCCGATCACCAGAAAGTCCAGGTTCGCGGCCCCCGACGCCATGGCGCTGACATCCAGGGGATCGGCCAGGCCCTGGCAGGTGACACCCTCCCGACGCAACACCTCGCAGACCAGGTCGCGGTGCGTTTGGTTGGCTTCGATCACCAATCCGCGCCGTCCTTGCAAGCGCGCCGATGGGGCGAGCGGCGGGGGCAGCACGGCTCCCAGCAACGGCAGCCGTACCCGGAAGCGGCTGCCCTGACCATCGACGCTCTCTACCCCGATGGTGCCACCCATCAGGCGTGACAGTTCCAACGCGATGGTCGTGCCGAGACCAGAGCCGCCGAAGCGGCGCGTGGTGGACTCATCGGCCTGACTGAAACTCTCGAAGATCTGCTCGAGCTTGTCGGCCGGGATGCCGATCCCGGTGTCCTCGACCTCCAATAACAGATGCGGCTCGCTGATCCCCTCCTCCGCGGGCCGCACCAGCACCCGGACCCGGACTTCCCCTTCTTCGGTAAACTTGACCGCGTTACCCACCAGGTTGAACAGAATCTGACGGACCCGTAACTGATCGCCCACGACCGTCTGGGGAACCTCCGGCGTCACCATACAGATCAGCTCTACCCCCTCGGCCAAGGCGAGACTCTCAAGCACTCCGCAGACCTCCCGCACCACCGCGCGCGGACTGAAGGGGACCTGCTCCAGGGTCAGTCGTGCCGCATCGATCTTGGAAAAGTCCAGGATATCCCCGATCAGGGCACCAAGCACATTGGCCGAATTGGAAATGGAGAGCAGATAGTCGCGCTGCTCGGCATCGAGCGTGGTGCTCTTGAGCAACTCGGTCATGCCGATTACACCGGTGAGCGGCGTGCGCAGTTCATGGGTCATGAACGCCAAAAAATCGCCCTTGGCCTTGTTGGCGCGTTCCGCCTCGTCCTTGGCCCGCTGCACCCGCCGCAACAGCGCGAACTGATAGAGCGGCAGCAGCAACAGGAAAAAGAGGAAAAAGACCGCTTCGTAGGTATGGCGCTGCCACTGACCCAGCGCGGTCAACACCAGGCTATAGGCGATCACGGCCTCGGCGGAGGCCAGGACCAGATGACTGGTTCCATAGCGGGTCCCGGCCGAGATGAAGATCCAGATATAGAGCAGATAAAAGGGGCTGATCGCCTCACGGGTGACAAAGATCGCCAGGCTGATGGCGACGATATCCAGCGACAGGGCAACATAACGCCGACTCGGCCAATCGGGACGGACCAGGACGCTCGCGAAGACGGCGGCGTTGATCAGCACAAAAATACTAAAAACTGTAATAAAATAAGGGATATCGACCTTATAATAGCCGGTGATGGCGGCCAGCGAAATATAACCGGTACCGAAGGTCCAGACCGCGAACCGTACCAGGGCGGATTGGAACTCGGGGTTTGCCCGCATCCCCTCAGGAAGACCCAGACCACCACGCTTGGGTGCCATCGCCATGCTTCGCTACTCCGCCGGAAAACGCCGACGCCGGACCGCAAAGAACGGCCCATGCGCACCGACACCTGTTGTTGTCATTGTTTGATCACGACCGCCCACCCACCCACCCCGGCGCCCCCTTGGCCTGCACGGTCAACCGATCCAGGCATCGTGACGGCACGGCGCCGAGGCCCTGTTCCCGGTTAGAACCTGACAAATTTCCACTGGCACTCGGCCCCCAGACTCATGGTATATTAGCCAATCCTTCTCGAACGACAACGACCAAGCACCGACCAAAACCCCGGCGAGCGCGCCTCACCAGGTGCCTGAGGCCGTGTAAATGAGGCCGGACCTGAGAGAACAAGGGGAGAACGCCATGTCCAAGAAACACCCGATTGTCGCCGTCACCGGCTCGTCCGGCGCCGGTACGACCACCGTCAAGCGCGCTTTCGAACACATTTTTTACCGCGACGGCATTACTGCCGCGGTCATCGAGGGTGACAGCTTTCACCGGTACGACCGCGCCGCCATGAAGGTCGAGGCCGCCCGCGCCGCCGCCGAACACCGCAACCTGAGTCATTTCGGCCCCGAGGCCAACCACTTCGAACTGCTGGCGGGGCTATTCCACAGCTACGGCGAGACCGGCACCGGCAAGAAGCGGTATTACATCCATAGCGACAGCGAGGCCGCGGAGCAGAACGCCCGGCTGGGCACCCAACTGACGGCCGGTCAGTTCACGCCGTGGGAAGATCTGCCGGACAACACCGATTTGCTCTTCTACGAAGGCCTGCACGGGCTGGTCGTCACCGAGGAAGACAATGTTGCCGCCCATGTGGACTTGGGCGTGGGCGTGGTGCCCATCGTGAATCTGGAATGGATCCAGAAGATTCACCGTGACAACCTGGAGCGCGGCTACTCGGCCGAGGCCATCGTCGACACCATCATGCGGCGCATGCCGGACTACATCCGCCATATCACGCCCCAGTTTTCACTGACCGACATCAACTTCCAGCGCGTCGCCACGGTCGACACCTCCAACCCGTTCATCGCGCGCGACATCCCCACCGCCGACGAAAGCTTCGTCATCATCCGCTTCAAAGAGCCGGAAAAACTGGACGTCAGCTTCCCCTACCTGCTCTCCATGATCAAGGACTCCTTCATGTCGCGGCGTAACAGCATGGTGGTGCCCGGCGGCAAGATGGGGATGGCGATGGAGATCATCCTGCAGCCGATCATCGAACGCATGATGGATGCGCGACGGGTCTAGCGGAGCCTTCCCGCAAACCTCAAAGGCATCGCGAGCACCGGAGTCCTGGCGGGACGCCGGGCTCGGGTGCCTGGGATGACGACCCGGCGGCGCACCCGGATGCTGCCGCCTACTGAATCGCAAACTTTGCCGCCGAGGCCGCCGCGATCAGCCACACCGCCCCGCTCACCTCGCGCCGGCGACCGGCGAGCGTCTTGACCACCGCATAGACGATGAACCCCAACCCGATGCCGGCGGCGATCGAGAAGGTGAACGGCATCGTCAGCGCCGTCACCACCGCCGGCAGCGTGTCGGTCAGATCATCCCAGTTGAGAT
>Ga0247836_1006690_pt1 | contig 12621 bp, 6 predicted proteins | sample LaCruzMarch2015__4_FD_187116 | JGI IMG/M metagenome (GOLD analysis project Ga0247836, IMG submission 187116) | Freshwater microbial communities from meromictic Lake La Cruz, Castile-La Mancha, Spain - LaCruzMarch2015_14m | ecosystem: Environmental > Aquatic > Freshwater > Lake | place: Spain...
TTGAACTTCTTTGTAGAAACTGAATGATGCTATTTATTTTCAATTGTATATTATATTTGGCGGGATGATGATGGATATTTAAGAAGGAAATCACAGACCTCAGAATAGACAAGTTCAGGAATCAAATATCCCATGGGTATAAAAATACAGGCCAACTCATTTAAATGAACTCATTTCACATGAAGGCATACTCACAACCCGTACACCTTAATATAATATAGTTCGTACCTTCATCAATGAAGGAAATTTACCCAATTTACTGTTTTATGGGCCTCCTGGAACAGGAAAAACATCAACCATTGTTGCAGTTGCCCGTGAACTTTATAAGAAAGATTTCAAAAGTATGGTGATGGAGCTCAACGCAAGTGATGAAAGAGGCATAAATGTCGTTCGCTAAGAGATAAAAAAGTTTTCAGACACAAAAGCACTATCTAGGTAAATAAAAAAAGACAAAGCAATCGAAACATGAAATTAATAATTCTTGATGAGGCTGATATGATGACTAATGTGGCCCAATTCGCTCTTAGAAGAAGTATTATTTTATCAATATAGTCATTGAGAAGTATCATACAAATGCTAGATTTTGCTTGATTTCTAACTACGTATCTAAAATCATTCCTGCTCTTCAGTCCAGATGCACTAGATTCAAATTCAAGCAAATCCCTCTTGAAGCTGCTAAGACAAGAATTTAGTCTATTGCGAGGGCAGAATCTTTGAGTATTTCTGATGAAGGAATCCAAGCTGTCTTTAGATTATGCGCTGGAGACATGAGAAGAGTCGTGAATATGCTGCAAGTATTATGCTTTTTATTTAGTCTCTATCTATGATGAACAAAGTAGATATTATCGAGGCACAAACTGTGTATGATTTTACAGGCAACCCTAGCCCGAAATTCTTGAATTAAATACTTGACGTTTTACTTAACTAAAATGTTTCTTAGGGATTTCAAAAGATCAACGGTTCTCTAAAATAAATGGGAATCGCCTTATAAACAATCTTGAAAAACATCTATCTATTAGTAATCGAAAGGAGAATGCCAAATGAACAGCTAGCATTTTTATTAAACAGACTTGGAGATATTGAATATCGACTCAGTATAGGCTGTCAAGAGCATTTAGCCTTAGCAAGCCTTATTGGAGCCTTCACTTAAATTAGGTTCGTTTCTATGTGATCCAACACTTGTTTGTTTGCTATTTCTGCTATTATTGCAAGCTTTTAAATTTTATATGAAAGGGCTTGGTATATTAACTGTGCTCGTAGAATATTACTGAAATAATTGAAAAATATACGATTATAGAAAAAATATAACAAGAACCTCTCTTAAAATTGCATTTTTTTAGTTCAAACAATTATCTATTGCATCTTTAACTATATTTTCTTTCTATTTTAATAACTGAATTTTGAACAAACTCAAAATTGACCAAAAATTATATTTTATAAAAATAATGGCATCTTTCAAGAGATATTACTATCCCCTATTGCTTCAGACATTAATTTTGATCTCTGCTATCTTTAATATATCAAAAAAATGATTTAGATTATTTCATATTAATTATAATAAATGAGGTAATAAGGAATTGTCATGTTTCGATAAAATAAAAATATAAATGGTGTAGCTCTTTTTGCTCAGATATTCATTTTATTCGCGCCTTCATGATTTAAATCAGAGATATTGGCAAAAACACTATTACTGATTATATGTTTATAGTGTTATCATTCTAATATCTTTTTCGTATTGTTGGATATAAAAATATCCGCGTTTCTTATATTAAGGAGCCATTATATTATGATTACTTTCGAGTAAAGCCATTTAAAGTTTATTTGTTGTTTATATTCATACCAGATCAGTGAAATAGAAAATATAAGCTATAATGGACTTCTCTAAATATTGAACATACTCATGTAGATCGTACTTGTCAGTGTTAGAAACAGGCTGAATGACGAAGAATCTTGATACGGAAGCATTTGATCACTTTGATCATTGATTTTGAGCATTTAGGTACTGTTTCTTTTATCTTGAATGAGTTTTAAAGCTATGAAAATTAAATGAAGGGCGAGTTGGGAGGGGCTTATATTAATTTAATGAGTGATCCAAGCAAGCAATTTTATCAATTAGTGGACGATGTGCGCTCCAGTGGCCTCTTTTAGTAAATTTTGAAGGCGCAACAATTAAAATATCATCTACAGCCTTTCAAAATATAAGGAATAGATTGTGAGGCTATTCGCAAAATATACTAATGTATACACGCCAAGTAGGATATTTTTAATCCTTAGATATGAAGTAACTGGCTAGCTTCATTCTGAGCCGAACAACTGGAACTAGAACGAAAGAAGAGTTTTTATATGGTTTATTATTTTTTATACCTACTTTCAAGATATCTCACCAAACCAAGAAGAAGCAGATAAGAATTTACTTGAACAATTTGATTGGAATTCCCTCTCCAAAACTTTCTTTAACAAAAACAAAGAGTTTCTCCATTTTCAATATTTGAGTATGATCAAACTTCAAGGAAAAATACATTGGAATCAAGAAGAAGATGATTTACTATTATAGGCAGTTCAGCAAGAGTAAAATGGAAGATGGAATGAGGTCGCTAAGAGAATTTTTTATAATTCTAACTTCAAGATTTTTAAATCTCCAAAACATTGTAGAGAAAGATGGTTAAACCATCTCGACAACAAGAAGAAAAGAGGAGAATGGAGTCCTGCTGAAGATCTGAGTATCTTTAAATTTGTTTTGGAAAATGGGAAGAGATGGTGTAAAATTGTTCCAATTCTTAATGAGGCCCGTACTGAGCATATGATTAAAAATAGGTTTAATTCACTTATTAACAAGCAAAGGAAAAGTAAAAAATAAAGATAAGAACATCTTTGCCAAAAAGTAATCAAAATCATCAAAAAGCAAATTATCAATGCTTAAAACAGAAAAAAACAGAAATAATCTGCGAGTAAAATCTCTGAAAATGCTGCTACATATATTGTTAAAGAAGAGGAAATAATTGACTAAATCAGATAAATAAACCCAAAAATTTAAAAGGATTCTCAAAGTGATGCCAAAATATCCACCGAAAGACATACAGATTAAAATGAGCAAAACAGTGTTGCTGAGGCTTCTTCGGTTTTACCTCCTCACTTAACATCTATCTGTCAAAACCCTTATATAAACAATTATGGATGTCCATACTATATACAGGATCCATATTATGGATTCTATCCCCCAGGTATTCAATATGGATATCCTCAACAACACGGATTGCTTCAGCCATACTACTGGATGTGAACAATTTTGATACTATACTTTAATATTTTCTCAATTACTTTCTCCATAAAAATCCTTTTTGAACCTTTGTAATTTATTGAAAAGAAAAACTGCAAACTGATATAATTATAACGTTATAATGAGTGAACAAAACGATATGGTCGAGAAAATTGAAAGACAGCATGAAGTCAGATACAAGTATTTGGCTGATTTTACGAATCACTAGTTTAGTCCTAATTTACGAAAGCATTACAACGACTCTTTCTCTAAAAGATCAAACTCCCAAGATCGTAGATCATCATATCACAACTCCAATTAAAAGAGGACGTTTTAACCCTTTCAAGATAGATATTAAGTAAAGAGTAAACATTTTTCACCCTCTTGTAGCACTTTCAAGCCAAGAAGATAAACAACTCAAGAATAATTTTCACCTTATGATGAAAGAGTTGATCGTGAATAAGAAAAACTTAACAAGGAACTTTTATAAGAAAACTCAGTTCTTCGATCTCAATTACTTCAAGCAGGACAAACAATCGAGTGCTTAAAACTCTAAATCGTCAAGCGATAAAATGAGAATATTCAAATCAAAGAATTGAGTCAAGCTGACATGAGATATTTTGAAAAAGTAGTTGCTGAAATGACCAATGAAATTCAAACAGTTCTCACAAAAAATAAAATCCTAGAAAATGAACTTGTTGTTGTGAAAGGAAAGCTTCATGAGTAAATGAGAAGACAAGATGAATTTCAAAGATATGAAGAAGAAAGGAGAAAGATTGAAGAATTTAAAAAGAGAGAAGATAAGAGGCTTTAGTAATTTAGAAGAGATGATAATAGAAGATATGAATAGGCTCGAAAGAACACTCCTCAACCTAATTCTAGAAGATCAGTAGGAAAGCTAATGAGCCGTCCTGCACATTTAAATCAGCAGCAAGATTCATTAGGAGCATCAAAGATAAAAATCTAATAGGACTCTGAATCAGTGAATCAATCAAACTTAGATGTTGGTAAAAACAATTAGAATAAAAATTACTTGTAAAAGTAAAACAGAAAAGGGGAATAATTGATTGAAAGTATAAAGTCGATGCAATTAAAAATAACTGGAAAGCCAGCAACTTCGTTAAAATAGCTTTGGAAATGGTTAAAAGGTGTTGGTCATACCCATAGCTGCCTCAAAAGATGGAAAACAAAAGCTTCATAGGCAAGTAGTTATTACACAACTGAAAAGCTAAGAGACTTAATCCGTGAAGCAAGTGGATACATTTAATGATTAATATGACTTTTATCGAATATTATCTATACATATCAATAATACTATCTGAAAGAATTAACTGTCTAATTTATTGTTTTGAAATTCATAAAAACACTTAGTTTAGCAAGCATTATTATATGGTACAATCCATAGCCTTTGTAAAGGCCTAGTGTTCCTTCTTCATTAAATATCAGCTTAACTGCATGACTAAGAGAACTGTATCTTATAGGAATCATCCCCGGTATTTAAGTATGCTAAGTATTGAAATTTCTACTTGACAAACCAATCTTCTATAAGCAGTATTTAATGGATACATTAGAAGCTCACTAATATAATAATATAATCCTGCTTTTTGATCGAAATTTTCACTACAGAGCGTAGCATATAAAGGTACTTGGAAGAAAATGAAGAAGAAATTATTAATAAAATGATAATTAATTCCTATAAGTGCCTCTTTTCTTTAGAAAAGTTTTTGGAAGACACGTGTAGAATTCCTAAAAACTAAATTTGTTAAAAAATACCTTTAAATTAAGTAATGTTGTTTTGTAGAATGTATCTGTTTTCCATTATTCCAAAAACATTCATCAATATATCGAAAGTGGTTTGAAGTAAATAAATTTTTAGAAATCTTCCAATAATATTCATATTTTATTGAGCCGCCTTGTCGTTCTTGTCAAGAAGCCCGATCTCTGAGAAAGCATAAAAATGTCCTAGCTGATTAAATCCTCTGAAAACTAATCCCTTAAAAAAAGCTTGATATCCTTGATTGGTTAGTCCTTTTATAACAGCCCAATATCCTTCATAAACTGGGGCAGTAAAAGGTTTATGTTAACCACCAGATCGTAAGACTAATTATAGTTTTCGCTTTTCTTGAAGGGTTAACGATGTATTTAGCTTAGCAAGCGATTTACTTTTAGAAGAGGGTTCATGATATATCGTTTTATGAGGCTTGACAGATAGCTGTAAGCTGGTTGTTATCGTTTGCAAAGGAGCAGTCAGCATGACGCCCATAAAATTGCAAAGACTTAAACCAGCTATTGCAGTTCCTTGTAAGTCCAATATCTCTTCTTCAACTTCCTTTGTCAAATAAAGAAAAGGGTCTTTATATTAATCGTCTTTGTTATCTTTCAAAAAATGTTAAGAGAAATCTTTCATGTTGTCAAAATTAATTTTAATATAGTAAAACAATATTACTTATAAAAAATCATAATATCAGCCAAAGTTACGGATAATTGACCTTAACTTTGAGCTAATCTTGAAGCTCAAATCTTGAATTACTTCAATTTATGGTTAGCATTCTTATTATTCAACTAATCTTCCTAAACTAACCCGACTCATTATCTCATTTTCCCTCTAAGAAACCAAACTTATTCTACTAGATGCAACACTTTCTACTTTCGATTCATCTTTTTCACTTATCTGGTAGCTTTGAATATCAAACTATTGAGCTCTTGAAGCCCGAGGAGTAGATTTTCTTGGTGTCATCCTTTAAAGCTTGGCAATTTTAGCTTGAATGAGTGATAGTTTATCATTTATTTATGAATTTTCTTATTTTTTTCGATTGATTTTTCGAGGTGTGAGGCAGCTATCATTTTCCAAATCTAAATATCTTCTTTTATTATCATTGTTGAAGCTTGGTCTTTTTGTTAAATATGTATTAATTTAATTCCTATTTTAGCTATCATCAAATAAAATCTTTTTACTCACTTCTTTTGATTCATTGTAGCTTTTGAATTTACCTTTTCTTATTGAAGCAGAATAATTTCCTCCTCCTGTGGATATTTCTTCGAGAGGACCTCTCTTTAGCGATTAATTCAACTTTTCGAATGAGCTATCGAAAAAATCATTGAACTTATAAGCAGGTCCTTATGAAGAAGGATGAAAATCTCTTTTGGTAAGTGAATGCTTCCTAATTTTTGAATTATAGATTGCTTCATTATCAAATTGTGAAGGGAACTGCTCTAGATTCTGTTCAACTACCTAGAACTGAGTATTTCTATAATTATCATATTATTCTTGCTCTTTCATGTATCTTTTTCTGGGAGTATAACTGTCATACTTTTCTTTTTTAGAAGGTGTATGAGCTTGCCCTGATCTTTGAATTATCCTTTCTTAATTAGAACTTGAAAAAGTATTACTTCTATACAACTGAGACTGCATGATCGTTAAGGTTATTTAGTAATAAAAAATTATTCCTATATATAAAAAAGATTAGATAATATCATCTTCATTTATCTTTCACTACTTCTTCATCTAGATTTATTATATCATCTTATTTTACACTATCCTTGTTCAAAACTGAATTATTTGGGAGATGTAAATCAGACTATTCAAGCTCAAAATATTCTATCTCATCATTCATTCTTTATCGTTGGGATCTAATCTAAAATTCTTGTTTTCCTTAGAGAATTCCTATGTTACAAGCGAAAATTTATTGATTTCGTTTTTACTCAACAAATTTTGAGCACTATATAGATAATTTGGTTACTTAGTATGCCTAATTTGCGATTTAAAGAAGTTTTTATTGTGATGTCAAATTAAAATTAGATGTTATTATGAGCATTTGATGCAAATTTTCCTATAAAAGGTTTATTTTTTTTAATCTTCTACATATTTATGCTGATTTCTTAATAAGAAGTGATTTACCTAAAAATAATCAAGAGATTTCTGAAAGTACTACATAGATTTGTAAGTTGATGCAAGTTGACCCAATACAATACATTATGATTAAGTTTAACCTTTCTGTCTAGCCCATTCAAGGCCAGTCTATAAGAAATTAATTGAGGATTAAAACTAGTTTAGTGATCTATGGCAAATACCGAGGTTGTAATATGCTGCGAAACAGTTTTAACTGTCTGATAATTTAAGGTTTTCGTGATGAAATGAAATACTTTTTTGAATTAGTCCTTCATAAAAGAGATTAACAGCAACTCTGTTAGCCCCAAGAGACATTCCAATTTTATCCTCCATAGCCTTGGCAAAGCCTAAGAATCTTTTATAAAATCTAACAGCGGAATGATAAGATCTTTTCTCTTCATATACCATTCCAAGGTAAAAGGCTAAGTGTGCCTATTTTTGAATGTCCTAAGTACTCATACCAGCTTTCGCCCTCATAAGAAGTTCACTCAAAGTACCTTTCTTGCTTGGCAAAAGCGGAACAGAAGGGGCATATCCTGAGCCAGGACTGATAGTTGAAGCTATTGTACTATTTGGCATATCTGGAGGCTAAATTCTAATTTGTTCCTAATAGAAACTTCCTTAACTGGTTATTATATCTTTTCCAATATCTTCCTTCAGCAGTTAAATGCATTAATCAAAATGTTTTCTTACTTCTATTTATTGAAATTCTTCATTTTTCTATTTATTCGGAGAAGTTCCAGGGCCCTTTTAAAATTGTAACAATCTTTCATAATCTTTACAGACTTGCTTTGCGTAAACAATTTGCTAACTTTTGGATTTCTCTTGAATTTGAGTAAGGACTTGCTGTCTCGGCTCAAGAAAAATTTGATTAAAATTTTGCATATCACTTTCTTCTCTACATCAAATCATAGTTACCTTTTTAATGGTTTAGACTTAAATTCTAAAGTTTACTTCTTTTTCCCAAGTTAAAGTTTTCTCTATTTGATTGGTAAAGGCTTCATTGGAGACTTAGGCTTGATTTTTTGTTACTATTTAACGTTCAATTCAATAGCTGAATGAAAAAATATCTACAATTTAATAGTGTTTGCATATTAGCATTGCTTCGACTTGGATCTAGACCGTAACGAGAGGGTAGATATAGTTTTTATTTATTTAAAGATGGGGTTGAAATATTATTGCTTTTCTTTAGCAATTTTGGGGTAGATTGCTTTCCTTAATGCATATTCTTTAAATATTATAACAAAAATCAGGATGAAATCTAAATCAATCTTTTTCTTATCTACCTTACTTCAAATTTTTCTATATGAATAGATTAATAAAGGCACTTGTATTAATTAATTCTCTCAATTTAACAAAATTGAATGTTTTTTCTCAAACTTGGAAAAGAAAAGCATGTCTACAATATGACAATAAAATTACATAAGATTATTTACCCTCAAACAGCAAAAATGTCTAAGGGTTCAAAGATAGTCGTGAAAGTGAAAAGGTATTTTCAGATATAGGTAGTTTAGAGGGAAGCATGAGTTATAATTTACTACTAAGCCCGTCGATAAAGGGCAATTTAAATGCAATAAATAAGTTTATAGTATACCGATGACACTGTTTTATGATGAAGAAGAAAATAAATTTCTTGAAAAAGAAGTAAAACATGTTTGAATTTAGTTAGATGTAGAAGGAGAAGTAATAAATTAGTTGGACGAGAGATAAAAAAGTCTTGGTTCTGCAACAATAAATATATCCCCATTTATAAGCCTAAATAGTAAATAAAAGCTTGAATTGGATGTTTCCCTTTCAGATGATGATGAACAAATCTCATCTGTTAGGTTTCATGTTTCTTTTGAAAAATAGTAAAAAGAAGATAATAAGTATACATTGTCATACAAAGATCAGATGAAAACACCAAATCATAATCATACAAACAATTTTCAGAGAATGGAGAAGGGAAAGTAGAAGACCACAAAAAGTTTTCTAATAACTTTAAGGTTAAATAGGTAGTGAATTCAAGTGAGAGATCATCCGAAAAAAATAGTATAGCTTCAATTTAGTATAATAAAAAGATCAATTAGAGGCGAAAAAACAGTCGTGAAAAGATAGTAATATAAAATATCAATAACATAACTCCAATCAGATAAGTTAAATAGAAAAAGCCTATATAGTAAAAATTCGAAAAATTTGATCTAAGACCATATCAAAGTACTGATTATAAGTAACCGTCATAATCTGAAAGACAGAATGAAAAGTAAAAGAAAAAGGAATCAACAAGGCCTCCAAAACCGCCTAAGACTTTGTAAAATTATCGAAATAATGAATTTTAAAACTAGTTAGTACCAGTTTCTATAGAATTATAGTTATTCGAAGCTCAGAAAAAATTAAAATAAAAAGACAAAATTATTTTAGCAGCAAAAAAGGAAATGTAAAACAAAAACAAGCTTATTTAAAAGCTCTTATAATAGCAAAACAGGGAATTAAAATCCTCTTAAGTTATAAAGTACTCAAAGTAGATAGATTCTTTAAAGAACCAGCTTTTAAAAGCCAATCTAAAAATAAGCGAGCTCTAAACATCAAATAGACAATATTAAATCACCTAAAAAGACCATATGAAGATAATATAATATAAATCTCAACAAGTATTCTACTACAAATCTCTATTATAAAAAGAAAAAATAAAGATAGGAAATATTATGCAGCGATGCTTATAAACAAATGATATCGACCTCATAACATTAATAGAATAAGAGATCCAAAAAGAATAATGATATAAGACTTTTATTAAACTATAATTTCTTTTATTATGCCACTCATTGTTGTTTGTGGAATTCCAGGAAGTGGAAAAACGAAAAGATCGAAAGAAGTTGCAGCTTATTTGTCATAGAAGTACTCTAGAAATGTTTTCATTATCAACGAATAAAACTTAGGCATTGACAAAAATACCTCATATGCAAGTATGCATCATCATATCAAGATTCTCATTAGTAAAAAATAGCAAGAGGAAGGATAAAATTTTAGGTTGAAAAAAATCTTATCGGAAACAACATAGTAATTGCAGATTCTTTAAATTACATAAAAGGTTATCGCTATCAAATGTATTGCATCGCAAGAGAGCAAAAAACAACTTATTGTGTTATTTATTGCAATACTCCTCTAGAAAAAGCTCTTGCCTATAACAAAATGAATGATAACAAATTTAGCGATTAACTGGTCTAGGAGCTATTTAAAAGAATGGAGGCTCCCCAGCTTAAAAGTACAAATTGTTCAATATAGATAGATGGGATATTCCCTTATTCTAAAGGAGAGATTAGTAAGAAACTCCTCTATAAGAAATAGCCCAGACTCTACTGTTTGAAACAAAAAAATCAAAAGATCCAGTATCAACAAAACAAGATTAAAAACTGTCAGAAGACTATTTATATCAAGTAGATGAGATCTGTTCGAATATCTGTAAAGAAGCCTGCTTAGGAAACTTGAAACTAAAACATAACTGGTCAGCTTTAGAGGCGAAAAAATTGAAAAGTTAATTTACTGGTGTTATTCGAGAAAAGCCGATGCCATTAAAGGTAATAAAGGATACATTCCTTCAATTTCTTACTGAAGCGGACAAGAGAAAGTGAGGTACTAAGTGATACTTACATTTTAAGCAACATTATTTATTCATCTAATAAGTTTATTTATTTACTCTCAAGGCGAATGGCGAATATGGCTGCTTTAAATCAATCGATGCCTGTTATTTCTGAGAATCGAACACACCGATATATGTCATAATATAGAAATCAGAGAGAGGATAATTCTAAAGATGCCAAATAACCATTGAAAGGTCCATATTAAAAATTACCCATCATTAAGATAAGCAAAATTTTAAAGAAAATAGGGGCTGGGGATCGTAATAAGCAAATGTATATTCCAAGTGAAGAAGATCAAGCAACTTTTAGGAAGTCAAAATGGTAATAATTAGAGCGAGAGTATTCTCCGAGAAGGTATATACAAAAGATGCCTTTTGAAGGATAACTTGATGAAATTGTTTTGGATTGTTGGAAGTACGGAGAAAAAAGTGGGAGAAAATCAGTTTGGAGAAAATATAGGCAAAATTATGATGATTTGACTTTTGATACTCTCAAAGTTATGAGAAAAAAGAAATGATTTTTTTGAGTTATATTGAATCAACAATCAATGCTTGACAGTGAAATGATTTGTTCCCATTTTGGTCTGGAAAAGGTTCTCTTTTTTTATCATTCCGTTGATATCTATTTACATAATTTGCTTGCTAAAATCTTCGTAATCAAGGATATCATTAAAAGAGTATTTGTTAAAAAGAACATGAAGTTCATTTTACTTGAAATTACAGCCAAACTTATCGAGTCCTCTTTTAAATTGCTCAAAACTCACATGTCTATTATCACCTAAATCAAAGTATGATAAGGCTTTCTTACCAGCTTTCCATTCACTACAAGTTCCATCACTTTTTTAACGAATCTTTTCGTAAACAACATGCTCGATTTATTTTATTCTCTGTTCAGATACATAGTCAGATGGATTTTGGAGATTCCAAGTACCAATAATAGTCTGCTCAAAATACTAAATAGAAAATATTTGTACTGTAGATCTCTCATTGGGAATACAGAAGTTCAGCTCAGCATAATAATCCACAAAGGCGGCTTGAGTTACGAATCCACTCGCATCTGCCTTTCTATTTATTGCACTTGCGAATTCTTCTTTTATGGCCTGTGGATCTTTTTTTCTAGAAAGAGCGTGTGGATGTGCCTAAGACTTATAGGCATTAATCAATTATTAAACCTTTAACTTTTTTTGATTTTTCTTATCAAGACCCTAGAACGCTTGATTTATCAGTCCTGCAACTTTCTCGGAAATGGAATATTTGACATCTTGCAAGAAATCAAGATAAAGAATAAGATCTTCTTCTGAATATTTTAAGGATTACATTTACTTTTACCATAAAGATCTCTAATGTTTCTGATCTCTTGGGTCGTCAGGAAGACTCCAATTTTATTAAGGAAGAGATTGAAGAAGTGGGAAGATAAAACTTTCGTATAGTTAGCATCGAATTGATGAATAAATTGATCAACGAAGTAAAAGGTCTCAACTCCTTTGCCAAACATCTGATGTTTAACTTTGTTGAAGATTTGATTAGGTTTATTCTTCCAGTCCATTCGAAGTTACAAATTTTTATATTATATACTTAGAATGGAAGAGGAAATAAGCATATCTGAGTTTGATTAGATAGGCGATTAATATTAAGGAGAAATCGATGAATAGTTATAAGTGGAAATGCTTACTGAGTAATGTGAAGAACTGATAAATAAACTATCAAATTTCCCTGCTATGAATAGCTTATTGATGGATGAACCTTCAGAACAAGAAGAAGTCATAAGCGAAGATATAAAGAAAGAAAAATAGAGGCTATAAAAAGAATATGTTTAACTTTGTATCGAAATCGAAAGGCAACAAAAAGAATTAGATA
>Ga0247836_1006694_pt1 | contig 12616 bp, 9 predicted proteins | sample LaCruzMarch2015__4_FD_187116 | JGI IMG/M metagenome (GOLD analysis project Ga0247836, IMG submission 187116) | Freshwater microbial communities from meromictic Lake La Cruz, Castile-La Mancha, Spain - LaCruzMarch2015_14m | ecosystem: Environmental > Aquatic > Freshwater > Lake | place: Spain...
ATGCCGTGATGCTCGTGCCGGCAAAGTAGCGTAGGACAGGCTTCAGCCTGTCATGAAAGAGTTTGAGCCGATCATGCAATGCGACAGGCTGAAGCCTGTCCTACACTTGGCTTCATGCGCTCCTCCTCCTTCCGCCTGCTCTTCGCACACGCGGCACGGCTTGCCGTCGTTGCCGCGATCGCGTGGCTCGTCCACGTCGAGCACGCGGCCTTCCTCGGCCGGCAGCAGGGTGCCGACTTGGCAGCACTCCCGATCGACCGCATCCAGGCGCATCTCCCCGAGGCTGTGACGATCGGCGGCGACTCGAATGCAGTGGCGGGGGGCCGCGACGTGCTCGCCAACTCGGGCGAGCGCGTCGGCACGATCTTCAAAACCTCGCCGGCCAGCGACGCTGCAATCGGCTTCTCCGGCCCGACCGACCTGCTCGTCGTCTGCGACACCGACCTCCGCGTCGCCGGCGTCGAAATTCTCTCGAGCCGCGACACCCGCGACCACGTCGCGGCGATCGAGCGCGATCCACGCTACCTCGCCTCGTTCCGCGGCAAGTCGCTCGACGACCTCGCCGCCCTCGCTGCCGGTCGCATCGACGCGGTCGGAGGCTCCACGCTCACCTGCCTCGCGATCGCCGAGGGGCTGTCGCTGCGGCTCGGCGGCTCGGCCGGCACGAGCCGATTTGCAACCGCCCCCACCCTCGCCGACCTGAGCAAAATTTTCCCTGACGCCGTGGCGATCGAGCCCGACGTGGGCGACCCTTCCGTGATTCGTGTGCTCGCAGCCGACCGAATCCCGCTCGGCTGGGCGCTCCGCACGAGCCCCGCCGCCGATCGCGCGATCGGCTATCAAGGGCCCACCGACGCCGTGATCGGATTCGATGCCCAAGGAACAGTCGCCGGCGTCGCGGTGCTCGCCACGTTCGACAATGAGCCCTACGTGGGCTACGTCCGCGACGACCGGGCGTTTCGCCGCGTCTACCGCGGGATGACGTTCGAGGAACTCGCCGGCCTCGACCCGGATAACACGGGCGTCGAAGGCGTGAGCGGCGCCACGATGACGAGCCAGGCCGTGGCGCGGGGGATCGTCCACGCGGCACGGGCCCGCCGCGAGACGAGCACCGCGGGAGAGAAACGCTCCTGGCTCGGCACGATCATGCGCGATCTCGACGGCCCGCGGCTCGGCGCCCTTGGCGTGATCGCGGCCGGAATCGTCACCGCCTTCACTCGGCTGCGCGGCACGTGGTTCGGCCGCCTCGCCTTGCCGGTCATTGTGCTCGCATATCTTGGATTCGGTGCCGGCGCCCTGCTTTCACAAGCCCAACTCTGGGGCTGGGCCCAGGCTGGCGTGCCTCGCGGCGCCATCGTGCTCGCCGCTCTCGCACTCGCGGCGGTCATTCTCCCGGCGACGACCCGCAAAAACGTCTACTGCTCCCACCTCTGTGCCCACGGCGCCGCGCAGCAGTTGCTCGTCAGGTTCGCGAAGCCGAAGCGGAGCGTGCCGGCGTGGCTGCGGCCGTGGCTCATCGTGCTCCCCTGGTGCCTCCTCGTGCTTGCGATCCTCACGGCTCTCTTTCACCTGCCGCTCAACCTCGTCGATCTCGAGCCGTTCGACGCGTATCTCCCCACGGTCGCCGGCACGGCCGCCCTCGCGATCTTCGCGATGAGCCTGTTCGCAAGCGCCTTCTACCCGATGGCCTACTGCCGCCACGCCTGCCCGACGGGCGCGCTCCTCGATCACCTCCGACTCAACAGCCGCTCCGACCGGTTCACCTGGCGCGACGGCGTGATGCTCGCCTGCCTTGCCGCCGCAGCCCTTGCCCACTGGTGGCCCCGATGAAAAATATCAGTGCCTGGCACCGAATCTGGGGTATCTGCGTCGTTGCGATTGCCCAGTTTGCCCAGTTTTGGTGCCAGGCACCGATTTTGGAGGCGGCGAATCTGCCCACGATCGCCGGGCCGGCGATGGGCACGACGTATCGTGTGACGCTCGGTGGCAAGATCTCGGGCCTGACGCAAGGCGAGGTCCACCGTGAGATCGAAGACGTGCTCGCGCGGGTCGATCGCGCGCTCAGCACATGGCGCAGCGACTCGGACATCAGCCGCTTCAACCGAGCGGCGGCTGGGGAGTGGGTGAACGTGGCATCCGACCTCATCGCCATCGTGACGATCGCCCGACAGGTGCACGACGATACGGGCGGGGCCTTCGACATAACGGCGGCCGCAGGGCTCGTGGCGGGTATGCATTTCATCGAAATACGTGAGCAACCGCCCGCGCTCCGCAAGGCCCGCGACGGCGTCGCCCTCGATCTCGGCGGCATCGGCCCCGGCTACGCCGTGGACGCGATCGGCGCGCGGCTCGTCGCGATCGGCTCGAAAAATCATCTCGTCGAGCTCGGCGGCGAGGTGCGCGCATGGGGCTCGCCGCCCTCCGGCGGCGGCTGGCGGGTGGCAATCCGTGGCACGCACGACGTGTGGGATCTCGCCCCAGGCGAAGCCGTGGCCACGAGCACCGTCCGCCCCGGCCGCTCTCCAGTCGATCCCCGCACGGGCCGTGTCGTCACCCCGCGGCTACCATCCGCCACGGTGCGGGCCACCACGTGCGCCGAAGCCGACGCCCGCGCCGTGGCAAAGCTCGTGCTCGGGGAGTAACTCGCCGCGGGCATCATGCGGGGTGGCAGTTCGACCCGGTGTCCCCGGGCTTCCGCCCGGGGCTTCATAAAACCTACCCAAAAAGCCCGGCGCTGAAGCGATGGAACTCATATCAATGCTGGACACACTCGCGGGCGGCTACTATGATTTTGTACAAGTGTTCACACGGCAGGTGCGCTTCTTTCCAACCCGGTGCGACTCCAAGAGGCTTCCATGATCAGGATCATTGCTGATGCAGCCGTGCAAAAAACACTCGAAGGCATCACAGAGACTATCGAACTGCGGGGAGATAACGGCGAACTACTCGGGTTTTTCTCACCGGCCGCGACTGAAATGGCACGACTGTACGCCGAAGCGGCAGCAGCGTTCGTTCGTGATGACATCAACCAGCGTGGGCACGTGAATCATGCGTCGTTCTCCACGGCCGAGGTGCTCGAGCGCCTTCACGATGCAGGCAGTCGGTGACGACGCACACGGTTGTCTGGCATGAGAAAGCCCTGGAAGATCTGGCTGCAATCTGGCTCGCTTCAGAGCAGCAGCAGGCAGTAACGGAAAGCGTTACACGCATCGATCGCATTCTCCGCACCGACCCCTCAGCCAAGGGTGTGGACTTTTACGGAGACAGACTGCTCGTCGTGCTTCCGCTTGCGGTGGTATACGCCGTGAAAGACCAGGATCGCATCGTCGAGATCCTCGCCGCCACGGCGTCACAAAACACGTGAGAAGGGGCCATCCGGGCTGCAAACGCTCTTGCGTTTCCACGAAGATTTATGTCGGGTTTTCAAAGTTCATCCTGGGCCCAGACCCGCTACGATGAAGGTATCCGGACAACGCGATACCCCTCCGAGGCACGCAGCATGACGTCGTTCGTCTCCCGGCCGCCCCGGCACGCGGGCCGCTTCAGCCGCCGGCACTTCCTGCGGGCCGGGGCGACGGTGATCGCTCTGCCGGCGCTCGAGGCTTTTGGAGCACCTGCGGCGGTCACGCACGGCCCGCGGAATTTCGTCGCGATCGGCACCTACCTGGGCTGGCACCAAAAGGCCTTCTTTCCGAAGCAGGCCGGCCGCGACTACGAACTGTCCCCAACGCTCTCGCCGCTCGCCGGCCTGCGCGACCGGTTCACCGTATTCTCCGGGCTCGACCACCGGGCACCCAACGGCCACAACGCCTGGAGCAACTTTCTCTGCGGCATGAACCCGGGCACGTGGTCGCTCGACCAGATGATTGCCGACTCGATCGGACAAGAGACGCGCATCCCCTCGATCGAACTCACGGCCGGCTCGGGTGAAGGGCCTTGGGCCATGAGCTTCACAAAGCAGGGCGTCGGACTGCCGCAGATCGACCGGCCGAGCGTGCTCTATAAACGGCTGTTCGCGTCGGAGGCCGACCGCGCGCGGACCGAATACCTGCTCGCGAGCGGCGAAAGCTCGCTCGACATGGTGCTCGACGACGCACAGCGGCTGCAACGCGGGCTCCCGTCGCGCGACCGTGCCAAGCTCGACGAATACTTCGAGTCGATTCGCGCCGTGGAGAAGCGGATGGAGCGGCAGCTCGCCGCCCTCGATGAGCCCGCCGCCACCACGACCTACAAACTGCCCGACTACGATCCCATCACGCCGAACCTCCAGATCGAGGCGGAGGGAATCCTGTACGACTTGTCGGCACTCGCCATCGAAAGCGGGCAGACCCGGGTGATCACGATGTTCCTGCACGGGCTCGGGCAGGTGTTCTCGCTCGACGGCCGACAGCTCGTGGCGGGCTACCACGGGCTCTCGCATCACGGGAACGACCCGGTCATGATCCGCGACCTCGTCGCGATCGAGACCGCACACATGCACTGCCTCGCCGGGTTCCTCAAGCAGCTCCAGGCGAAGAAATCGCCTGACGGAAAATCTTTGCTCGACGACACGATCGTGCTCGTCGGCACCGGCATGGGCGACGCGAGCCGCCACAGCAATGCCAATTTGCCCACGCTCGTCGCGGGCGGCGGTCTCAAGCACGGCAGCCACGTGGCGGTCGATCCGAAGCAGGCAGGCGCGCCGCTCTTGGGCGACCTCTACGTCACGCTCATGCAACGGCTGGGCATCGAGACCGATCGGTTCTCGAACGCCTCGAAGAACATGAACGAGGTGCTCCTCTGATGCGGCAGTTGCTCGCCGTCATCGTGGGTCTGGCCGGCACGATCGCCGCCGCTCGTGCGGACGAGCCGGCCGCGGTGCCGCAGCACGTCGGGAAAATCCTCGCCGGAACGTGCCTCGACTGTCACTCGGGCGACGCGGCCGAAGCCGGCGTCCGCCTCGACCGCGGCACGATCGACTGGGGGGATGCCGCCCAGGTTGACCTCTGGCGCCGGGTCGTCGAGGTGATCGAAGACCGCCGGATGCCGCCACCCGACGCGGAGCCAGCCTCGCAGGCCGATCGCGAGGCGATCGTCGCGTTCCTCGATCCGTCCATCCTTGCCCACACGTCCTTCGGCGGCACGCCGCCACGCCGGCTCAACAAGGCGGAGTACGAGACGACGATCCGCAAACTGCTGAAGCTGCCGTCATTCCATCTGCCCGTCGGCTTCCCCCCCGACACGGAGCGGCATGGCTTCGACAACCTCGCCGATGGGCTCGTGCTCTCGCCGGCCCATCTCGAAGCCTACGCCGCGGTCGCCCGCGACGTGGCCGACGAGATCTTTCCACCGCCGCGGCCCGCGGCCACGCCTGGCCACTGGGAGGCCAGGCCAGGCGACCTCGTCTTGAGTTTCTCGGCCGCGACGATTCATCGCGACGCGCTGCGGCTGGCGTCTCGCAGTGTCGACATCATGCGCAGCTGCACGTGGCCGAGCCGGATCGAGATGCGGGATTCCGGCACCTACGCGATCACCGTCGAGGCCTCGCAGTTTCTTTCGCCCGAGGGCCACCGCTTCGAAGGGCCGATGAAGCTTGAGGTCTACGCCCGGCCCGTGTCGGCCACCGACCGCTCGCAGGTGAAGGCCTTCCGGCTGCTGCAGACGATCGAGGTCACGTCCGAGGCGCCCGCCGCCACGACGTTCGAGGCCGATCTCTACGAGGGCGACACGGTGCTCTTTCGCTGGGTCAACGCCGAGATGACCCACGAGTTCAACGAACTTGCCGATCAGATGGAAGCATGGTTTCGAGACGATCCGCGGTTCCTCGCCGCCTGGCAAAAGGCGGTGTTTCCCTCGGGGAATCCCGGCCAGCCGGAGACATCGCGGCTCCGCGGCCGTAACGGCTGGGACATCGTCTCCAAGCTTTGGGCCGACCCCGCGCTCGACCTGAGTGAGGCAACCATGGACACGAAGAAGACGCAGCGGCTCCTGGAAGTGTGCCGGTCGAATGCGGGGACGTTTGAGATCGCCGATGCCCTCTGCCACTTCTACCACGAGCGAGGTCCGGCCCTCGAAATCCACCGCGTCGCCATCGAGGGGCCGTCGAAGACCATCGAGAGCCCACGTGACAAGGCGCGGGCGGCCGCGCGGCAGGTGATCGTCGGAAACCGCAAGGACGGCCAGACCGATCTCGACGTCGCCCGCGGCATGCTGACGTCGTTCCTCCCGCAGGCGTTTCGCCGACCGGTAAGCGACGCCACGGTGGAGAGCTTCCTCGCCATCGCCACCCGTCACCAAGACGAGGGCCATTCGTTCGACGAAGGGATGCACCTCGTGCTGCGGAGCATTCTCGTTTCGCCGCGGTTCCTCTACCGGTGTATCGAGCCGGCCGACGCAGCCGGCAACCTCGACCAGTTCGACCTCGCCACCCGGCTCTCGTATTTCCTCACGCAGGCGCCGCCCGATGCCACGCTCGTCGACCTGGCCACGCGCAACCGCCTCGGCGAATCGTGGGTGCTCCGGCGCGAGGCCGCCCGGCTGATGCCGAAGAAGCCGACCGACCCGCTGATCCGCAGCTTCGTCGGCCAGTGGCTCGACACGAAACTGCTCCCGGGCATCATGCCCGACCCGAAATTCAACTTCGACGACGAGGCCACAGCGCTGGCTCGCCAGGAAACGGAGACGTTCTTCACCGAGATCCTGACGAAAAACCTGCCGATGCAGACCTTCATCGATCCCGACTTCACGTTCTCCTCGATCGCGTTCATGCAGCGCAACTACGGCTTCACGCCACCAGCCGCGAAGGAAGCGAAACAGCCGCTCTCACAGGCCGATCTCCGCAAGTTCCAGCGACTCGCGATCGACCGCGGCGGCCGCTACGGCGGTCTCCTCGGCCAGGCGGCGATCCTCATGGCGACGGCCAACGGCGTCGACACGCAGCCGGTGATCCGCGGCGCCTGGGTGCTGGAGAACATCCTTGGCATGCCGTCGCCCCCGCCGCCGAAGAACGTCCCGGCCCTCACGCCCGACACGCAGGGGGCAAAGACGCCGCGCGATCTGCTGGCCGCTCACACACAGGAGTCGAGCTGCGCTATCTGCCACGCGCGGATCGATCCCGTGGGCTTCGCGCTCGAGAACTACGATCCCGTCGGCCGCTGGCGGGCGAAGTGGCCCGGCAGCGACGCCCCGATCGACGCCTCCGGCACGCTGCCCGACGGCACGGTCGTGAAGCACCCCGTCGAGTTCAAGGCCTGGGTGGTCGCCAACATCGATCTCTTCTCCTCGTGCGTCGCGGAAAAACTTCTCACGTACGCCACGGGCCGTGTGCCCAACTACGCCGAGCAGCGAGAGATCGAGAAACTCGTGCGGGCCAACCGCGAGTCTGGCAAGGGTTTTCAGGACCTCGTCCTCGACCTCATCGACAGCCGCACCTTCCGCGCGCGGTGATTTTTGCCGCCTCCCGAGCCGGCACTTCTTTTATGGCACCATCCAGGCGAGCGGGCCTGACTGGAGCCACACGAGCAGGCCCATCAGGGCTGCGAGCGCCAGCGAATGCGGGAACACGCGGCGGAGGATCGCTCCCTCCTGCCGGTGCGTGCCCGTGGCCGTGGCCGACACGACGATGCTTTGAGCGTCGATCATCTTCCCCATCACGCCGCCGGTGCTGTTGGCCGTGCAGATGAGAAGCGGATCGAGGCCGAGCTGCTCGGCCGTCACCCGCTGCAGGCTGCCAAACATCGCGTTGCTCGACGTGTCGGAGCCGGTGAGCGCGACGCCGAGCCAGCCGAGGAGCGCCGCGCAGAATGGGTACGCCGCGCCCGACCACGTGAGCGCGAGGCCGAGCGTGACGTCGGTGCCCGAGTAGCGGGTGACGAACGCGAGCGCGAGCATCGCCGCGATCGTGGCGAGCGAGGCGGCAAGCGCCGCGAGATTCGCCCACCAGATCCGCCAGGCGCGCCGCCAGGGAATGCCGAGCCACGGCACGGCAAGCAGCGCCGAGGCCAGGATGCCTGTGCCAGCGGCGGAGAGCCAGTTGAGCCGATACACGGCCCGCTCGATCTCGCGCGGCTCGCGCGTAGCTGGCGGCACCTTCGCGACGCGTCCATCGAGCCGCGGCACTGGAAAGTCTGGCGCCACGACGCCGGCCGCGAGCGGTCCTGCCCGACCGTCGAGCACGGCCTTCACTGGCGGCAAGCCCCAGAGAAACATCACGACCGAGAGCACGGCCCACGGCGCCCATGCCCAGGCAACGCGAGCAGACGGATCGCGCGTGCTCGCATCGGCCCGCGCACTCATGCTCCAGCCGTCACCATGCCGCCACGTCTGCCGTGGCTGCCAGATGCACAGGAACATTGCGAGCGCGACGAGGCTCACCACGCCTCCCACCACGTCGACGAGCGTCGCCCCCACGAAATTGGCCATCACGAACTGCACGCCTGCGAACGACGCTCCACACACGAGCACCGCCGGCCACACGCCCGCGAGCCCACGCCAGCCCGCCATGGCCACGACCATCCACGCGGGCACGAGCAGTGAGAAAAACGGTAGCTGCCGGCCGGCCATCGCCGAGATCGCCTGCTCGTCGAGGCCGGTGACCTTCGCGAGCGTCACGATCGGCGTGCCCAGCCCGCCGAACGCCACGGGCGCCGTGTTCGCCAGAAGCGCAAGACAGGCCGCCTCGAGCGCAGGAAAGCCCGCGCCCACGAGGAGCGCAGCCGAGATCGCCACCGGCGCACCGAATCCTACAACGCCCTCGAGAAACGCCCCGAACGAAAACGCCACGAGCAGCGCCTGGAGCCGGTGGTCGGCCGTGAGCCCTATCACCGACCGCTTCATCACATCGAGCGCACCCGCCTCCACGGAGAGCCGGTAGAGGAACATCGCGGTCACGATGATCCAGCCGATCGGAAACAGTCCGAACGCTGCGCCGTAGATGGCTGCCGCCCCCGCCGCATCAGCCGGCATTCCCACGACGCCGACGGCGATCCCCAGCGCCGTGGCCAGGCCCACGAGCGCTGCCCGCGGTGCCGACCAGCCCGTCACCGCAAGCAGGCCCAGGAGCACGACGAGCGGCAGCGCCGCCACGAGCGTCGAGAGCAGGGGCGAGCCGAGCGGATCGTAGACGTGCGACCAGACCATCACCCGCCCACCGGGCCGGAAATCTCGGGGTTGGAAAAGTGCACGAGTATAAGCGCGAGCGCCGCGAGCCCCACGATCACGATCGCGATCCCCATGTAGCGGGCGATCGGGGGCCGGTCGGCATAGCGGTAGTCGTCGCGCGACACCGATTCGAGCACCCGCTTGTGCTCCCACATGCCGGCGAGCGTCGCCGCGATCCCGAGGGCGATGAGCGCAGCCCCGAACAGCCGTGTCTTGAGTGGTGAGAATCCGGTGAGACGGCCGTCGAAGGCGAGCGCGGCCTGCCCCAGCCGCTCGATGCCGAACCCCAGCGAGATCATCGCGAGGCTCGTGCGGATCCAGGCGAGGAGCGTGCGGTCCGCCGCCTCGCGGTTCCGCTCCCGGGCCAGTTCGTTCGTGAGTGACGCATCTCGGTCAGCCATGAGGCAAGAATAACACGAACGTAGGACAGGCTTTCGCCTGTCATGAATACCGACAGGCTGAAGCCTGTCCTACTCGACCTCCACCGGCACGCTTGCCGAGTGGGCCGAGAACTCCGGGGCATAGCGGCTCTGGATCGTCGCAAACCCGCTCGACGCGCTGCCGCGGTGGGCCGCCCGCAGCGAATACTCAAACACGTGCGTGCCCCGCGGCAGCCGCTCGAAGAAAAACTGCATCGAGGCGTCGCGTACCGCCGCATACCAGCCCACGCCGTCGCCCCAGCGCCAGCCTGAGAGCACGTCCACCGGCTCCGTGAGGCTCGGCCGGTGATCCGCCAGCTCCAAAAACTCGTAGTCGCGGTCGCTCGTGACCACGAGCCGCACCACGAGTTCGTCGCCAATCGCGAGCGGCTTCCCTGCATCGAGCGGCTTCCCTGCAGCCACGGGCTCGAGCGTCGGCCCGGCCTTCGTAAACCGCTTTACGAACAACTTCTTCTCGATCGCGAGTTCCTCGCGGCCCGCCGCCGGCACGTGCGCGATGTCGTCGAGATACTGCCAGTGGATCCCACCCCAGGCGATCCCCTTGTCGGCCTTCTTGATGACGACGTCGGCCAGCCGCGGCGTGATCTCCCGCCGTGTAAACCGCTCCTCGAAGAAGCCCGTGCCCGCCTCGATCGCGCTCGGCTTCACCGCCTCGCCGCCCACGGTCACGTTCACAGCCTCCTGCGAGGCGAGCAGGTCGTCGCCCCGGCCGAGGAGCGACGCCACCGCGTCGGCCGTAGCCCGGTTGCCTTCCCAGCGGCTCGTCCGCTTCTGCGACAGCAGCCACGCCTTCATCGCCTCCACGGCCGCCGCGTCGCCAGCCACCTCGTCGAACGCCTCGATCATGATCGACTGCGTCTCAATCGGGGCGCTCGCCCAGCTCCACCACACAGGATGCGGATCCCGCCACCACATCCCCTGCCAGTTGTCCACGTTGAAGTCGAGCTGGCCCTCGAGCCCCGTGCTCCGCTGCTTGAGGCTGTCGATGATCGAGAGTGCAGTCTGCTTGTCGCCGGCTCGCTTGAGCGCAATCGCCAGGTGCCCCTGCGAGCGCCTGTAATCGATCTTCATCCAGCGTTTCTTGCCCACGTCGAGCCCCCAGGCGTGCGCCTCGGCCGCCGGGCCGGCGAGCGGCACGTCTTCCTTGAAGAAACTGCGGGCATAGAGCGCGAAGGCGCCGATCGGCGTGAGCACGGGCTCCTCCACCTTCTCCGCCCACCGCTTCTCCTCGACGAGCCGGCTGTCGAGCCACGCCATCGTGCCCACCGCCGGTTGCACGTCGATCTCGACGCCGCTCGCCCGCAGCCGGCCGAAGCCGGCGATGATCCCGAGCGTCACCGAATCGCACGTGCCCCCTCCCGGGAACCACGGCCAGCCACCGTCGGCGTTGCGGAGCGTGTCGAGCCGCGTGAACGCCGCCTGCACTTCGTTCGCCGCGCGATTCGCGTCGAACAAGAGCGCGATCCTGGCCCGGGCCTCCTGCTCATCCACCGCCTCGCGCACCCACGGCGTCTCGGCGAGGAGCGTTCTCATGAGATCCGTATTCTTCTGGAGCGGGCTCTCCAGGGCCTTCGTGCCCTTCCATTGCTCGAACACCTTCGCGATCCGCGGGTCACGCGTGGCCAGATGCCGGGCAAGCGAGTTCGCGTAGAGCCGCGTGAACAGCGTCTCCGTGCTCTCGTCGCTCTCCTCCATGATCGCCGGCAGGGCAAGCACGGCATACCAGGCCGGATTCGACGCCGCCTGGATCACGAGCGACTGGCTCTCGATTGTGTCGGCCGGCTTCGCGAGCCGCTCGACCACGATCCGCTTCTCACCCGGCCCGCGCACCGTGATCGGCACCGTTTCAGCCACAAGCACCCGCCGCGGCAGCACCGGCAGCATTGCTTCTTCACCATCGCTCGCTGCTCCAGCTGAGCCCGTGGCCAGATACCGCAGCGTCTCGGTGCCGTCGGCGACTTTCACAGTAAAAAACACCGGCTTCGACTCGCCAGCCACGAGGTCGAACGGCTGCGACTGCGACGTCGCCACGAGCTCGTTGCGGCCCACGCCCGTGCGGGCATCGGCGAGCTCAAACCGCACCTGGCCCGCGAGCCGGCCCGTGGACTTATTGCTCACCTTCACCGGAATCTCGACCACGTCGCCTTCTCGCAGGAACCGCGGCACCATCGGCTCGACCATCAGGTCCTTCGCAGCCACGCAGGTGTCGAGCAGCGTGCCGCTGCGCAGGGCGGCGTCGTGGGCGAGTGCCTTGAACTGCCACGTGGTGAGCGTGTCGGGCAGCGTGAACTCGAGCGTCACGATGCCGCTGGCATTCGACGTGAGCGTGGGCAGGAAGAACGCCGTCTCGGCGAGGTTCTTGCGCGGGGGAGGCGGAGCGGCGGCGCTGCGCGGAGGCTCGGCCGGCGGGACTCCGCCATTGCGGGCCTCGCCGTCCTTGTCTTGCCCCTTCCTGAGGATGCCGTTTGTCGGCACGCCGTCGGCCAGCATCGCCTCTGCCGGCGCGGCCGCCATCGCCATGGGCATCGGCATGCCGCGGTGCCGCCTGCCTCCGAACGCGCCCATCCAACGGGCTTGCGATCCGAATGGCTCGCGGAGGTGCCGGTAGGTCATGTCGACCGGCTCATACCGCGTCTCGAACTGCCCGAGGATCTGATTGAGCAACTGCCCCGCGTTCGTAAACGCCGCCATGCGCTGGTCCGATTCGCGGCGCAGCAGTCCCTGCAATCCACCCGGCCATTCGTGCGCGGCCAGGGCATCGAGCGATTGGTCGTAGAGCGTGGCCACCATCTCGGCCACGGCCGGAGCCGACGGTCCGGCGAGCGGGTCGGCCGCGGTCATGATCTTGGCCCGCCACACCTCCTGCTTGCCTGGCTCCACCCGCCGCGTGAACCGCTCCCATTCGATGGCGAGACTCTTGTTCGTCCACGGCACGTCGATCGTGAGCGCCTGCGCCTGCAGCCGGCCTTCGTGCACGAGCCATGCCCGCACGGTGAACCCGCCGCGGTCGTCGTCGCCCACCTGCACCACGATCGGGC
>Ga0247836_1006697_pt1 | contig 12611 bp, 14 predicted proteins | sample LaCruzMarch2015__4_FD_187116 | JGI IMG/M metagenome (GOLD analysis project Ga0247836, IMG submission 187116) | Freshwater microbial communities from meromictic Lake La Cruz, Castile-La Mancha, Spain - LaCruzMarch2015_14m | ecosystem: Environmental > Aquatic > Freshwater > Lake | place: Spain...
ACGAAAGCGGCGGCTACGGGATGCTCATCGGTCCGCGGGCAACGAAGGACGAAATCGCGCATTTCCGCCGCATGATCGAAGCCGACCCGCGCAATTTCGTGGCGCAGCCGGTCATTTCGCTCTCCCGATCCCCCGCCTGGTGCGACGGCTCGATGCAGGGGCGGCATATCGATCTGCGCCCCTTCATCCTCTGCGGCGAGGAGGTGCGGATCATTCCCGGCGGGCTGACCCGCGTGGCCATGCGCGAGGGTTCCCTCGTGGTCAATTCCTCGCAGGGCGGGGGGAGCAAAGACACCTGGGTGCTGGATGGAGGAAGTGGGTCATGTTGAGCCGGGTCGGAGATTCCACTTACTGGATGGGCCGCTACATCGAGCGGGCCGAGAACAATGCGCGCCTGCTCGATGTGAATGTGCAGATGCTGCTCGATTTCGAAAGCCGCGGCGTGGAAACAGAGCGCCAATTCTGGGGTCCGATCCTGAGCACGTTGGAGGATACCGAACTTTTCGACGAACTGCACGGCGAGTTCACCGCGTCAGCCCTGCTCGACTATGTCACCTTCGAGCCGCGCAATCCGAATTCGATCAGCTCGTGCATCAATTATGCGCGCGAGAATGCGCGGGCCGTCCGCGACCAGATTTCGAGCGAAATGTGGGAGCAGATCAACGCGCTCTGGCTTTATTTCCGCGACGGCTCCGCCGCGCGCGACTTCCGGGCCAACTCCCACGAATTCTACGACAAGGTGACCTATGCGTCGCAGTTCTTCCAGGGAGTGACGGATGCGACCATGACGCACAGCGAAGCATGGCGTTTCGTGCAGGCCGGCAAATTCATCGAACGGGCGGATAGCACAACGCGCATCCTCGATTTGAAATACCACATCCTGCTGCCGAGCGGAGAGCAGGTGGGGGGCAATGTCGACATCTCGCAATGGATGTCGGTCCTGCGTTCTTGCAGCGGAATGGAGGCTTACCTGAAAATCCGCCAGGGCGACGTGACGCCATGGGGGGTGGCCGAATTCCTCGTTTGCCACGCCGAATTCCCGCGCTCCATCCGGTTCTGTGTGGACCGTCTGGACGAAGTGCTCCACCACATCTCGTCGACCGAGGAGGGCCGCTTCCGCAACGAGCCGGAACGGTTGTCAGGATTGCTCCGTTCGCAACTCGACTACGCCACGATCGACAGCGTCTTCCGGCACGGACTTCATGAGTATCTCGATGGCGTGCAGGAGAAGTTGATCAATTTGGACGTGGCGTTTCATCGCACTTATTGCGCGTATTGAGGGGTGGATCGCACCGTCCCAGCGCGATTTGGTAGAGGGGAGATGGCGATGGTGACGCCGCAATGTACCTGTGTTGTCTCGCCGGCCGGCTCTGGTATGCTTTCGGCGTGGATATTCAACGCATCATCTATCTCGTGGCCGGCACGTTTGTGCTGGCCGGTCTGGCCCTCGGCTATTTTGTGAACCAACTGTGGTTTCTGCTGCCGGCGTTTGTCGGGTTCAATCTTTTCCAGACGGCGTTCACGGGGTTTTGTCCGCTGGAGAAGATTTTGCTTAAGGCCGGGGTGGGGTCGGGCGCGAAGTGTTGCTGATTGAAGAGTAGAAGCGGCATCCTGCCGCTTGTCGTGGGAGGTTAAGCGGCAAGATGCCGCTTCTACTTTTTGGGTCTTCGCGCCGTGAATTGTAGCGGCGGGTGCGAAGTGTTGTTGAGCATGGATTCGGTGCCGGGGTTGAAGATGACGCGCTTCGGGAGTGGCATCGGCATCCTGCCGATGAAGTCCGGTCGTCACGGGCAGGATGCCCGTGCCACTTTTGGCCTCAGGCCGCGTCGTGCATCATGGCTTTCATCTTCGTCTCGACGTCTTCAGCCACAGCCGCGAGGGCGGGGGAGGCGGAGAGGGCCGAGAGGAGCTTGGTCGGCAACGCGGTGGCGATCTTGGTTTGGCCGTCTTCCTCGTAGACCGAGATACGGCAGGGCAGGGCGATGTTCATGCCGATGTCTTCGGTCAGGACCTTCGAGGCATGCTCCGGGTTGCAGACTTCAAGGATGTGGCAGGCGTGGGGCAGCGGGAAGCCTTTCGAGTTGAGCGTTTCCTGGAGGTCGTAAGCATGGAGGACGCCGAAGCCGTGCTTGGCCACGGCGGCGCGCAGGTCTTCGACCGCGGCCGCGGGAGTTTTGTTTGTTTCGATGATGTAGCGCATGGGCGGGTTGCCGAGAGTTTTCATGATTTGCCGTTGCTTTGCTTGGCGGTTCCGCAGGCGAGATCGCAGAGGCTGAAAATGAGCGGTTCGCTGATAGCATAATGCACCGAGGTGCCTTCGCGATGGGGACTTACCAGACCAGCCTCGCGGAGAACGCGGAGGTGTTTCGAGGTGTTGGCCTGCTTGAGGCGGCAGTTGCGGTGGATCTCGCCGACGCGGAGCGGCCCTTGGCGAAGGCTTTGCAGGATGCGCAAGCGGGCCGGATCTGCGAGCTTGGCAAAGAGATTGGCCATGCGGGTCAACTGGCGTTGGTCGACTTTGCTCATAAGAACTTCTCCCTTTACTTTATTACCATTAAGTAATATATCAAGAGCAAATCATGATGAATGCGAAACTTTCCCGGAGTTCCCGTGCGGTCGTTATGCAGCCAGTGTCGCGTGACGCAAAGAGAGATCATCGGCAGGATGCCGATGCCGCGCCGGACGGCGAAGCTGTTTGATCTCTCCGGCTGGTTTCGATATATTCTGGAAATGAAAATTTTGGTCACGGGCGGGGCGGGTTATATCGGGAGTATTTGCGTCGAGGAGATGCTCAATCGCGGGCATGCGGTGGCGGTGCTCGACAATCTGACCGAGGGGCACCGGGCGGCGGTGGACCCGCGGGCGACCTTTTACGAGGCCGATCTGGCCGACCGGGTGGCGGTGGGGCTGGCCATGAAGAATTTTACCCCGGACGCGGTGATGCATTTTGCGGCCAACGCGTTGGTCGGCGAGTCGATGACCAATCCGTCGAAATATTTTCGCAACAACGTCTCCAGCGGCATCAACCTTCTCGATGCCATGGTGGAAAATGGGGTGAAAAAGTTCGTCTTCAGTTCCACCTGCGCGACTTTCGGAATTCCCGAGCGCATGCCGATCGACGAAAGCCTGCCGCAGCGGCCGATCAATCCCTACGGGGAGTCCAAGTTGATGTTTGAAAAGGTCCTGCGCTGGTACGATGAAATCCACGGGCTGCGCTTCACGGCACTCCGGTTTTTCAATGCAGCGGGGGCGTCGGAAAAGTTCGGCGAGGACCACCGGATCGAGACCCATTTGATCCCGAATATCCTCAGGGTCGCGCTCGGGCAGAAGGAAGCGGTCGAGATTTACGGAACCGACTACGAAACGCCGGATGGCACGTGTATTCGTGATTACATCCACATTCTTGACTTGGCTGATGCACATATCCGGGCTCTGGACCGGAGGGAGAGCGGCTTTTTCAATCTCGGCACCGGCGGGGGGACCTCGGTGCGCGAGGTGATCGACTGCTGCCGCCGCGTGACCGGAAAAGAGATTGCGGTGCGGGAGAAACCGCGCCGTCCGGGCGACCCGCCGCGGCTGATTGCGGCCTCCGAGAAGATTCGCCGTGAATTGGGCTGGGAGCCCCGTTTCCAGAATATCGAGGCCATCGTCCGCAATGCTTGGGATTGGCATGTGCGGAATCCTGCGGGCTACGGTGATTGAGTCAGCCCGGAGGAGGGCACATTTGACTGGCTTCGCCGGGTTGTTTTTTTAGGCTCTCCTTGGTATGCGCAAACCTCTCCTGCTGGTGCTGCTCCTTTTGGCGGGCAGTGGGGCGGTGCTTGCCCAGTTCGGCAGCTTCAGCGATGTGCCGGTGGAGATCAGGGCGGATGGTGGCACCCGGTTCGAGGGCGGCGTGGCGGTGGCAGAGAACAATGTGCAGATCCATTTCCGGGGAACGGATATTTATTGCGATTACGCCGAATACAATCCGGAGACCCGCGAGGTGCTCCTCATGGGCAACGTGCGCATTTACCACGAAGGCCAAATCCTCAACGGGCAGCGGGCGATCTACAATCTCGAGAAGCGGCAAATCGAGGCGCTGGATTTCGAGGGGGGGGACCAGACCTACAAGTTTACCTCGGTGAGTTTGCGGGCGCCGACCCTCCGGCAATTCCAAGCGCAGGCTCTCAGTCTGACCACGAGCGATAACTCCAAGCCGGACTATCAACTGCGAGCGGGAGGCGCCCGTATTTATCCCGACGACCGAGTGATCCTGACCAATGCGACCCTCTATGTCGGTCAGACCCCGGTCTTCTGGCTTCCCTACCTTTACGCGCCGCTCGGCGAGGCCGGGGTGGATATCCAGCCCGGCTACAATTCCACCTGGGGTGGATTCCTCCTTCTTGGCTACCGCTTTCCCTTGACCGAAAAAATCGATGCCCTGGCTAAATTCGATTACCGGACCGAGCGCGGGGCGGCTTTCGGTATCGACTTGGACGGGGCTTACGGGCCGAACGACACGAGCAACGGCAAGTTCCGCGCTTACTACGCCGACGACAACAATGCGGAGAGCAACAACACCGCCTTCCCGCGGACCAACCCGCCGGACCGCGATCGTTGGATTGTCTCGTTCAAAAACCGCTTGGTCGTCGATGAGAACATCTATGCCACGACGGACCTGAACAGCATCAGTGACGACTATTTTCTGCAGGACTTTTTCCCGGCGGAGTTCGCGGTCGATCCCCAACCGGACAACAACACGTCCTTCAATTGGCTGACGGAAAATTTCCAAGTCAACCTTCTGGCCCGTTGGCAGATGAACAATTGGCAGGAGGTGACCTCGCGTTTGCCGGAGTTGAGTTGGACGGCCAAGCAGGCTCCGCTCTTCGGGCTGCCGATTTTTTATGACGGGTCGACCAGAGGTGGCTACTTGCAGCGCAACTTTCCCTCCGGTGAGACACCCGACTACATCACGCAGTTGCAGCAGTCTGTTTTCAACCCCGGCATCCTTTCCGATACCACAGGGCTGAACAATTACTCGGCCTTCCGCTTCGACACTTTTCACCAACTGTCCTACCCGAAGACCTACTTCGGCTGGCTTTCGCTCACTCCGCGGGTGGGCTTCCGCGGGACGTATTACAGCCGCACGGGAGACTCCGATCCGAATTCCCCCGGCTACATTGCCGCGCCGGGTAACGACTACAACAATGGCACCTTCCGTCCGATCATGAATGCCGGGTTCGAGGGTTCCTTCAAGCTCTCGGCGCGGTTCGAACAGGTGCAATCGACCCTTTTGGGGCTCGATGGCCTGCTCCATGTCATCCAGCCCTTTGCCAATTACGCCTACGTCAACAATGCAGGTCTGGCGCCCGACCAGATCCTGCAATTCGACCGCGTCGTGCCCTCGGCACAGTTGCCATCGCTCAATTTCCCGCAGTTCAACATGATCGACGGCATCGCCACATCGAACTTGCTCCGCCTCGGCGTCCGCAACCGTCTGGTCACAAGGCGCGATGACGGCAACCACGAGTGGTTCGCCCTGGAGACTTTTCTCGATGTGAATTTCGACAACCCCTACCTGGACGATCCGGGTCAGTTCTCGAACCTCTACAACAACTTTGCCTTCTCCCCGGTGCCTTGGTTCACCTTCGGCGCCACCACACAGTTGCCGATGTCCGACGGAGGCTTCACCGACGTGAATTCCTACCTCAATTGGCAGCCGGTCGAGGATTTCTCCTTCTTTGTCTCGCAGCGCTTCATTGAAAGCAGCCCGTATTTCCAGAACGACAGCCAGGCTTCCGTCGGGGGCTACTGGCGGGTCAATGACAACTGGGCGGTCAGTGCGGCCACCCGCTATGACGTGACTTTCGGCACGTGGGACATCCAACGTTACATGGTCCACCGCGACCTGAGTTCGTGGCTCATTTCAGCGGGATTTCTCATCACGGACAACAGTGCGACTTTCAACAACCAGACGAGCGGCGAGGTCGGTGTGGGGGTGCTGCTTATGGTGACCCTCAAGGATGCGCCGAATATCAATCTACCATTGGCCTTCGACGTGCTCGGCAACCAGCAGCAGGGTCAGCAGCAGTATTGATGCCGCCGTCTTCCTCCAACGCAAAAAGGCCGATCGCCGTTTTTGATTCCGGGATCGGCGGACTCACCGTGGTCAGCGCTTTGCGCCGCGAACTGCCCGGTGAAGATCTTGTCTACCTCGGCGACACCGCCCGTGTGCCTTACGGCGGGAAATCGCGCGGCACGATCGAACGCTACAGCGAAGAAATTGCCGCCTTGCTGGTCGGGGAGGGTGCGAAAATGGTGGTGGTGGCCTGCAATACCGCTTCGGCTCTGGCCTTGGCCCGACTTCGTGAGGTTCTAACTGTGCCGGTCGAGGGGGTGATCGAGCCCGGGGTGGAGGCCGCTCTGGCCGCCACCGTCACCGGACACATCGCGGTGCTCGGCACCAAAGCCACGATTGGCAGCGGTGCTTATGCCGATGCTTTGCGCGCGGCTCGTCCCGGCATTCGTGTCACCAGCATGGCGTGCCCGCTGCTTGTGCCGCTCGTGGAGGAAGGACTTTTCGAAGATGTCGTGACCGATGCGGTGCTCGAACGCTACCTCGGGGCAGTCCGCGCAGGTGATGCCGACGCGCTGGTATTGGGGTGCACGCATTACCCCTTGCTGGCCGGCGCCCTGGCGCGGGCGGCCGGGCCGGCGATCACGCTCGTGGACTCCGCCGCGAACTGCGCCCGCACCGTGGCGCGCCGTCTTGACCAACTCGGTTTGCGCGCTCCGTCCGGCCACACGGGCACGCTCGATCTTTCCTTCACCGATACGCCGGACAATTTCCTGCAAGTGGTCCGGCTTGCCTTGGGTCTCGAGGCGGGAGAGGCGCGGGTCCGCGCGGTGCCGCCGCTCGTTTAATAAATCGACTCGCGCACGCTTTTGCGCCGCGGCAAAGGTTCCTCGCCGAGGAATTCGTGATTGTCCGAGAGGCGGTAGAGCCCGATCCGCAGCCATCCGAGGGCCGTGGGTGCGAGATGGTCGAAAAGCTGGGACGCGCGAACGTAAAGCCAGAGAGCAGCGGCCAACTCGGCCAACGATGCGATCGCCATGGCTGCCGCCGCCCAACCCGTGGCCGACCCGGCGGCCATCGACCAGCGCGCCGGCCATGCGATGGCCACCGGCCATGCGGCCAAGGCCGCGAAAGTGGCAAGGCCGATCCTCCGGCCCAAACGTCGCCGCGCGGATGGCCAGTAGAACCGCTCCGGCGGCAGCGGGCGACGTCGTGCCGATGCGAATTCCAGGTGCGCACGGCGGATGAGAACCCTGCTCCGCCACACAGCCAAGATTGGCACCGTCAGCGCGGCAACAAGGAGAGTCGGGGCTGCCGCTAATCCGGCCAGATACTGGAGGACGGTGACCACCACCCAGGCGATAAACGCGATGATGAAGAGCAACTCAACCACGGCAAGTAATGCACCACGTCAAGCTTCCGCGCGCAAGGGCGCGTCTCGCGTCAGGCGGCAACTGCCGATTCCGCACCCGTTGGCTGGACCATCGGGGCGGGGGTGGGCAGCTGTTGGCCGCCGAATTTGCGACAGAGGAATTTGGCCGAAGGGGTGCCGGGCCGGGCCAAGCCGACGGCTTCGGTCAGGCCACGCGCGCGCAGGGCTTCGAGCGTGGCGTGGAGCAAGGCACCGCCTATGCCGCGGTTGCGGTATTCGATCAAAACGCAAGGACCAGTGACGAGATGAATGCCGTCCGCCGGTTCCGGGTCGTAGGCGGAGGCGGCAATGACACGGTTCCCGTGGAGCAGGAAAAGGCAGGTGGCTTCACCCTCGAAGGCGCGGCGCAAGCCCGGTAAAATGACGTTGTTGATGTGCTTGGCGCATCCGCTCCAGTCAGGATCCAAATCGTAGCTGGCTTGGACCACGCGCACGGCGTCTTCGAATTCCTGCTCGCCCGCCGGGCGCAAAGTGAAAGGTGCCGGGACGGGTACAGAGCCGGGCTGGAGATCGGCCAACTTCCAACGGTAGCGATCGAGCAGAGTAGGTTTGGAAGGAATGGCCATACGGAATTTAAGCGAGCGTGACGTTGAAGCTGATTCCAAAGGAGTGCTGTCAGATGTCTTGTGGCGGGAATAAACACTGCCACTTCCGCCAGCGCCCGGGTTGACGCCTCTTGTTTTCTTTAAGGTAACCAGCACCGACAACCCGTCAATTCGAATCCTCAGGTCTTGGAAACATCTGCCGCAAAACTGCGCGGTAAACTTCCTGCTTCATCGGAGGCGCCAAATGGACGGGAAAATCGTGCACGTCCACCCAGCGGAAGGCGGAGAACTCCCCGCAGGTCCCAGTCAAGTCCGGTTCCGGTGCCGTCGCACTTTGCAAGGAGCAGAGGAAATAGATCTGCTCCTGCCCGTCGAAACCGCGCCGGTCCGGGCCGGCAGGAAAGTCGTAGCGGTGCGGACCGCTCCGCGCGGACACTTGGTAGGCATCGGCGGCAATTCCCACCTCCTCATACACTTCCCGGCTGAGCGCGTCCTCCGGTGACTCGCCCTCGTCGATTCCACCCTGCGGGAATTGCCAGCTTTCGGGGAAATCTGAGCGCTGTCCGATGAGGACAAAGCCGTCCGGTCTTTGCAGGATCGCGGCGACGTTCGGACGGTAGCGCTTTTTCATCATTCCGCCATCCTGCGCGGCAGCCAGGACGGCCGCAAGCGACCGATGCATTGTCAAATGCGGAGCAGGCGATACTTTCGGTCATGCGTATGGCGGAATTCTGGAAAAAAGGTCTGGGGATGGGACTCGGAGCCGGTCTGCTCGGCGCCGCGGTTGTGGCCCTGCGCCGGGGCGGGCGCCCGTTGCCGCAACCGTCGCTGCCGGATATCATTTCGCCCGCCGTCTTTGCCCGCCGCGTGCAACGCACCACGCGTGGACAGGTGGTCTATCACATGAGCGGAGAGGGGGATCCGCTGTTGTTTCTGCACGATTTTTTTCCGGGCGCCGCATCGTATGAGTGGTCGAAAATCTATCCGCTTTTCGCCGCGAGCCACCGCGTCCTGGCGCCCGACTGGGTCGGCTTCGGCGAGAGCGAGCGCCCCGATCGTCCGCTCCGCGCCGAGGATTACGCGCGTTGTCTGCATGAATTCTGCCGTGCCACCTGCGGCGGGAAAAGGCCGGTCATTGTCGCGTCGGGCATCGGCGCCGCCTTGGCCTGCTTGGCCGCCGCGCAGCATCCCGAATTTGTCGCGCGGCTCATCCTCTTTCATCCGTCCGGCACGGATCACTGGCTTCAACCGTGGGCTCCTGCGCCGGTGCGGGCTGCGGCTTGGACGCGTTCCGGGCGCCGTTGGATTTACGCCAACTATCTCGCCCGTCCCGCCTGCCTCGAGCGCTGGCTCAACGGCCGCCGCAGCGATGCCGGGAATATCGATCTGACCGAGCCCGTCTCGGTTTATTCCTCCTTTGCCCGGCAGTATGGCGCCGGCTTGGCCGTGCAGCGTATTCTTTCGGGCCGCTTCCAGACCGCCGCCCTGCCGCGGTTGTCCGAAGTCTGTGTTCCGGTCACCCTTTGGTGGCCCGGTTGCCGCGCGGCCAATCCCCCGGAATCCGCCCTGCAGCACGGTTCGCAAGTTCGTTTGGACTGGCTGGATGACTGTGGCCCGCTGGCCCCGTTGGACCGGGTGGCCGATCTGACCTCGCGCCTGCAGGTCGAACTTTTTCAGCCGGTCCATGTGGCGGAGAGACCGATGGGTGATTGACATTCACCCCGCCGCCGCGCCATTGTCTCCCTTCGTCTTTATTCCAACCGGCTTATGTCCAACACCGAAGTTATTCTCACCGCACACATCCCGAACCTCGGTTCCGAGGCCGATGTGGTCAAAGTCCGCCGCGGCTACGCGCGCAATTTCCTCATTCCCCGCGGCATGGCCCACGAAGTCACGCCTGCCTCGCTGCGCAAGACCGACTCGCTCAAAGCCCGCCGTGCCGAGCGCGAAGCCGCCGAATTAAACGGGGCCAATGACCTCGCCAAGCGCCTCGGCAAACTGAAGCTCACCTTCATCCTCGAGACCGGCGAAAGCGGCAAAGCCTTTGGAGCGATCACAGCCAAAGACATCGCCGACCGGGTCAAAGCGGAATCCGGTCAAGAAATCGACCGCCACCGCATCGTTCTGGATCGTCCGATCAAGGAAACCGGCGAGTTCACGGTCAACGTCCGCCTGCACTCCGAAGTTCAGGCCGGCCTCAAACTCACCGTCACCGCGAAAAACGCGAAACCCTCTGCCGCCTCCGAGGATGAGGGCGACAGCGAGGGCGGGTCACGTCCGCGTGGTCGCACCGCCCGGCGCGACGAAGAGACCAGCGCCTGAGTTGTTCACAAGTTGTTGGGCGGGTTGTTCGCCCCCGTGCCCTTGCTTTTTTTTCTCAGGGCATGGTCCGCGTTTGACCGGCCACACACGGCGGTCCCACAATGACCGCCCGCATGACTTCGCCGGTTGATCTGACAGCACCCGCCGCCCGCCGCACTCCGGCAGCGCGTCGCAACGGCGCGGCCAAAGCAGCGGGCGCCGCGCCCGACACGCACCGTTCGTTGCCGCAGAATGTCGAGGCGGAGAGGGGCCTTCTCGGGTCCATTCTTCTTTCGCCGCGCGAGGTGCTCAACGATTGCGCCGAGCAAATCACCGAGGAAGCATTCTACTCGCCGGCCCACGGCACGATCTTCCGCGTGCTGGTCGAGATGTGGTCGGCCAACCAGCAGATCGACGTCATCACGCTGACCAACCGCCTGCGCGATCTCAATGTTCTCGACGCCGTGGGCGGCCCGGGTGCGGTCACCGAATTATTCGGCTTCGTGCCCACCGCGGCCAATGCCCCGCACTATCTCGACATCGTGTTGGAGAAGTCGCTCCTGCGCCGCATGATCACGGCTTGCACTTCCTCCGCGGCCCGCTGCTACGAGGAGCAGGGGGATGTTCCGCAATTGCTCGATGACGTGGAGCGCGAGATCTTCACCATCGGGGAAACGCGTTTCCGCAAAACCGCGCCCGACATGCGTGACGAGGTCTTCGCGGCGCTGGAAAACATCGAGAAAATGTATCAACAGCGGGGCCGGATCAGCGGACTGGCCACCGGGTTCACCGTTTTCGACCAGATGACCGACGGCTTGCATCCGGGCGAGATGATCATCGTCGCGGCGCGCCCCTCGATGGGCAAAACCGCGCTGGCCATGAACATCGTCGAACATGTCGCCCTCAACCTCGAGGAACCGAAACCGGTCGGCGTTTTCAGTCTGGAAATGAGCACGCAGCAGCTTGTGCAGCGCATGCTTTGTTCCCGTGCACGCGTCAACATGAAGAAAATCCGTTCCGGCATGCTGGCCCGCGCCGAACACGGGAAGCTGAACGACGCGGCCGCCGCCCTGAGCGAAAGCAGCATTTTCATTGATGACACGGCCAGCCTCACCATTCTCGAATTGCGGGCCAAAGCGCGCCGCATGCGCGACCGTCACCGCATCGAGTTGATCGCCATCGACTACCTGCAGTTGTGCCGCTCGACCTCCCGCCGCGGACAGGACAACCGCCAAATCGAAATTGCCGAAATTTCCTCCGGCATCAAGGCCTTGGCCAAGGAACTCGAGATCCCGATCATCGTTCTGGCCCAGCTCAACCGGCAACCCGAGCAACGCGGCGGCGGAAAACCCCGCATGTCCGACCTGCGCGAATCAGGCTCCCTCGAGCAGGATGCGGACGTCGTGGCGCTCCTCGTGCGGCCGGAAGTCTACGAGGATGACGAGGATACGAAGTCCGATTTGGCCGGCAAGGCCGAGCTCCTCATCGCCAAACAGCGCAACGGGCCGATCGGTGAAATACCGCTCACCTTCATCAAAGAATACACGCGATTCGAGAACGCCGCGTTCGACCGTCCTTCCGAGGGGGAGTAAAACCACCAAACCATGCCAGGTGGATCGCGCCGTCCCGGCGCGATGTTGCACGGGGACGATCGCGATGGGGGCATCGCGATCCACCACGCCGGCGTCCGAAAGCTTTTCCCTCACCGTGGCGCCCCCGACCGGCCACACCTCTTTCCTCACCACCCGAAATTCTGCGCCAAGGCCGCCATGGTGCGCTCCAGGGGCAGTCCCACCACGTTCGACCGGCTGCCCTCCACTGTTTCGACCAGCATTTCGCCATTTTCCTGCAGCGCGTAGGCGCCGGCCTTGTCGAGCACATCGACCGTGGCGAGGTATTCTTCGATCACATCTTCGCCGAGTGGACGAAAGCGCACGCGGGTGATCTCGTGAAACTCGACCTGCTGCCTTGGTTCCATCCGGACAAGGTGCACGGCCGTCGCCACCTCGTGGGTCTGCCCCGACAGCTCCCGCAGCATGCGCCGGGCCTCGTTATGATCGGCCGGCTTGCCCAGCGCGCGGCCCCCGAGCCAGACGAGCGTATCGGCGCCGAGTACCACCGCGTCCGGATACCGCGCCGCCACTTCGAGTGCCTTGGCCCGGGCGTTGGTCGCGACCAGCTTGGTCAGTCCCAGCGTATCGTCGTCGCTCTCCGCCACGGCCGCGGGCACGGCGGAAAATGGGACGCCGGCGGACCGCAACAGTTCACTCCGCCG
>Ga0247836_1006699_pt1 | contig 12603 bp, 10 predicted proteins | sample LaCruzMarch2015__4_FD_187116 | JGI IMG/M metagenome (GOLD analysis project Ga0247836, IMG submission 187116) | Freshwater microbial communities from meromictic Lake La Cruz, Castile-La Mancha, Spain - LaCruzMarch2015_14m | ecosystem: Environmental > Aquatic > Freshwater > Lake | place: Spain...
ATCTTGCTGACTATCCCCGTGATAACTCTCTCGATGTGGCATCAGCTCCATAGGCAGGTCGATAAATTCATTCTCACCCAATTAGATACTTTCAATATTCCAGCACCTCTTTACTCACCTACCGGCTGGTTAGTTATTGCCCTTAGCACCCCAGTTGTTCTCTTAATTGGTTGGCCAATTCATCGCGCTGCAATTAAGAACATTACTCATCCCAGTATGGATAATTTAATTTCACTTGGATCAATTACTGCTCTTAGCTGGTCTATCTATGCCAACGCCACTGGAAATGGTGAGATTTACTCAGAAGTTGGCGCATCGGTTGTGACTTTCATTGTTCTCGGTAGATATCTGGAATCAAGAGCTAAGAGAAAAGCTGGATCCTCCCTCGCTCACCTTCTCTCCCTTACTCCAAAACAGGTGGTAATAATCAGAGGCGGAGAGGAGATAACTGCGCCTATTGCTAATTTAGTGATAGGAGATCACTGTTTAGTTAAAGCAGGTCAAGCTATTCCAACCGATGGAATAGTGATTGAAGGAATAAGTGCCATTAATAATTCACTTCTAACAGGCGAGTCCCTGCCAATTGATGTTCAAGCGGGAACAAGCGTTGTTGCAGGTGCGATTAATCTAAATTCTCCAATAGTTATTGAGGCAAAAAGAGTTGGAAGTGATACTGAACTAGCACGAATCACCAAGATGGTATTAACGGCCCAAGGCGAGAAAGTTCCGATTCAAAGGCTTGCAGATCGCATTAGCAATGTCTTTGTTCCAATTGTTATTGCACTTGCTATTGCAACTTTTGCCACTTGGTATGGCCTTGGAAATTCTCTAACTGATTCCATGACCGCAGCTGTTGCACTACTTATCATTGCCTGTCCCTGTGCCTTAGGCCTTGCTACCCCAGTTGCACTCCTTGTGGCATCGGGCAAAGGTGCTACCAATGGAATTATCCTTCGAAAGAGTTCATCTCTAGAAATTGCCACAAAGATTGATACCGCTATTTTTGATAAGACTGGCACCCTCACAACCGGAGTGATGAAGGTTCAAAACATAACCATCGCTGATCTTGGAAGTGGAGGGCCAAAGATCTCAACATCAGACCTACTAATTGCAGTCCACAGTCTGGAGCATGAAAGTAGCCACCCAATTGCAGTTGCCATAAGCAAGAACCTTAGAGAGCAAGGAATCGCAAGAAAGAAGTTCACAGAATATGTAGAGAGCGCTGGTATGGGAATTGCTGCTCGTATGCAATTCGGTGATCAGCAGATGCCAGTGCTCATTGGAACGCCTTCCTCCATAAGGCGCGCAACAGTCTCGCTCCACCCACAATTAGAAGAGGCCATCTCATCTGGGCAATTGCGAGGAAGTTCAGTGGCGCTTGTTGCAGTAGATGGCGTTGCTATGGCTCTCTTTGAGGTCGGCGATAGCCTAAGAGTTGATGCAAAGCAGACTATCGCAGCTCTGAAGGAGAGAGATATTGAAAGCTGGCTAATTAGCGGCGACAACCAGGAAGCAGCTAGCCAGATTGCAGAGCAAGTAGGTATTCCAAATAGCAATGTGATTGCTCAAGCAACCCCCGATCAAAAGATTGCTAAGGTCAAAGAACTGCGCAGCTCTGGCAAAAAAGTATTAATGATTGGCGATGGAATAAATGATGCAGCCGCCCTTAGTGAAGCTGATTTAAGCATGGCACTTGGCACTGGTACCGATACTGCGATTTCAAGTGCTGATATCACTCTAATGCGAGCAGAACTTGCTACTGCAATCAAGGCTCTAGATCTTTCAGCAAATTCACTTGGAATAATCAGAGGAAATCTTGGATGGGCATTTCTTTATAATGTAATTGGCATTCCCATTGCAGGACTTGGTTTGCTTAATCCAATGTATGCAGCAGCAGCTATGGCTGCATCGAGTCTCTTTGTGGTTCTTAACTCCCTACGACTAAATGGCGCGAGAGCTTTAAGAAGTTAACAGGATTGATAAGAGTAAAAATTGGTAGCGGGGGCAGGATTTGAACCTACGACCTCTGGGTTATGAGCCCAGCGAGCTACCGAGCTGCTCCACCCCGCGTCGGAGGACTTAGCCTAGAGGCGTAAGCCCTTTTGCACCAAAACGATTATCTATTCTGTGCTGCAACTGCTGCTGCAATCGCTGCTTTTAATCGATCTTGAGCTTTGCCATATGCAGCAAAATCGCCCTTAGCAAGAGCGGCCTGCGCATCAGCAAGAGCTGCTTGCGCGCTAGCAAGTGCGCTGGCTAAATCGTTATTTGATCCTGGAGTAGAACCAGAGCCTGAGCCACTTGATGGCTGCAGATTCGTACTTCCAGAATCACCACCAAATACTTGATCTAGCGCGCCTTTAAGTGTGTCATCAAAACCAATTTTCTCCCCAAATGACACAAGCACTTTCTGCAAGAGCGGGTATGCAGCGGTATTAGCTGTTGCTCTTACATAAACCGGTTGAACATAGAGCAGACCACCGCCAACGGGAAGAGTTAGAAGGTTTCCAAGGACAACATCAGATCCACCTTGACGAAGAAGTGATAGCGATAGCGCAACTGTTGGATTGGCTTCAAAGTTTGAAGCAACCTGTGAAGGTCCTGCAACGTTTGTTGAGCGTTGCAGCTGCAGCACTGTGAACTTGCCATAGTCATCACCAGGATCTGAATTCACAACAGCAAATGCCGAGAGGTTTTCTCGACCACCTCGTGGCACAAATGGAGTTGTTAAAGCAAAGGATGCTTTCTTCTCACCAGGTAATTGCAGGGTGTAGTAATAAGGAGGTTGGGCTCCAGCATTAGCGCCAAGCGTTGAAGGATCTCTTGGTACGCGCCAGAAATCTTGTCCACCATAGAAGGCATTTGCATTCTTTACGTGATAGAGCGAGAGCACATCTCGCTGCACTCTAAATAGATCCTCTGGATAGCGAACATGTGAGATTAAATCTTTACTCATCTCAGATTTTGACTTCACAATTCCGGGAAAGGCCTTCCTCCAAGTGGAGAGAACTGGATCCTTCTCATCCCAGGCATACAGAGTGACTGTTCCGTCATATGCATCAACTGTTGCTTTAACAGAGTTTCGAATGTAGTTGATGGTTGAGTTAGGAATTGCAGTTAATGGATTGTTATTGATGTTTAGCGCATCAGTTGTAGCACCTGAAACATCAACAGTTCTAGAGTATGGATATTCAGAGCTGGTGGTATATCCATCGATAATCCACTGAACTCGATTATCAACAATTGCTGGATATGGATCGCCATCTAGCTTTAGCCATGGAGCAACTTTTGCCACTCTCTGACGTGGTTCACGGTCAAAGATAATCTTGGTATCAGCATTTATCAGATTTGAAAGCAGGATTCTCTGCTCTTGATACTTAATGGCAAATAGCAACCTTGAGAAAATAGAGCCCATAGGGACTCCACCTTTTCCGGTGTAGGTGTAATTCTTCTGGCCATTAGCTGAAGCATCATCTGGATAGTCAAACTCAACAGCCTCACCATCGGTGGTGCCACCAATGATTGAGTACTCAGGATTATTCTCTCCAAAATAAATTCTTGGTTGGAAATCACCTAGTAATCCCTTTGGCGGAATATCTCCCACTGAAAAGACTGGCTTTCCATCGATATCTTGAATATTTCCAAATGAGCCGACAAAGCCAAAGCCATGGGTATAAACCAAGTGATCATTAATCCAGTTTCTGTTTGGATTTCCATCAATATTTATCTCTCGAACTGCAACGACCATATCTCGAGTAACCCCATCAATGGCGTATCGATCAATATCAAGTGATTCATTGAAGGTGTAATAAGGCTTGATCTGTTGAAGTTGGCGGAAAGTAGCTGACAAGACATTTGGATCCATAAGACGAATATTTGAAATTGTCGCTGCATCATCTGCCAATTGCCCAGCTGATGTATCAACAATTGCCGAGTAATCCTTAACTTCAACCTTATCTAGGCCATATGCGGCGCGAGTTCCTTCAATATTTCTCTGGATATATGGAGCCTCTCTTGAGGACTCACTTGGCTTTACTTGAAATTGTTGGATTAACCCTGGATAAACCCCGGCAATTAAAAATGATGAGATTCCAAGAAGTGCAACTCCTGCTGCTGGAAGAACCCAGGAGCGGCGAATGATGTTGGCGAAAAATAGCAAGGAGCAAAGAGCTGCAATTCCAGTAAGGATTGATTTTGCTGGAAGGAGGGCATTTACATCGGTATAGGTAAGACCGGTAATAATTCCTTCATCAGAGGTAGCAAGTGCAAATCGATCTAGATAGTAGGCCACAGCCTTAATTGCCACAATAAATCCGAGCAGGACTGAGAGCTGAACCCTGGCAGCAACTGTGGTGCGATCTTGCCTGACCTGAGGGCGAATGCCGCCATAAACATAGTGAACCGCAAGGGATGCAATGGTTGCCAATATAAGAGTTGAGATAGCCCAACCAACTATTGATTGATAGAAGGGAAGTTCAAAGGCGAAAAATGAAACATCTCTGCCAAACTGTGGATCGGTAACTCCAAACTCTGTAGCGTTTCTAAAAAGTAACCAGCTCTCCCAAAGCCTGGTTCCTGCCATTCCGGAAAAATAAAAGAACGCAACTGCAACTCCGATTAGACCAACTTTTCGTAGTGGCTCAAGCTGAGCGCGATATCTTTCAAGGTTATCTGCCTCAACCGTTACTGGCACATAGATTGGGCGTCGCTTATAGGCAATGTAGATATTTACCGTGATGATCGCTGAAGTTAATAGTCCAAAGATGAAAAATAAGGTGATTCGAGTTGTAAGTAAGGTAGTCCAAACTTGGCTGTAATCAACGGATCTAAACCAGAGAAACTCTGCATAAAAACCGCTTAAGGAAACCAGAATCACTGCCAGCACGGTCAAGATAATTACCGTTAGGGGCAGGGCTCCAATTTTTGGCCTGGCGCCACCATTTAAGTTTCTTGAAGGAAAGCGGAAGTTGCGGAAGGGATTATCTGGGTTATCTCCAAAGGTCATGGGTGCAGATTAGCCAAAAATAGTTAACTTAACTATTCGGGCAGGAGCGAGGTTTAAAGCTATCTGGAGCGCGAAGGGCGGCGATTGCCTCAGCTAATGTTGAAACTGGAATTACCTTAAGACCTGCTGGGATATTTTTAATATCTGGGCAATTCTCTCTGGGTGCAATAAAGACAGTCGCCCCAATTCGAGAAGCCCCAATCATCTTCTCTTCTATGCCGCCAATTGCTCCAACTTGTCCTGAAGGGGTAATGGTTCCAGTGCCTGCAACCTTTCGCCCTCTTAAGAGATCTTCATCGGTGAGTTTTTCGATAATTCCAACCGCGAAAATCAAACCTGCACTTGGCCCGCCGACTCCTCGAATATTAAAGTCGATATCAATTGGAAAACGTGCGGTGGTGCCAACCAGTATTCCAATGGCAGGACGCTTGGAGCCATCCTCATTAACTACCTCTTGGTTTTCAACCAGAATGATCTCATCGGTGATTCGCTCAAGCTCACCCTTTGCATTCTCTCGATCCACAGCAATTACTAGCGGGTCGCCAATATCTTTCTCTACGTAAGAGGAGCGAATTTCCTCTATCTCTCCGATTACTTTGCCATCAATTTCCTTGATGAAATCCCCAACTTTAAATTTCTCTTTTGCATTGGAGTAATCTCTAATGTCACTGATGAAATAGAGCTCAACGAAGTCATAGCCTAGATAGCGAAGAGCTGCGGCAGTTGCCGTGATTTTTGATGATTCCATCTCGCTTCTACTATCTCGCTGAATAACTTGTGCTGGCTTTACCGGTGGATAGACCGCATCTCTTGGCAGAACCACATTGGCACCAATCGCCCAATTAACAATGGTCTCCGCGCCAAAGACTGGAGAGTCCGGGTTAGTAACCAAAATAGAGGTGATATATAACTCACCATTTACTGGATAGGTTTTAAAGTCATTTACTTGAATTAGTTTCCCAGAAACTTTATCTGGCACTCCAGGCTTAAAGAAAATGAAAGGAATTGGCGCAAGCAGAGTTGCAACGGTTAATAGATAGAAGAAGAATTTAACTGGGAAAGACCAGCGATATCTAAGTGGGGAGATATTTCGCATTAGAGCTGCTCTTTATCACTTTCACTTGATTTAAAAGATTTTTGAAAACTCTGAAATCTTCCAACTGATCTCTCAGTTTTATTCTCGTATTTCTTCTGAAACTTTGTCACCCAGATGACATAGCCAGCAGCACCAACGGCTGCAGTAAGCGGAATAAACCACCAGATAAGAGCAGAGAGGGGAGCAGAGGCAGATTCAGCAGCCCACTTGATCGCCATCACTTCGTTCATGGCTCAAGCCTAGGCTAGGTGAGGCAAATTAGTAATTTGAAGCTTCTTCTTCCCCATGCCTTGGGAATAAAGCTGGGCTAGATTTGTTCTCCTAGAGAGTTCAGATTTACTCGCCTTAGAGATAAGCCGTAATACTTAAAACTTATGTAGAAGGAGTTTTTTAAGATGCCAGGTTTTGGCTTTACGCCAGATAACGGTGATGAGGATGAGTCAAAAGGTAATAACCCCTTTGGCTTTGAAAACTTCGGAGAAATCTTTAAGCAATTCTCCGGAATGGGTTTGAATCTTCCATCACTTATGGCATCCCTATCTGGCCAAGCATCTCCTGCCTCGCTATCAAAGGAGATGATCCGAGATATCTCAAGAAAGTATTTAAGCGCCCATGGGGAAGTTCCAGTAACCGTTGAAGATCTAACCCAGATTCAAGAGGCGATTAATATCGCAGATCTCTGGATTAATGAAGCCACAACCTTTCCAGCTCTGCCGCTAACAGATTCGATTGCGCTATCAAGGAGAGATTGGATCGATAGCACTTTAAATGGCTGGCAAGAGCTCACTAAGCCACTTGTTGATTCGATGTCAGCTGCCCTCTCATCAATGCTTGATCAAGGGCTAGGGGAAGAGGGCGAAGGTAGTGGAATTTCTATTCCTGGTTTTGGCCCGATGTCGATCTCCAAATCAAGTATCAACGCCATCATGGCAACCTTTATGAGCTCACTTATTAGCACGCAATTGGGCCAGAGTATTGGGGCTCTCTCAACCACAGTTACTGGCGCAAATGATGTAGCTCTACCTTTAAGTAAAGATATAAAGGCTCAATTACTTCCACAAAATGTTAGAGCTTGGGGCTCAGGCCTTGAAATCCAAGAAGCTGAGATAAGAATTTATCTCGCCTTAAGAGAGATTGCTGCTGCCCGCCTCTTTAAACAGAGCCCCTGGCTTAGCGGATATATCAGTGAAGTAATTTCGGCATATGGCAGCGGAATTCGTATTGATATGAACGCAATTACCCAAAGCGCTCAAGATGCGATGGACTCTGGCGCAATTGATCCAAGTAATCCAGAATCAATGGCATCGGCTCTCTCAGGTGGTCTCTTTACTCCAGAGACATCTGCTTCACAGAGCGCTGCGCTAGAAAAGTTAGAGACACTCCTTGCGCTCATTGAAGGATGGATTGATGCAGTCGTTGTAAAGGCTGCATCAGATCGCCTTCCATCGCTAATTAAATTAAGAGAGACTCAGGTAAGAAGGCGAGCTACCAATTCTCCAACTCAACAATTATTTGCAACGCTTCTCGGTCTTGAAGTTTCACCAAGATTAACTAGAGAGGCTATTTCATTCTGGGAAAAACTTGAGAAAATCGATTCAATCTCTGCAAGAGATAAAATTTGGGAAGAAGCATTCCTACTTCCCACCGCATCTCAGCTATTAGATCCCGAAGGCTTTTCTAAGAGTAGAAAAATCCCTGATGATCTCTCAGGTTTGATTTAAGAGAAAAAGCGAAGACCCCGGTCGCACATTTCTTATCTGCCTTCCCCTTGCAGATATGAAAGAGTTTTCCGAGGTCTTCGTAGGCGCAAAGTACGACAGATAGATATAAATAATCAACTTCATCTAGCGAGTTTTCAACCCTAAAGACTCATCTACTCCTATAGAGTTTGCAGAAGTAATACCTTTTAGAAAGGTTGCGTTGTGGAAAACTTCATCCAAGATGAAATCTTCAACGCTAACCTGCCCCAGATGCGCGATGACGGCCAGAGAGCAGCTTCAGTAATCAAAATTCCACCAACTCTGAGCTCTAATGGAGCTGAGGTGAAGGTAATTAGAAGTACGCGGCGAAAGAAATCAATTAGCGCTTACCGGCAAGCAGGAGCAATTGTTATCTCAGTTCCCGCTCGTTTATCTAAGAGCGAGGTTCGCCAAGTAATTCCTGAGATGGTGAGCAAAGTACTCTCACTTGAGGCTAGAGAGAAGATAGACGAAGAAGATCTTTATAAGCGCTCACTAGAACTTCTTGCTAAATATCTTCCAGAGTGCCCAGTAAAACCCGTCTCTGTTACCTGGCGCTCGATGAGCGAGCGTTGGGGCTCCTGCACCACAGTTGAGCGAAGCATCCGTATCTCAGACCGCCTTAATGGCGCTCCTGGCTATGTTCTTGACTACCTTCTAGTCCATGAACTCATTCATCTGATGATTGCCGACCATGGCCCAGACTTTGAGGCCCTTCTAGCTAGGTTTGAGCTTGGAAGAGAGGCGAGCGCCTACCTAGAGGGCTATGAAGCAGGGGTTCGAGCGGGTAATTGAGAAGAAAAAATATCCCCATTGAGCGTGGGGAGGCCCTGAGTTGAGGGTATGCGGGGGTATGGTGGGCCTATTCGCAGGCTATTCCAGCGCTGCGAGGATCGGAGGATAGCTATGGCAGAGACATATAAAGGTGAGGCCTACTGCGTAAAGTGCAAGGCTAAGCGTGAATTCGAAGGAACCGTAAAGGTCTCCGAATCAGGCCGTCGCATGGCACAGGGCATCTGCCCAACCTGCGGCACTAAGGTCAATCGCATTTTAGGCAAGGCTTAAACCAGCTTTTAAAAATAGGGCGCTCGCAGCATTGGCTGTGGGCGCTTTATTTATTTTCTCTCTAAACACTCTTAGTAGGTCCCGGGCATACCAAGTTAATTTGATTCAAGCGCCCCTCCCCAGCTCAATTCCTTTGATGCAGGTTAATTACCTGCTCGCTTTAGATGATCGCCCCCTTATGGAATCAAGGCCTGCAATTAAGAGCGCGCTTAGCATCTGGCTTGGCTCAAGCGGGGCTCAGGTGTTTATCGGCTCGCCCTATAAATCCATCTGTCTTCCAAGCCTCTGGTTTGGCATCTCAACTCGATTATTGCTGGAGAGCTTTAATGGCCAATTAAGCCTTGAGCAGATTAGCAAGCAGTGCGCCCTTACTATCTCTCAACTCCAAGCACTCGTTGATGAGCTGCAAGCCCATGACTTAATCGATCTAGAGCGGACCGCTATCTCATACCTAAAACGATATGACCCTAGAGTCAAAGCAATTACTCCTGTCACAGACCTTGAAGACTTTAATGAAGACCTCGCTGCTCAATCCTTTATCAAGAGAATGGAGATTGAATCTGAGGCGGCATCTCTTAAAAAAGGAGATATCGATGGGGGAAGAAGCGCGGTTGTAAGGCGCCGTGATTTCTCAATCTTAATTTTTGGCTATGGAAAAATTGTTAACTCATTAGTTGGCTCGCTCAGCTCCTCAGGATTTACTAAGGTCTTAGTAATCAATCGTCTGCAGCAGAGATCTAGCGCTTTAAAGATTTTAGAAAGTGATCTCTCTGGTGGATATATCTCAAGAGCTGATATCGGTGCAGCAAGGAAAGAAGTGTTGGCAAGAGCTCGAAGTTCATCTGCGCTCTTTACTGAGGCTACGCCAGTAATTTATCGGCCAAGGCTAATAATTAGCGTTGGCCCACCAACACCAGATGTGTTACAACGTTGGATCTCTGAAGGTAGTAACCATTTAATTGTTGAGCCCCATTCATCAGCTGAAGTTCGCATTGGGCCTTATGTAATCCCAGGAAAAAGCCCTTGTTATCGCTGTCTACAAATATCAAGTGAGGAGAAGTCCAGTTCAACGGAGAAAAAAGAAGTTGGATCAGCTCTGGCCCTTGGCTGCGCCGCGATAACCTGCCTTGAGGTAATTAACCTTGCCTCAAGTGGGATAAGCCACTTTCTTGGAAAATCTGCAATCTATTCCAACTCAAATTTTCATAATCCAAAGTTGGAGAAGTGGTCCATTAATCCTGGCTGCGGCTGCAGCTGGCGATAGTTTCAATTCGCGCTAGACCCCCGGCTAGATAAGAATATGCCGGTGTCAGAGCAACTCCCCCAGGGAACTAGCAAACGAAGCGCCAAGATGGCCAGCATCCCCCTATCTCTTGCTGGTCGCGGAGCAATTGGCTTTGGCCGTCAATTAATTGGTCAATCACCAGAATTTGCCTTTGCTGATTTGCAAGAAAAGACTGCCGAGCAGATCTTTAAAGTATTGGGAGAGCTCAAAGGCGGAGCAATGAAATTTGGCCAAGCTCTATCTGTCTTTGAGGCAGCACTTCCTGAAGAGATTGCTAAGCCATATCGCGAAACGTTAGTAAAGTTGCAAGAGGCTGCTCCCCCACTGCCTGCAAGAGTGGTTCATAAAGTATTAGCAAAAGAGCTTGGCGAGCATTGGCGAGATAATTTTGCAGAATTTAATGACACCCCAGCAGCCTCAGCATCTATTGGGCAAGTTCATAAAGGTCTTTGGAAAGATGGCAGAGCAGTTGCAGTAAAGATTCAATATCCCGGAGCTAAAGAGGCTCTAATTTCTGATCTCAATCAGATTCAACGCTTTGCAAAGATTTTTCAATTACTTCTTCCTGGCGTTGAGATGAAACCACTGCTAGAAGAGCTTAAGGCAAGAATTATCGAAGAAGTTGATTATCGCTATGAGGCAAGTGCGCAGAGCGCCTGCTTCGAGGCCTATAAAGGCGATAGTGATATTGCAATTCCTGAAGTGATCATGGCAACTGATCGAGTATTGGTAAGCCAGTGGCTCGAGGGAACTCCGCTTTCAAAGGTTATTACCGATGGCACACAAGAAGAGCGAAATAACGCAGGTATCCGTCTTGCTCGTTTTCACTTCACCGCTCCAATGAGAGCCGGTTTATTACATGCAGATCCTCATCCTGGAAACTTTAGAGTCTTAAAAGATGGTCGTCTTGGCGTTCTAGATTTTGGCGCATGTAATCGTCTGCCTAATGGATTTCCAGAGCCATTTAAACGCTTACTTAGAAACGCACTTGAAGATGATGCAATTGCTTTATATAACGGCTTTAAAGAAGATGGCTTTATCCTCTCCGATGTTGAGGTGAGCCCTGAGCTGGTCTTAGATTATCTACTTCCGCTAGTTGAACCTTTAAGAACTGATTATTTCGCCTATAGCCGCGACTGGCTTAGAACTCAGAGCGTGCGAGTAGGAGATCCTAGAAATCCAACTGCAAAGATTGGTTTCCAATTAAATCTTCCCCCAGAATATGTCTTGATTCATAGAGTCACTCTTGGAACTACTGGCATCTTCTGCCAATTAAGAGCTGAGGGAAATTTCAGAGATGAAGCTCTCTCCTGGTTTCCAGAGATAACCCCAAGTCATCTGCAGAAGAGTTAAGAGATTAATCCTGCTTTAGGCATGGCGGGTTAGTTAAGATTCTTAAGATTGAATCTTTCTCTGCTCTTGTTAGCCAGATGCCGTACTTAACTTTTACCTCGACTTGTCTTGAAACATAATTACAGCGAAATTGCTTATTCGGTGGAAGCCAAGTTGCAGCATCACCATCGCCTTTCTGACTATTTAGAGAACCTTTAACTGCTAGAAGATTTAGCGGGTCATTTGCAAAGTTCTTTCGTGTAGCAAGATCTGACTTAAAGATTCCCGTCTGCCAGGCATTAGATAGCGCAACAATATGATCAATTTGAACTAGAGCGCTTGTTCTTTCTCCCCTTTGAAAATTAATACTTTCACCTGAAAATGGATCTGCAAGCACTCCACTTTCCACAACACAATCTTTGGTTTTTGCTCTGAAGGTGACTTGAGTTAAATCTCTCTTAAGAATGTCGTTTCTAGTGTCACAACCATTTCTATCCACATCTGCCCAGGCAGGACCAAAGGCAGATCTTGAATATCCCGTCTTTGGCGCCCGTCCTTTCACTGCCAGAGTTTCAATTGCCTTAATTGGATCAAACTCTGCTCCATTAGCTGAGGCAATTTGGAGTATTTCAATCTGATATTTCGAGCTCGGTGATACAAGAGAGAAAGAAGTAAGTGCAATGCTTCCGATTAGAACTATCAGAGTTGCTTGTGAAGTAAAAGCTGCACTGACTTTCAGCTCTCTTTTTGATTTTAAGAGGCTGAAAATGGCTTTTTGCCAATTGGACTTCATGGCTTCATTCTCATCTATTTGGCTTAGAAATTGGTATCTAAGGCAGTACTGGTTATAGTGTGCTCCGCTTGATCACGACAAATGGTCAACGGGTTGTTAGCTCAGTTGGTAGAGCAGGTGACTCTTAATCACCGGGTCGTAGGTTCGATCCCTACACAACCCACTTTCCTAGTAAACTCTTATTCAGTTAAAGTACATTTCAAAATTCAAGGAAAGATTTCTAAATGGCGATAATCCACTTGATTTCTGGATTACCAGGTTCTGGGAAGACGACAATATGTAAGGAGC
>Ga0247836_1006704_pt1 | contig 12593 bp, 9 predicted proteins | sample LaCruzMarch2015__4_FD_187116 | JGI IMG/M metagenome (GOLD analysis project Ga0247836, IMG submission 187116) | Freshwater microbial communities from meromictic Lake La Cruz, Castile-La Mancha, Spain - LaCruzMarch2015_14m | ecosystem: Environmental > Aquatic > Freshwater > Lake | place: Spain...
GGATTGGCGCCCTCGTGAATTCGGTTCAACTCTGGAAGCCGATGCGATCGAAGCGGATCCCTCCGCCGAATTCACATCGGGCCGCCGGGATTTGAACCCGGGACCTCTTGTACCCGAAACAAGCGCGCTACCAGACTGCGCTACGGCCCGCATGAACTTCAAAATAACCCTAATTCATCTCGCACAAAAGCTTATAAAGCTCAAATGAAACAAAGAATTCCACGCTTAACAAAGTAGCCTGAGCCCAAAAAATGGACGTTTCGTGCCCTACAGGGGACTTGTGTGTGTTGAATCGTGTTGAATGGGAATTTTGCAAATAAGACACCGACGGCCAATTGACTTTCGGACTCACCCCATAAAATAAGTTAATGAGGAAGAGCTCCAGCGATGTAGTAAGCTTGCCAATTTTACCGAATACGAACCTGCCTTTGCCTGGTTATCAACAGTGGTTTTCCGGAAACCCGGGCTGGTACTTGGCCGTTTTTCAAGCTCCGACCCAACTTGAATATTTTTACGACATCAAAGGGGCTGCAAAGCTTGTAAACGCAAACGAAAAGACGATCCGTAGAGCCATTCGCAATGGCGAATTGAAGTCGGGTTCATTTAATAAACTAGTGAGAATCCGGTTGAAGGATCTTCTAGATTTTATGGGGTTTTAATCATGTTGCATGAACCCATAACCACTTCGGTCAGAAAAAATCCTGTTAAGATTATTAGGGACACGAAAGGACACAGGGTCATCAAGATATACGAATCTACCAGGGGATATCATGCCCGACATTCGCATTACCCAGCCAAGCGATGGCAGAGGTTCCGCAAAGATCTCCCATCCCTGATCTACTTAGTACGACAGGAATTCACCCGTCTTCGCAACGCTGACGTTGGCCGAAGCAATCTATCGGAGGATGAAATCGCAGACTTTGAATATCTGAAACTAATAGCCAAGGGGCGCAATCTAAGACGATTGGCAGACGAGTGGAACGACTACAACAAACGTTTTTCAGTCAAAGAAATAACTATCGATGAAGCAGCAGAACTTTTTTTAGAGCGACACCAAAAAGAACACACCAAACAGTACTTTCAATCCAGTGCGGTATACGTCAAGAAGCTTGCCCATTACGCCTCAGGAACAAGATTGGTCGATGTTGCGAACCCCGATTTTATTGAAAAATACGGACAGACCTTGAAGGGCAAGAAGACTGATTCATTTGGGAGAATCGTGTCTTGTGAGCCCTCTGGATCTCAAAAGAAAGCCAATCGCTCCAATCTAAAACGCTTTTTTACCTACATGCAGGATAAAGGTTACCTTCCTGAAACACTGATGGATCCTACACGTCTCCTAGATGTCAAAAAAACAGTAGAGGAGATTCGTTTTATATGTCCAAGGGAAGCAAACGATTTAGTAATATATGCACCCATTGAACTCTTCCCTCATGTCGTTCTGGGCAAGTTTATTGGTATCCGTCCTGAAGAAGGTGTTCTGGAAAATACCCCTAAATCCGAGAAGGATTTTAGATATGCACTGCTTTGGGAAGACTTTCTTTTCGATAAGAGGAGGATTTTGTTCAGAAGTCAGATTACAAAGCTTAAAAAGGACAAAGTTGTGATTATGGATGACTTCGTTTTTGATTTACTCTCAATATTTCAGGGTATGTCTGGTCCAGTCTTTCCGCTGGCACCGCAAAAGCTCCTTAAAAGTATTTTACTAAAGAGGACTGGACGCGAATGGATCAAGAATGGTCTTCGGCATTCCTGTGCAACCATGCGCATTCAACGGGGTGATGATCGGTTAACAATTCTTTCAGAAATGCAGACCAGTAATGAGATGTTGCGGAACCATTATGATGAGAGCGCGAAAGCTTCCCCAGGCGATTACTTAAAATGGTTTGGTTTAAGAATTCCAGCGGATCATTCCTGGGAATCCGTTAAGCGTGATCGTGGTTTTATTCCTAATTGGCACCAGAAGATCACACCAGAGTTTGTGTTGCAGTTTAATGAAAAGATGCGGGAGATAGCATCCAAATACTCTCTTAGAGATTTGATTTAAACACAACCCCTTGCAAACCGGAACGAAATGATAAGTAACTATGGAACAAAACTACAATGAGACTTGTGACGAGTCTGGACAGTTCAAGCCTTCCAGCACCGACGATCCTAGGATCGGCGCAAACCACTTGTGGCCGAGGTTCCAAGTAATATGAGTGTTATAACCCATAGTGTGCCCAGATATAAAATGATATGAATGATGAAGTTGCATCTCATTATAGTGCTGGTTTTGATACAGCTCCTGAATTTGAAATATTACAACATCACCCGTGGTTATATTGTTATGACCTTAGTTACGATTACGAAAAATATATTGATATTGAAAGCCCACTATCTCGAACAAAAAATATTTATAACTTAATGGATATCTTCAGTCGCATAGCAATGATTGAAAAAGATAGCTTGGATTGGTTATCAATTGTTGAAAAAGATCAAAATGGGATGAAAAAGTATCATCATCATTTATTAATTGGTAAAAGTGGATTAGATCCAAGTAGTTCGTATCAAAAACAATTATTGCAGGATGTATGGCAAAATATTTACAGAGAAAAGTGGTATGATGAGTGGCTGGAGCGTACATGCAAAAAACCCAATAAGATTCGCAACAAGAAACTTCGGGAAAAATATAATTATTTCAATAACGATAGGGCTGGATATTTGGGAAAGAATCACCGATCACCGCCTGTTGCTTTTAATATTTTGGGAGAAAACACATTTATGGACCGTAAGTACCGTAAATTCCCTTTCAATGGAACCGGTCAGGCAAGCGTAGAGGTTTATGATAAGGAGCGATTTTGGACAAATGGTGTGGGTTACAGAATGAAACGACCCAAAGATTCTGAAACAGGCAAGCCAAAGGTTGATTTAGATCATCCAGTTGAACCCGACATGTCGCCTCACCTGAAGCGACACTTATTGAACAATCGTCGATTTGTGATTTCAGAGATTGATCATCGGCAGAAATTCTTTTCAACAAAAGAGCCAGGAGCACTTCATCCTTTTAAATTATATAATATTATTCCCAGCAATCCGGGGTTCGACCTGCGTTTGATTGGACTTTCTGGAGAGCAATACATCTATCACCTTTAGGGTTTTTTCCCGGAAAATAGCCCGTTTTTAAAAAGTGACATTTACGAAACAAATTACCCATCAACAGTTTAGGGTAAAGATGGGTTTATGTGTGATGATGGCATCTTAAGAGAAGATCGATCAAGCAACCAGTAGTTTAGAAGTTTAGAGGAATCAATAAAGGCAGCAGGATGGCTAAATTCACAATCACAAAACGTCTAGCAAGCTTCGATATGATCAAATGCGGTGATTGTTCATCTGGAAAAACAACCCCCCCTTTTTTCGATTATACGATTAAAAAGACACCATCATTCAAAAACATGGCACTTGATATGAAACAGGGTCCATTTCTATGGGGGTCAGCATTCAAATCGCTATTAGGGAGATTTTGGAAATTTTATTTCTATTGGACCATCCGAACAATTTTTTACAAAATTTTTATATATTTCCACGCGAGAAGATTTTAGAGAGCCACCCCGTAATTCTTCTGCTCCATCAAATGAAGATAAGATTCTTGGAGTAATCCAAATTCATCAAGATTCATAACAGTCAAATATTTGCCATCACATTCAGTCAATGGGATGTATTCATTAATGCTGTCCAAGATGTTTGATACATCAAACTGCTGTTCATTTTCATCTGAGGGCTCTGCTTCCTCCCGGCAACTACTGAACCGTGACCATTTTGGCAATTTAATCCAGACACGTGCAGTGCTCCGCATGGATCGGCCATCGATACCGCAACGAAGCCAGACAAAGAAATCGATGATGCCAATACTGGTCAACAGAAGACTGGTTACCTTTTTGCCAGTTCTGCGGTGTTGATCCTCGATTAGTTCAACCAATGCCAAACTGCTGTCAGCATCATACATTCCGGATCCAGCCAAAATGACCTGAACTTCATCTGTGTTTGGATCTTCAAACGCAATTAAGATTTCCTTAACAGGCAACGTATCATTCATTCGCATACGACCAGTCAACAAAATGCGGCTTACCTTCATCCGGTGGCATAATAATGCATATTTTTAAGCTAATTACGAGCTTATTCGAATTTTATCTCTTTAGTAATACTGTTTTGCCCCATCGGTCAGCGATAGTGACTACCGCATTGAAAATCAACAATCCCACCAGAAATGAAAAAGCGCTCCGAAGAGCGCCTTTTCAAAATCCAGAGTTGCGGGTTCTTAGGGATGCCTCTCCGGACTAGCATTCCGCAGGTTTTGAACTGGTTATATAATGACTCTGTAGCCTATCATGTCAATTCCCATGGATTATATTCTGAGAGATAAGGGGGGGGGTAGTGATTGGGAAAAGCATCCTTTTTATACCCAGTCCATAGTTCTTGGATTAGACATTGGAATTCGGGGTATTGGGGTCTGGCTGAGAAAGGGACCTGAACCACTTTTTGCTCAGACATTCCTCGTCAATATTCCAGACGCGGCTCCGTTGGCTGATCGCAGGCAAAAGCGAGCACTACGCAGGTCTCGTCGAAGTATGAAGATCCGGGAGAAAAAGCTGAGGGAATGGATTGTTCGGTTTGGGCTACTTTCAAAACATCAGGTGGATCAGATGTGGCGCAATACCAGTGCGTTTCAAAGCGCGTTGGACCTGCGCCACAGAGTTGTTAACGAAGGCAAAACGTTGGGATCTCCGCAGGCACTTGTTTCTGTTCTGCGCCAAGTCATTAAAAACCGTGGATACGATTACCATATGACGGATGAAGGACAGTTCCCATGGGGAGAGGCAACTGATCCCAAGGAAATAATCAAGTGGGCGAAATGGAGTTGGGTGGAAAAAAAGAACGTGGACGGATGGAAACAACAGATTCTTGAGCTAGCTGGTGGTGAAGAAGGAAAAAGCTACGAGGAGATTTGTCAGGCGCTGGACGAAGCAGTTGATCGCTCCAAAAAAGATACTTTGGAAAAGCGACTGGCCGAGCATATGCGGGAAAAGAAACAAAACCTACGGGCTCCATTTCGTGGTCTTCACAACAACTTCCCCCGCGAAGCCATCAAGAGCCATACACGACAGATCATATCAAAACACCAATCCCTTTTCCGGAATCCGGGTGAGTATAACCAAGCTGTCCTAGAGTTGCTCGGGGAAAAGGACAACATCTGCTACGAGCATCCTAAGACAGGGAGCATCATTGATTTCCATCGAAAAAGCATTGAGCAGGTAAAAGAACTTTGGGAACGAAAAACCAATGACTGTCCATACATTGGTCGACTCAAGTCAGCTGGTCTGGCCCAGACTGAAAAGACCAAATGTTCGGGCAACGACGACCAAGATGTTCAACAGTGGAAACTACTGGTGTTTCTTGCTGAACGAACTTTTGTGGACAGTAACAGTGTACGGCGAAATATTCCGGGATCCCTGCTGAAGTATCTGTTGCTCCTGCAAAAGACCATCATCGAAGCTCGAAAAACCAAACAACCTGCAACAAAAATCCTTCTGGATAGCATTTTTGCCGAACACCTGAACAGCGAAGCGCCCAAAACAACCGGCAAGGGCAAGATCAAGCGGGTTACCCTTCGCAAAAAGGACGAGCTTAATAAAGATTACCTCGATCAGCTGAAGGAACTGCTCAAACCCAAAGCTGCCTTGCTAAAAAAACGGTCCGGCATGTGCGCTGAATCGGCTCGGATCATGTATGGTCTGGGTACGGACAATGGGAAAACCTTTGAGCCAGAGCAGATCCGGGAGAATCTTGCCGATACATTTTATCAATGGCGCAGAAACATTGAATCACAGGCACCGGGATACCCACAGGTGGAATTCCTGTTGGGTTCCAGAAAGCATTATGATGACGGGGGGCAACCACGGGATCTGAAGGGCAGGCAAGACGGGCAACCTCAACATCATGGAATACTTCGACGGCTTTTCCATAATCAGTTGAAGGATGCACATGGCCGGCTGGTAGATATTCAAAAGCAGCTGACAGGCAAACAAGTACCGGACTATGTGGTTGTAGAGGTGATTGGACAGATTCCACGCAACAGTGAAGAGCGCCGATCAATTCAGAATGATCAAAAGTCGCGGAGAGACGCAAAGGAGGAAATTACCAAGGAATTTGGTGAAAAGCTTTCCTCCCCTCAGATCCGAAAAGTCCTTTTGTTCAACCAACAGCTGAATGATGATGGTCATGGTATCTGCCCGGTTACCGGGTCTGACCTTGGTAAAAATCCCCTCAGCACCGATTTGGAGATCGCCCATATTTTCCCACAGGATTCCGGTGGAATCGGGGAGATGGACAATCTCTTCATAACCAAACGAGAAATCAACGGAGCAATGGGAGAACGTACTCCCAAAATGATTACCGGCAGCACATCAGGTCGAATCAAGTTTCTGCCCTTCGATCAAATGATGCAGACAGCTTCCCGTTTTCGGTGGGGAAAAGCCAAGCGCACATTCTTTGCTCACGAGGGAAGTCAGGTGCCAGATTTCCAGAATCTTACCCGGCAAAGTCAGCTAGCACGGCAATTGCGACGGGAAGTGGTGCGATGGCTTGGCATTGAACGAAATCACAATGGAGCCAAGGACGCGGACAAGAAAATAGCTGGTGAAATATGGGAACGAATCGGTTCACCGTCCGGATACCTCACCAGCATTTGCCGGGATAGCTGGCGTGAAGCACTGCCAGATTTTATGAAGGATAAAAAGGAACGGGGCAACTTGCGCCATCACTTATATGATGCAGCGGTTGTATCGTTTATTCCTCCGGGTGCAGGCTTGAACAGTGTTAACTGCGGAGGTATCTTCCGCTTTGCGACGGACAAAGACGGTACGATCAAAGGTAAAGCAATTGAGGGATTGTTGCCGGACTTGCACAAATTCGATCAAAAGCACCAGCGAACATGCTTGGTGAACAAGCCCAAACAAACCAAGAGCAAAGCAAAGCGGACCAAGGAAACTATCTATAACCTGCCCAGTGCTGATCCATTGAAAGACAATAAACTTCGAGTCAGGACAGCACTGGATCCTGCGAACATGCAGCCCAAGCTGTTTGATCCGAAAAGCACAGGCATAAGTGCTGAGGCGCTTCCTGCCAAAGCAGTCACGCAGTGGTTGGAAAAGAATGGGGAGAAACCGCTCCTTTTGAAAGATGGCACACCCGTCAGAAGGATCATGGTTGAAGGTAATGCACAGGCACTCAGCAGTCTTGTTCCTCACCGAAACCACGAAAACAAGATCATCGGCTGCAAAGTCTACATTGATGCCTCCGAGACATGCGAAATATGGCAAGGATTCAAAAAAAACAAGGACGGGAAGCCTGTCCTGGACAAAGGTGGTAAGCCTGTTCCCGATTATCGATCCGTACTGATACCACCTTTACGAAATCAAAAGAGCTACGAGAAACTTTTCGGTAAGAAGTGGATACCCGAGGAGAAGTTGGACAAATATTACAAAAGTATTGGGCAAATACGGAAAGGTGACGTTTTTCTGATCCCAATGAATGCATTGGGGGAAATCTGCCAACCCGGGGAGAAGCCGATCTATGAACTTTGGTATCGCGCAGTGAGTTTAAAGACTGCAGGCGAAATTACCTTTGTACCAGCGGAGTTCGATGATGCCCTGCCCGGGCACTTGGCAAAGATTCCGCGGGCAACCTCTCAGCGACCCAGTTCAGCCACCAAACATGCGGCTATTGTTCTTCATACTCAATCAGTCATGCATGGATGATTCACCATCTGATTCTGCTGGGTGAAAAGCAGGATTTACGTATCGAAGCTGGGCAACTTAGGGCCGGAGAAAAATGCATTGCGGTTGAAACTCTAGGTAGCGTCCAATGCCTCAGTGAATCATGTAGGTGGACGCAAAGTTCGCTTGAAGCCATCGCCAGCCAATGTCCCTCCATATTTGCCCGATATGATCAAAGGGAAAAGAGGTGGAAGACTTTTAGTCTGCAAATGAGGGCGCGGCATGTAAATCCATCTGCGCTTTGGAGGTTATGCCGCTTGAAGCCCCTATTAGCCACGACACTTTCCAGCGATCTGATATATACAAAGATCTGCAACCAACATCTATTGTTAAGGGCATTCCAACCGGAACTGCCGATTCATCCGAAACTTAAGGAAAACTCCCACAATCGAATCCTCAGGTTGGAAGCGCAGTATGCGAGGTTTTTCTGGCCCAGATATCTCAGTTATTTGGAGCAGGACTTGTTTGAGCGTGAAAAAAGGAGACCAATTCATCCACTCAACCAAGCACTTAGCTACGGGTATGGATTCCTCTACCATGCCATCGAATGGCAATGTTATGCGTCTGGGTTGGATCCGACCATTGGGTTGATTCACAGGCTACGAAAAAATCGACCCAGTTTAGCTTGTGACCTGATTGAGCCATTGCGGTGCGTGGTCGAACTTACGGTTGCTAGGAACTGGGACAATATTGAGAACAAACAAGCAATGGCTGTTTGCTTTGCCGAAATGATGGAGAGCCGATGGTCTTACAAAAACCACCAGTTCCGCTTACGCGCAGTGATACGCCAAATGGTGGAATCTTTTGTGCAGGCATTGGATGAAAAAGGGAAATTTCAACCATTTCGCCTTGCTCCACGCGATGCCTGTCTTTGATTATGATGGTAATGCTCTCCTATGATACCCCAGAGCAAAAACATCAAACTTTTTTGCGGAAGGAGTTTGAGCGGCTAGGCGGACAACGCATTCAATATAGCGTTTATGCGTTCCGTGGTGAAAATCACGAGTGCGAAAGGGTTATTCGGCAAATGCGGCGATTGGCAAAGGGAATCCCGGGGGATATTCGAATGATTCCGATGGAAGAATCTGTATGGAATGGGCAGGTTGTAATATCGGAAAAAGATGAAACGGGAGAAAAAATCCGTAATATGCCTGTATTTATAGTTATCTGGTAATCAGCAGGTTAGAACTAACTGATAGCAGATTGCTTCGGTAGAAGCATGTTCAAAACTCTTTCCTCCCTCTTATCCCCGCCAACAACTGATAGCAGATTGCTTCGGTAGAAGCATGTTCAAAACATCACGGTGCGGTGGGCGGCGGCTTGGCCGTTGATAGCAGATTGCTTCGGTAGAAGCATGTTCAAAACGGGATGTTGAAGCCATTGCCGGTGCTGGTGGTGATAGCAGATTGCTTCGGTAGAAGCATGTTCAAAACCCAAACTCTGCCCGCTTAGTCGTCCACCCCTGGATAGCAGATTGCTTCGGTAGAAGCATGTTCAAAACTAGGAGGCATGTGGCGTTACCCAGTGTAAAGGATAGCAGATTGCTTCGGTAGAAGCATGTTCAAAACTCAGCGTCCGTATCTCGCATCCACTCCACTCCGATAGCAGATTGCTTCGGTAGAAGCATGTTCAAAACCGATGGCACAGTTGTCGTTGGGGGCGCAGTTGATAGCAGATTGCTTCGGTAGAAGCATGTTCAAAACTGATCCTTGGCATAAACATCCACGATGAATGTGATAGCAGATTGCTTCGGTAGAAGCATGTTCAAAACTGCCCTAGGGCTTCTGCACGGCGGGCTCTTAAGATAGCAGATTGCTTCGGTAGAAGCATGTTCAAAACCTAACTGGATGTCTCGCAGCAATGAGAGTTCGATAGCAGATTGCTTCGGTAGAAGCATGTTCAAAACGTAAGTCTCCTACCTGATTATGTCGCCATAAGATAGCAGATTGCTTCGGTAGAAGCATGTTCAAAACTAATGCTCTCAAGGTATTCGTGCGTTCCGTCTGATAGCAGATTGCTTCGGTAGAAGCATGTTCAAACAAGCTTTTCACAAAACCCCACCCAATCTGTCTCTGTCAAACTGGGCAATTTTTCAGATTCACCAAACTAATGTTTTGTGACGGGGGAGCACTTTTTACTCTTTATGAGGTAAAACATTCATTTTTGTAATTTGGCATATGGATAGGTGTAAAATATTATTTTCTCGACATTTAAGAAATATTGTGCTTATATTTTAATCACTGAGCACAGTTTGTTATCTTAGAGTTTCGACAGATAGTCAGTGCTATGACTCTCAGCATCATGCACTTAAAGAATATTGCACAAGACATGGATATAAGGATGTTGAATTTCTAGAGGAAACAGCAAGTGGAGCAAAACAAAGAAGAGCTGTTCTAGATAATATCCTAGAAAATGTAAAAAGGGGTAAGATTAAATCTGTGATCGTCTGGCGTTTGGATAGGTTAGCTCGATCAATTTTTCATCTTTCATATTTGATCGATATTTTCAACAAGCATGGTTGTGCATTTATTAGTGTTAATGATTCAATCGATACTTCAAATTCATCTCCGACTAGTGCTTTTCAAATGCATATTCTTGGGGCGGTTGCTCAGCTGGAACGTAGCTTGATAAGGGAAAGAGTGGTAGCTGGCTTGAAAGCAGCAAAAGCCAAAGGAAAGATGTTGGGAAGACCGGGTTTACAGCAAACAACCAAAGACCGTATGCGACATATGTTGGCTGAAGGTTTCAAAGAGAGGGTGATCGCAAGTGAGTGTGGAGTCAGCGTTGCCAGCGTTTACAAAGCTAAGAAGACTTCTTTGCCTTTGGTTGTGTAAATGCCTGCTCAGTTTTCCCCGAATCCAGACTGGACAGGCTGGGAAGCAAGGTGAGGTGTTGTTGGGCAAAAGTTGGCGACCAAGATGCTTCATGGGTCGCAGCCTTTGCGTAAATCATTTCTGGTTCCCCTTGGCCTAGGCATTTCTGGGTAGTTCCATCAAAAAAATGGACTACAAAGTGGCGTGTTGCTCGGAGTCTGGGGTCAAGATTGTAAGCAGGGAAGACTTGGATCTCTTTAACCATTTTGCCTACTGCCTCTTTTAAATGGTGTCGCATATCGGGATTGATCAGGTAGTCCCTCATGCCCTCATCTTCAAGCAGGGAGGTGACTGTTCTGGAATTCTCATCGAACCCTCGTAAATCAGCCATCTCCTTTGTAAGGTGGGTCAGGTTTTTGACTAAACCCTCTTGCTCCCTCTCCAAATCAATCATTCGGCTTCGCAATACTTTTACCTCCTGCTGACCATTCATTGCAAAGTTGGCTAGATTTTGAATCTTTCGCTCAACGGCAGCCAAAGTCGCCTCTTTGTCTAGTTGGGCTGATCGCAACTCAGCCAGCTTTTCCTTGCCCCTGCCAAACTCGGTAAAGGGAATCTTTCGGACATGCCGTAGGAAACTATTTTCAAAAACCTTGTACGGAAACGAAATGTAACGACATCCACCACGGTATCTGGCTCTTGAACAAACCAGATAAACTTCACCCTTCGAAGAGTTCTTCGTCACGTAATGCATCGAGGACCCACAAAAACCACACTTGCAAATGGTAGGAAACAAGTTGCCGTTGTTTCGAGATGGTCTCCCTGCTCTGCGGTAACGTTTTGAGCGAGCTAATTGAGCTCTATCAAAAGTCTGTTTTGTTATGACGGGGGGATAGTAATCCTCGATGGGTTCTCCAACAGCTTCACGCTTCTCTTTGCCTGATTTTGTATGTGGCTGAATTGACCCGAAGGTTGCAATATTGCCCAAGATCTTTTTGACATAGCTGTTGCGCCAATATTTTGCCCGTCCCCAAACCTTTACCTTACGAGTATTTAACCAGCAGGTGATCGCAGCAGTGCCGTAACCATCCAAGTATCTTTGAAAGATTTGCCGAACCACATTAGCGCGGTCTGCGATTAGTTTAAAAATCTTCTGTCCCTCATCGTAGCCAATCCACAATGGCCGTTTTCGGGTATATGGTCTTAGTCCGATAGTTTGCCTTTTATTTGCCCATGCCTGTCCTACTCGCACTGATTTCATCACACTTTCACTGTGTGCTCGTGCTACATGAATAATTGCGGGAATAAAGTGTTCCAGCTTTGAAACTTCACCTTTGCGATATTCCTTGCCATCGCAAAGAGTGACCACCATCAGGTCCTTTTCCTCAATCAGTGCTATGACTTCTAGGGCTACATGCGGTAGTTCGCGACTGAGCCTGTCTAAATTCTCCGTTAATAATACGGTATCTGCTGGGTTTATTTCACCGTTTCGTAGAGATGTCCATAATTTGCCCAGTTGTCCTTTTGTTCTGTGGTCGCCTTTGAAAGCTGACAGCCCCTCATCGATGAGGATGTTTTCCTCACATAAGGAATAGCTATTGTTTTGGCACCATTTTTTAGCTGCCTCAATTTGGCGATTTTTCGAATCACCTTTTGCTTGTTCCGGGGAACTCCATCGAATGTATGCTTTAACTATTTTTCTTTTCATGGAAGTAATTAAAAAATTCCCCAAAAAGTCAACCTCCCCTTGGATTAAATTGCACAAAACATTGACGGACAGTGAATAAGGAATGTGTAATAATAGGATTTAATATTTTCAGAAAAGACCCACTTTTACCTGCAGGTACAAGTGTCCTTTTAATCCTGATGATCGGGCCGCCGGGTTCGGGAAAAAGTATGTTGGCCAAGAGATTGCCCGGAATCTTGCCGAGAATGAGTTTGGAGGAGTCTTTTGAGACCACTCGCA